>Ga0210398_10004622_pt1 | contig 12897 bp, 14 predicted proteins | sample IncBWC4OmetaG_FD_161047 | JGI IMG/M metagenome (GOLD analysis project Ga0210398, IMG submission 161047) | Forest soil microbial communities from Barre Woods Harvard Forest LTER site, Petersham, Massachusetts, United States - Inc-BW-C-4-O | ecosystem: Environmental > Terrestrial > Soil >... | reverse complement strand
CTGGCCCCAGGTCAACTCGTTCCACAACTCGCTATTACGGCGCTTTTTCTTAAGGTCCTCGGCCGAGCGTGGAAACAGCCACGACACCGAGATGCGATTGCCGCTATCGGGATCGACACAGGTCATCTCGTCGCGGTATTGGGGCGAATTCTGCAGGTCGTAGACCCGCGCCAGCTCGCCGATCATGTCCTTGAAGGCGGGATGGGTCGTGACGTCGTCGACGCGCTTTCCGTCGATCCACACCTCGCGGCCATCCTTGAGGCTGGCGATGTAGCGTTCGCCGGTCATCGGACCGGGAGCTTTGCTGCGATCTGTCATCCGCGCTGCAGGTGCAGCCATCGGTAAGTCTCCCCAAAACTCGCTGCTCGATTCATCGCCGTTTCCGTCGCGGATGGCAATTCCGGCTATAAGCTGCCGCAATGCACCTCGACGATTTCGCCTTCGACCTGCCGCGCGAGCTGATCGCGGACCGCCCGGCCGAGCCGCGCGACAGCGCGCGGCTGCTGGCGATCCCGGCGTCGGGTGGGTTGGCCGACCGGCATGTCGGCGACCTGCCGGAGCTGTTGCGGCCGGGCGACATCATCGTGTGCAACGACACCAAGGTGATCCCGGCGCGCCTCGTGGGGACGCGGGGTGCGGCGACGATCGAGGTCACGCTGGCGCATGATCTCGGCGGCGGGAACTGGCAGGCTTACGCCAAAGGCGCACGACGGCTGCACCCAGGCGACATCGTGTCATTTGCCGACGATTTCGCCGCTGAAGTGATCGTCAAGGAGGCCGAGGGCCCGGTCGTGCTGCGCTTCGCGATCGAAGGCGGGGCGTTTTCCGCCGCACTCGCGCGCCACGGTGGGATGCCGCTGCCGCCCTATATCAAGCGCCCCAAGGGCGGCGATCCGGCCGACCGCGACAGCTATCAGACGATGTTCGCCCGCGAGCCAGGCGCGGTCGCAGCACCAACCGCGGGACTGCATTTCACCCCGGCGCTCGTCGAGCGCATCAAGGCGCGCGGCGCCGAGTGGGCGACGGTGACGCTGCATGTCGGGCCGGGAACCTTCCTGCCGGTCAAGGCCGACGACCCGCGCGAACATCACATGCACGGCGAATGGGGCGTGATCGATGTCGAGACCGCCGCGCGCATCCGCGCCGCGAAGGCGCGCGGCGGGCGCGTCGTCGCGATCGGGACGACAAGCCTCAGGCTGCTCGAAAGCGCGGCCGCGGAAACCGGCGCGGTCACGCCCTTCGCGGGCGAGACGCGGCTCTTCATCCTGCCCGGCTATCGCTTCAAGGCGATCGATCTACTGCTCACCAATTTCCATTTACCGCGCTCGACCCTGTTCATGCTGGTGAGTGCGCTGGCCGGACTCGACCGCATGAAGGCGGCCTATGCGCACGCCGTCGCCGCGCGGTATCGCTTCTTCTCCTACGGCGATGCCTGCCTAATCGAGCCGCGGGCATGAGCATCGGCTTCGAAATTCTTGCCCGCGATGGGCCGGCGCGCGCCGGACGGCTCACGACGGCGCATGGGGTGATCGAGACGCCGGTCTTCATGCCGATCGGCACCGCGGCGACGGTCAAGGCGATGACGCCGGAGGGAGTCGCAACGACAGGCGCGCGGCTCATCCTCGGCAACACCTATCACCTGATGCTGCGCCCCGGCGCGGAGCGCGTCGCGGCGCTCGGCGGCCTCCACAAATTCATGAACTGGCCGCATGCGATCCTCACCGACAGCGGCGGGTTTCAGGTCATGTCGCTCGCCGCGCTGCGCACGATTAGCGAAGAGGGCGTCGCGTTCCGCTCGCATATCGACGGCAGCAAGCATGTGCTGACACCGGAGCGCTCGATCGAGATACAGCGCCTGCTCGGCAGCGACATCACCATGTCGTTTGACGAATGCACACCCTTTCCCTCCGAGCACGCGGCGGTCGAGGCATCGATGGAGTTATCGATGCGCTGGGCCGAGCGCTCGCGTCGCGCTTTTGTCGAACGCGAGGGCCACGGCATTTTTGGCATTGTCCAGGGCGGCGTGCATGCCGATCTGCGCGAGCGCTCGGCGAAGCGACTCCTCGAGATCGGCTTTGACGGCTACGCGATCGGCGGGCTGGCGATCGGCGAGGGCCAAGCCACGACCTTCGCGATGACCGAGGCGACCGTGCCGTTCCTGCCCGAAGACCGGCCACGTTATCTGATGGGGGTCGGCAAACCGGGCGATCTTGTCGGCGCGGTGAAACGCGGCGTCGACATGTTCGATTGCGTGCTGCCGACCCGTTCCGGGCGCACCGCGCAAGCCTTCACCCGCGAGGGCACGCTCAATCTGCGCAACGCCCGACATGCCGACGACCCCGCGCCGCTCGACCCGGAATGCCGTTGCCCGGCTTGCGCCGGGTTCAGCCGCGCCTATCTGCATCATCTTGTGAAAGCGGGTGAAATCCTTGCGGCGATGCTGCTGACCGCCCACAATTTGACCTATTACGCCGATCTGATGGCGGCGATGCGGGAGGCGATCATGGCCGGCAGGCTCGCCGAGTTCGAAGCACCCCTATGAGACTTTTGACATGACGCGGACACAGACCGCTGGCCTGACGCAACTGGGACGGCGCGCCCGCCTGCCCGCTTCGCCCGACAAGGCGAAGCTCGAATGCGTCGCGAACCCGCATCCCGGCGTGGTCTACGCGGTACGCTTCACTTGTCCGGAATTCACCGCGCTTTGTCCGCTGACCGGCCAGCCCGACTTCGCACATCTTGTCATCGACTATGTGCCGCAGGATTCACTGATCGAGAGCAAGTCGTTGAAGTTGTTTCTCGGCTCATTTCGCAATCACGGCGCGTTCCACGAAGACTGCACGCTGACGATCGCCAGCCGGCTGATCGCCGCCTGCGCGCCAAAATGGCTGCGCATCGGCGGCTATTGGTATCCGCGCGGCGGCATCCCGATCGACGTGTTCTACCAGACCGCCGATCCGCCGGTGGGGCTCTATCTGCCCGACGCCGGCGTCACGCCTTATCGCGGGCGGGGATGACGGCGGATATTCGCGAGGCCATTCGTACGGAGGCGCTGGCGCGCGGCTTCGATGCCGTTGGTTTCGCGAAAGCGGAGCTCGCCGACAGCGCCCGCGCCGATCTCGCGGAGTTCCTCAGCCGCGGCTATCACGGCGAGATGGGCTGGATGGCCGCGCATGCCGAACGGCGCGGCGACCCGCGAACCCTGTGGCGCGAGGCGAAGACGGTCGTCGTCCTCGGCATGAATTACGGAAACGAGGAGGACAGCGAGGCCGACCGGGATATCGGCATCGTCTCGATCTATGCGCGCGGTCGCGACTACCACGACACGGTCAAGAAGCGGCTGAAAGCGCTAGCGCGCTGGATCGCCGGGCGCTGGCCGGGCGAACTCAAGGTCTTTGTCGACACCGCGCCCGTCATGGAAAAACCACTGGCCCAGCAGGCGGGGATCGGCTGGCAGGGCAAGCACACCAACCTGGTGTCACGCGATTTCGGCTCCTGGCTGTTTCTCGGCGAAATCTATCTGAGCCTCGCGCTCGAACCGGACGCGCCCGAGAGCGATCATTGTGGCAGCTGCCGCAACTGCCTCGACGCCTGCCCGACAAACGCTTTTCCCGCCCCCTACAAACTAGACGCACGGCGCTGCATCTCGTACCTCACGATCGAGCATAAGGGCGCGATCGACCCCGAGCTGCTGCCGCTGATCGGTAACCGCATCTATGGCTGCGACGATTGTCTCGCGGTCTGTCCGTGGAACAAATACGCGCGCGCCACCGCCGAGCCGGACTTTCTGCCGCGCGCTGAGCTGACCGCGCCGCGCCTCGCCGAACTCGCCCGGCTTGATGACGCCGCGTTCCGCCGAATGTTCGCCGGCACGTCGATCAAGCGGATCGGCCGCGACCGCTTCCTGCGCAACGTGCTGATCGCGATCGGCAACAGCGCGGATGCGGGGCTCGCGGAAGCAGCGCGAGAACGCCTTGACGACGCGTCGCCTTTGGTGCGGGAAACGGCGGGCTGGGCGTGTTCGCGCCTCGCCGCTGCGGCAGAGACTACACCGCGGCGCTGAGCGCGGGGCCAGACCCGCCTTTTTTGACCTTGCCGCCCTCGATCTCGATATTGATCTCGAGGAGCGACGTGTCGCCCGAACTGCCGAGCGTCACGCGGAGACCGTCCTCGCTGATCTCGACATAACGGCCGACGACCGCGAGCAGCTCCTTTTGCAGGTTTGGCAGAAAATCGGGCGCGCGGTTGCTCGCCCGCTCGTGCGCCAGCACGATCTTGAGGCGCTCCTTGGCGATCGAGGCGCTCGGGCGACTCGGCTGAAACAGTGAGCGAAAGAACCCCATCACGCCCTACCAAACAATGTCCGGAAAAGGCTGCGCCGCTCCGGCGTTACAAAACGCATCTCGCGCTGCTCGCCGAGGAACCGCGCGACCGCATCGACATAGGCCCGGCCCGCCGGGCTATCTTCATCAAACACCACGGGGGTGCCGGTGTTCGACGCGCGCAATACCGACTCCGATTCGGGAATCACGCCCAAAAGCGGGATCGACAGAATTTCCTTCACATCGTCGACCGACAGCATCTCGCCCTTGGAGACCCGCCCCGGGTCGTAGCGGGTCAAGAGCAGGTGAACGTCCACCGCCGACTCGTTGCGCTCGGCGCGGCGTGATTTCGACGCGAGAATGCCGATGATCCGGTCGCTGTCACGCACCGAGGATACCTCGGGGTTGGTCACGATGACGGCGCTGTCGGCGAAATAGAGCGCCGTGATCGCGCCGTGCTCGATGCCGGCAGGGCTGTCGCAGATGATGTATTCAAACTGCTGTTTCAGCTCCTCCATGACCCGCTCCACGCCCTCGCGCTTCAAGGCGTTCTTATCGCGCGTCTGTGAGGTCGGGAAGATGAACAGATTGTCGTGCCGCTTATCCTTGATGAGGGCCTGATTGAGATTGGCGTCGCCGTTGATGACGTTGATGAAATCGAACACGACGCGCCGCTCGCACCCCATCACGAGGTCGAGGTTTCGCAGGCCCACGTCGAAATCGATAACCACCGTCTTGTGGCCGCGCAGCGCCAACCCTGCCGCGAATGCGGCAGAAGTCGTCGTCTTGCCGACGCCACCTTTGCCCGAGGTGACCACGATTACCTTCGCCAACACGGCCTCCCCTCCTGGCCTATTACGCACGTTGCGCGAATCTTGTTTCCTTGTGGGTTATGCGGCCCAGGTTTCAGCCAAGCATCCCCCGACGGGCAGATGAGCGTCAATTCCGCTTAATGGTCAACTGGTCATCGACAAGCGCGATCTGTACCGGGTTCGATTGCATATCCGCCGGCAATTGCTCGCTGACGAGATAGCGCCCGGCGATACTGACAAGCTCCGCTTCGAGCCGTGTGCAGAAGATGCGCGCCCCGGCGTCGCCGCTGGCGCCGGCGAGCGCCCGACCGCGCAGTACGCCGTAGACATGGATGTTACCGTCGGCGACGAGCTCCGCCCCCGGGCTGACCGCGGCGGTGACGATGAGATCGCTGCCGCGCGCATAGATCTGGGTCCCCGACCGCACCGGCTCGGTGATGACCCTTGCCTTCGGCGCCGCGGGCGCGGCGGCTGCTGCACGCGGCTGGCTGGCGGCATTGGGCGCGAAGCTCGCCAGCCCCGCGGCGGTCGCCGCTTCGAGCTGCGCCGGTTGCGCGTTCTGCACGCCGACAAGGGTGAGCGTCAGGTCCTTCAGCTTGCCCTTCACCGTCTCGAATTCGCTCGCTTCGGTGAGGTTCTCGACGCCGCGCAAGTCGAGCACAACCGGCGCGTTCTGAAAAAAGCGCGGGCTGCGGGCGATCTGCCGCGACAGCTCATGCTCGAATCCGTCGTCGCGCAGCATCGACGCGCGCACCACCATCACGGTGAACAGCGCGCCCTGCACGACATTACCAGCAGCCATCCGCTCCCCTCTCAGCCGATGGCCGACCCGGCACCCGTCATGGTCAGCGCCATGAACTTGTCCATTGCGGCCGGATCGGTCCAGCGCAGCACGGCGACAAGATCGTGGTCAGGATCGATCCAGGTCAGGTTGCCGCCGGCGCCCGACGCATAATAGCTGCCGGCGGGCGCGCTGGGATAGCGTCGCCGCTCGGTGTTGAGCCACCATAGGTAGCCATAGATCGGAAACAGCGGGCACGGCACGAGGCCTCGGCTGACCCATTCCTCGGAGAGGATGCGCCTGCCGCCCCACATCCCGCCGCGCTGCATCAGGAGACCGATGCGCGCCTGGTCGCGGGCATGAATGAACACGCCTCCGCCCCAATGCGAGCCACCAGCGACCGACTCGACCGCCTTCCCATCGACCATGACGGTCGAGTTGCGATAGCCACGCCATTCCCAGTCGGTCGAAGCGCCGATCGGGGCCATGACGAATTCGCGGAACACATCCGGCAACGGCCGCTTCCACAGACGCAGCAGCGCCAAGCTCAGCCGATTGATGCGCACGTCATTGTATTCCCAGTAGGTGCCAGGCTCCTGCAGGTCGCGACGCGTGCCCTTTTTCATACCGGTCGAGGGCATGCCGCCGACCCGGCGGTGATGGTCGATCTGGTCGGGCTTGTTCCACAGCGTGCCTTGCCACTCGGAGGTCTGCTGCAGCAGGTGATGCCAGGTGATCTTGCCGTTATGCGGTCCGTCGAAGCCGCCATCGTCGTCCCAATCGACTCCTGGGGTCTTGCACACCGGCTCGTGCACATCGCGGATCAGACCGCGGTCGACGGCGAGCCCGACGAGGATCGAAAGATAGCTTTTGGCGACGCTGAAGGTCTGGTCGATCTGTCGCGTGTTGCCCCACTCCGCGACGATATGCCCGGCCCTGAGGATCAACCCGTTCGGGCCGCCGCGCGGGCGCACCGGCCCCAGCACCTCGCTCCCCGGCGGGGCCTCGTCGAACTGGCGCGGAATCTCGATCGCGAGGTCGCGGTCCCAAGGCGTCTCGCTCTCGGCAGCGTAACGTCCGGCGGCATCAAACGCGGTGGATCTACGCTCCTCCCAAACGGCAGGCTCGGCAGGCGGGACATAACTCATGGGAATAACCACTCCTCGACACTGATCTTGACTTTAGAGGAACGGGGCACGAAGTCGTAGCCCAAGCGCGGAAAGGCCGCGATTCGCGGAACGGCGCGAAATCTGCTATAGGAAACCGTCTTTGCCTGCTGGGGTCGTGAAATGGGTTCGATGAGTTTGATGCATTGGCTGGTAGTCCTGGCCATTGTCCTGGTGCTGTTCGGCGCCGGCAAGCTGCCGCGGGTCATGGGCGATTTCGCCAAGGGCATCAAGGCCTTCAAATCCGGCATGGCCGAAGAGGATCCGCCCGCCGGTACGCCGGCTGGAGCGCAGCCGCAGGCTCAGGCCCAAGTCACGCCGCCGCCAGCTGCCGCCCCCGCTGCGCCGGCCGCCAGTGTCGCGCCGCAGCCGCACGAGCACGCCTGACTTTCGGCGGCGCGCCGGCCTCATCACTCTGAGCCAAAAACCTCGTCCCGACAGGGCGGCGTCGCGATTGCTGCGCTGGTAAGTCGCGGCCCTACACGGTATGTGAATCCGCGACACGACAGCGGGTTGACGGCACATGCAGCGCTTTGAGGGCACCGAAAGTTACGTCGCGACGCAAGATCTGCGGGTCGCGGTCAACGCCGCGATCGCGTTGGAGCGGCCGTTGCTGGTCAAGGGCGAGCCGGGCACCGGCAAGACCATTCTCGCGCATGAGGTCGCGAAGGCGCTGGGCCGCGACCTCATCACCTGGCACATCAAGTCGACGACCAAGGCGCAGCAGGGTCTGTACGAATACGACGCGGTGTCGCGGCTGCGCGACGGCCAGCTCGGCAACGAGCGCGTGCATGACATCGCCAATTACATCAAGCCCGGCAAGCTGTGGGACGCGTTCGACGCCGACACGGCGCCGGTGCTGCTGATCGACGAGGTCGACAAGGCCGATATCGAATTCCCCAACGACCTGCTGCTCGAGCTCGACCGGATGGAGTTCTTTGTCTACGAGCTCAAGAAGACGATCGTCGCCAGGCAACGGCCCATCGTGATGATCACCTCGAACAACGAGAAGGAACTCCCGGACGCGTTCCTGCGCCGCTGCTTCTTCCACTACATCCGCTTCCCCGACCGCGAGACGATGGAGAAGATCGTCGAGGTGCATTTCCCGGGGCTGAAGCAGGAGCTTGTGCAAGAGGCGCTGACCATCTTTTTCGATGTGCGCGAGGTACCGGGGCTGAAGAAAAAACCGTCGACCTCGGAGCTGCTCGATTGGCTCAAGCTGCTGCTGGTCGAGGACATCGACGCCGACACGCTGCGCCAGCGCGACCCGAAGAAGCTGATCCCGCCGCTGCACGGCGCGCTGCTCAAGAACGAGCAGGATGTGCACCTGTTCGAGCGCCTGGCATTCTTGAACCGGCGAGAAAGCCGGTAGGCCGCGTGTTTACCTCCTTCTTTCTCGAATTACGCGCGGCGAAAGTGCCAACGAGCCTGCGCGAATACCTCACGCTGATGGAGGCGATGAAGGAGGGCGTCGCCGAATACGGCATCGACGATTTCTACTTCCTGTCGCGCGCGACGCTGGTCAAGGACGAGCGCTATCTCGACCGCTTCGACCGGGTGTTCGGCCAATGCTTCAAGGGGCTCGAAACCCCGACCGACCCAACCACTGAGCTGCCGGAGGAATGGCTTCGCAAGCTCGCCGAACGCTACCTCACCGAGGAGGAGAAGGCGCAGATCGAGGCGCTGGGGGGCTGGGAAAAGCTGATGGAGACGCTGCGCCAGCGCCTCGCCGAGCAGAAAGGCCGGCATCAGCGCGGCAGCAAATGGATCGGCACCGCCGGCACCTCGCCCTTTGGCGCGCATGGCTACAACCCGGAAGGGGTGCGGATCGGCCAGCACGAGGGCAAAAACCGGCGCGCGGTCAAAATCTGGGACCGCCGCGAGTTCCGCAACCTCGACGACACGATCGAACTCGGTACCCGCAACATCAAGATAGCGCTCCGCAGGCTGCGTCAGTTCGCTCGCGACGGCGCCGATCTCGAGCTGGATTTACCAGACACGATCAAATCCACGGCCAACAATGCCGGCTGGCTCGACCTCAAACTGGTGCCGGAGCGGCATAATGCCGTGAAGTTGCTGCTGTTCCTCGATATCGGCGGGTCGATGGAGGACCATGTCCGGGTCTGCGAAGAACTCTTCTCGGCGGCGCGCGGCGAGTTCAAGAACCTCGTGCATTTCTATTTCCACAACTGCCTCTACGAGAGCGTGTGGAAGGATTCGCGCCGCCGCCATGTCGAGCAGACCTCGACCATGGAAGTGCTACGCACCTACGACCCCCACTACAAGGTCGTGATGGTCGGCGACGCCAGCATGAGTCCCTACGAGATCGATCGGCCCGGCGGCAGTGTTGAACGCTGGAACGACGAAGCCGGCAGGGTCTGGATGCGCCGGCTCCTCGATCATTACCCGCAAGCCGTGTGGCTCAACCCCGTGCCGGAGAAATATTGGAACGGCACGATGTCGATCGGCATGATCCGCCAACTCATCGATGACCGCATGTTCCCGCTGACGCTCGCCGGGATCGACCAGGCGATGCGGCGGTTGACACGGTAGAACGAGCGTGACCGGGCATCATATCGTCGCGGTCGGGCGGGCGCGCTCGATACGCTTGTTCACGGATATTGTCGAACGGCTGCGCGGGATCGGACACGACGTTGTTTTCCATCCGGACCCGTCAGCATTTGACGATGCTGGCGCGAACCTCGCCGATGTCGACGTGTTGGTCGCCGCGTCGAGCTTTGCCTGTTCGCGGAAGTTGCTGGCCACGGCGAACCGGCTGCGTGGGATCGTGTCACCCACGACCGGGGTCGAGGGGTTCGACCTCGCGACGGCCACCGAGCTGGGCATCCTGGTAGCCAATGGGCAAATCAGGGAAAATATCGAAGGCATGGCGGAGGCTACTCACCTTCTGCTGCTGGCTTCCTTCTACGATCTGCGCGGCAGCGAAGCACTGTTGCGTGAGAACAGGCCACGACCACTTGAGGCGAGAGCCCGAATGCTCGGCGGCAAGACCGTCGGCCTGATCGGGTTTGGGCAGATTGCCCGGGCGGTCGCCGACCGGCTCGCGACTTGGAACGTCACCATCCAGACCTATACCCGGAGAGCCCCAGCCGATCTCCCCCGTCATGTCCGGCGTGTTGGGCTCGACCAGTTGCTGCGGACCAGCGATGCCGTCTGCGTCCTGGCAACCCTCAACAGCGAGAGCGAAGGCCTGTTGAACGCCGAGCGCCTCCGGCTGCTGAAGCCGGACGCTGTCCTGGTCAATACCGCACGCGGCGCGATCATCGACGAGCGCGCGCTTTGTGAAATCGCCCGGCAGAGGCCGGATTTGCGGCTGGCGTTAGATGTATTCGCCGAGGAGCCGCTAACGCCGCACAGCCCGCTGCGCGACCTGCCGAACGCGATCCTGACGCCGCACATGCTGGGTCAAACGCGAGAGGCGCTGGCCGCATTGCCCGAGACCGCGGTCGATAATGTGCGGGCCATCCTGGCGGGGCAGCAGCCGCGGCATGTCTGTAACCCAGAGGTCATCCCGCGGTGGCAGGCTCGCTGGCGCGCCGCGGAAGTCGTGCGACTGAGCGAGGCTCAACCCGCCGCGCGTTCGCGGGAAAGCCGATGGCAGGTCGCGCTGCGCTTCACCCGCCGTATATCCGCCTCTCGCCGAACCAATCGAGCGCTGCGCGACTGACGTGTGACGGCCATGGTGGGCAGTTTAGCGACGCGTAACCCGATTGGACTGGTCGCACGATGGGTTTGTTGCGCCATACCAAACCTATACCCGCTCCGTCTTTGCGTCGTATTCCTCGGCTGGAAATGTGCCACCCTGGTATTTCTCGGCGATCGGGTTCTTTGCCTGGCCGGCCTCGGCGGAAAGCACCTGCGCGGCTTGCGGCTCGGAATCATCTTCCGGCTTGTAGCCGAGCCGGTACGCATTGGAATTGTCGTACCACGAGCGCTGATTGCCCGAGACACCGTAGACGATCTCATAGCGCACATCCGGGTGTTCCAGCCCGATGCGCACGAGCTGCGTGAGGTCGCGCGGACTGACCCAGATCGACAGCCGCCGGCTGTCGATCGGGTGCGTGCCGTAATTGCCGATGCGGACACCCATGAACCCGATGCCGTGCTTGTCGGAATAGAGGCTGCCCAGCGCCTCGCTGAATGCTTTCGAGACGCCGTAGCGGCTGTCGGGCCGCACCATGACCTGGTGATCGATCGTCTGGGCGCGCGGGTAAAAGCCGACCGCGTGGTTCGAGGTCGCCATGACGATGCGTTTGACGCCCGCTTTGCGCGCCGCCTCGAAGGTGTTGTAGAGGCCGACGATGTTGCCCTCGAGGATCTTCTCCCAGGTGTTTTCGCCGGATATGCCGCCGAGATGGATGATCCCGTCGCAGCCGGCAACCATGCGCTCGACTGCCGCCATGTCCGCAAGCTCGGTCTGGTCGACCTCCTCGCCGTCGCGCGCTGGGGCAATCGGGATGCGGTCGGAAAGCCGCAGCATCGGGTAGACGCCACGCAGAGTTTCGCGCAGGCCGCGGCCGATGCCGCCACCGGCGCCGGTAATCAAAACGCGATGCATCCATTTGATCCTTTGCAACGTATTGGTTTAGCGTGAAGGGCAGCGGCCGCCGGAGGCAAGCAAGAAGTCCACTGGCCGGACGGCCCTATCGTGGCCACGCTCATCGACAACCAACAAACGCATTTTGACGGAGGGGAGCAATATGACTGTAGACAGCACACCAAGCAGCGCACCTGCGGGCCGCCCGATTGCGATCACGATTCTTTGCATCCTGTCGGCGCTCGGGGTTCTGTTCGTGATCCCGGTACTCTTCTCGAACATAGCGTGGGCGATCGGCGCCTGGTATCCGCCCTACCTCGCCTTTACCGCGATCGTCGGCGCTGCATGCACGGTCGGCTTCTGGATGATGCGCCGTTGGGCTCTGTACCTCTATACGGCGATGGTCGTGCTCAATCAGGTCGTGCTGTTGGCGATGGGCGTTTGGAATATCATGGCGCTGCTCATCCCCGCGATCGTCGTCGCCATCGGGTTCGCTTACCACGCGCGCATGCGCTAGCGGCTGCCGGCAAGCGCGTCCTGATGTTCGACAAACGCGCGGCGAACCCAGTCGATTACCGCGCGGACGCACACGGCGCGCCTTAGGTCGCGATGGACGATCACCGAATATTCGGCGGCGATCTCCGGGATCGGCGGGGTCAGCCGCTCGAGTAGTGGATCGTCGTCGCCGGCAAAGCACGGCAGCACACCCTTCCCGCTTCCGGCGCGCACCGCCGCGAGCTGCATCGTCGTTCCCGACGCGCGCAGCACGACCGCCCCGCCGTTCTTGTCGATCTGCTGCTGCACCCAGCGCGCGGTCGCGTAATGCGATTGCTCCTCGGTATAGGTGACCCAGGCGTCACTGCCGGAGCCGCGACGACGGTAGACGGCGCAACCGAACGTGCCGACCTTGGCGACGTAGAGATCGCCGCTCTCCGGCGGGTGGTGGCGGACCGCGAGGTCCGCCTCGCGACGCGCGAGGTTCGCGGTCTGTCGCGACTCCACCAGCTCCAGCGTGATCCCCGCCGGGAGCGCGGTCGGTCCCGCGTCGGATAGACAGCGCGCGAGAAAGCCGGCGGCCCATTCGCCGACCGAGACGCGCACGGTCCCGCTCAACTCCGGAGACGCCGCCGCGCGCCGCCGCTCCAGCATCAGCGCCGCCCGCTCGACGCTCTCGGCAGCCGGCACGAGCTGCTCGCCAGCGGCGTTCAGGCGCAGCCCCTCCGGCAGACGATCGAACAAGGTTGGGCCGCCAAATGTC
>Ga0210398_10004621_pt1 | contig 12898 bp, 9 predicted proteins | sample IncBWC4OmetaG_FD_161047 | JGI IMG/M metagenome (GOLD analysis project Ga0210398, IMG submission 161047) | Forest soil microbial communities from Barre Woods Harvard Forest LTER site, Petersham, Massachusetts, United States - Inc-BW-C-4-O | ecosystem: Environmental > Terrestrial > Soil >... | reverse complement strand
CCGCTACCGCGCAATATGGACTGCACCCGATCCTCATCCTGATTGTGCACCGCCCGCGCATCGGGATCGACCCCGCGCATCAGGACGATGAGAGGATCGGTGCTGGCGTCGACGGCGGCCTGGCCTCCCTCATAAAGTTGCTTGCGGACGGCCAGGTCTTCGAGCTTGGTTCCCTCGATCAATTCTTTGCCGCGCTCGTCAGGTGATTTGCCTGCTAGAGCTTTCTTTACGTCGGGGTTGTCAGAGCCCAGGACTTCCTGCATTTCGCCCAGACTTTCCACCAGCTCCGCCTGCTCCAGTGTTTTGTATACCGGGGCGCTCGAGAAAAGACGCTGTTCCAGCGTCGGCAGTTGAGAGTCCTGATATCCCCGGATGCGCTGGTTGCTGGGAAGCTGCTTTTCCGCAGCAGCGCGCACGATGTCGCGCGCATAGTGTGCCAGGTCTCCCCGGAAGCCACCAAGATTGTCGAGATAGAACAACGGCTTGTAGATCTGCTCTTGCACCCCGACCGCCTGGGCAATCTGGGTCCACGGATCGCCGAACTCCTGCTTCCGCTGCGGATCGGAACTTACGAACTGCTGCAGGCTTTTTTCATCTGCAGCCTTTTGCGCCATGAGGTCCTTGTCTTTCAGGCCAGCCTCGTATCCCGTGACCGCCTTAAATGAATTCTGCAGGCCGAAGAAATCGCTTTGCGCTTCGCGCTCGTTCTCTGCCGATTGAGCGCTAAACTTCTCCAGGGCGTCGATGCGGCGGGTGTAGGAATTGAGCTGCAGCGGGTACTGATAGTCCCGCAGAAATCCCAACTGATCCATGGTAAGCAAACGGCCAGTGCGGCCCGGATGGCCTGGCACAAAAACGAGGTCGCCTCGATTGGCGCCTGAAGTGGACCACCTTAGATAATCGTGAATCTTGGCCGGCTCGCCGTTTTCATAGGCGCGGAAGAACGAGATGTCGAGATCGTAGCGTGGATATTCGAAATTGTCGGGATCGCCCCCGAAGAAGGCCATCGAAAACTCAGGCGCAAACACCAGCCGTATATCGTCGTATTTCTTGTATTTGTACAAGCTGTACATAGCGCCCGAATAAAGCGTGACTACGTCGCAGCGCGTGCCATTGCCTGAGCATTGCTTTTCCAGCGATCCCATTTCTTCGCGCTGCGCTTTGCCCGCATCCGATGTCGACATTCCCGGCTTGGCGGCACCATTTACCTTGGCGGTGACGTCTTCCATACTTTCGAGCACCAGGAATTCCACGCCCGGACACTTGGCTTCTTCGGCTCGCGTCGGAGCATAGAAGCCATCTTTCATGTAGTCCTTGCCGCCGGTAGAAAGGTCATGAATGCACTCTTGTGCAATATGGTGGTTGGTGAAGATCAAGCCTTCAGGCGAGACAAAAGAAGATGATCCACTCGGCGCCCGGGCAGAAGAAAGGCGCACATGATCAAGCCACGCCTGGTCGGGTGCAAATCCATACTTAGCCTGGACTTTATCTTTGGGAAAAGCGTTGAACAGCCACATGCCTTCGTCGGCGTAGGTAGAGCCGCTGAGGCACAGGATCAGGGTAAGGGAAGACAGCGATAGGACACGACTTTTCATTGGTAGGACTCCGGACGCGGATAATCCGCCTGCGTTGGTGTTAGTCTGTCCGGCACTGGCGTCCGGACTGAGTTAGCAGACTCTTGACTATACCTCTGCGGTAAAGGTCAGGCAAAGGAAGGGTGGGCCAGTTTCGGACTGACCCACCTTGCGATCGACAATATCCGCAGTTAGGAAAAGCCTACTTGTTGATGTCCTGCTGCGCCTGCAGCCGCTTCACCAGACCCTCGACTCCCGATTTCGCCTGATCAGGAGCTGCCGCCAGGGCCAACTGCATCTGCTTAGTCGCATCGGGATAGTTGCCCGCGCCACAGGCGATCCGGGCCAAGCCGGCATGCGATAACCAGTTATCGGGATACTTCTGCGCGGTCGATTTGAAAACCGCGAATGCCTCATTCTGTTTGCCTTCGCGCTGTAGTTGACGCGCATATCCGTACAGCTGCGGGGCTGTGCCCATACTCAGTGCTTTGTCCTTCGTGGTCTTTGCTTCGCTGGTGTCTCCCAGTGCGTCGAGGATGCGCGACTTGGTCATCTCGTTCTCGAAGCGGTCTTCGTTGCCGATGGAGTTGTCTTCGTACTTGAGCGCCTCTTTCAGGTCCATCTTGTTGTCGACCATATAGGTGGCAGCGTCGTCCCAACCGTCCCAGGTGTATTGCGACAAACCACGCAGTTGTTTGTGCAGGCTGGCCTCGACAACTTCGTTTACGTTTACGGAAACTTTGAACGGAACAGCGACCTTGTCCCAGCTCATCGTAACTACGGCGGAGTCGGGCTGGAGCTGATCAAAGTCGTAGAGCAGGGCATTGTGCATCTCGGTAGCCTGCGGTTTGACGGTAACGCGCAAAGCATCCTCTTTCTCGTCATAACTAAAGCTTCCCCAGGCGGTGTGCATCTTGGAGAAAATCACGGTCCACTCGCCTTCGTTGGGGATCATGTGCACGCCATAGGTTCCGGCTTCCAGTGGTTTACCTTCGATCATGACCGAGTCGGGAAAGGTGATGATCGTGTTCTCATTCGCGCCGGCTCGCCAGACCTGTCCGTAAGGCACCAAGCCGCCCCAAATCTTGCGTCCGTTAACTAACGGCCGGTGATAAGTGATGGTGATGTCGGTGATTCCAATACGCTGGGTTACCTGAGCGCGCTGGCTAGGCCTGGGTAGGTCCAATTGGGTCGACTGTGCGCTGCACAGCGTGGCAAGCAACAGTGCGCAGGAAAGCAAAAGCAGTAAGCGAAGCTTGTGCATGGGAAAACACCTTTCTTGTGTGGTCTTTCGGGAAGCGAATCTCGCCCACAAACATGGCAGGCCGGGACCAGCCGATCCTGCGTGGCGCTTGGACGGTATCAGAATGGCTCAGGTAAGCAACAGAGTGACGAATACGATGACTTGGGGCCTGAATCTGCATTCTCCCGGGACGGAGCGGAGCGAAAGGCCATGCAACGCAGCTTCGGATCATGACACCCGCGCCTGGCGTGGAATTTGCTGGCCTGAGCGCGTGGCATATCCCTCGCTCGTGTGATAGACGATGAAGGAACTGCCGGAGTATAAAAGTAGGTTGCACCTTCAGTTTTTCTTTTGCACCAGCCTAAGGTGCACCCGCCTTTATTTTTCACCAGCGGTCTGGAACCGCGAGAGGAATCCATGTCAACGACGGTAACCGGCCCCAAAGGGCTGGAAGGCATTACAGCAGCAAATTCAGGGATCTGCTACATCGATGGCGATCAGGGTGTACTGGCTTATCGCGGCATTGATATCCACGAACTGGCCGACAACTCAACGTTTGAAGAAGTCTGCTACCTGCTCTGGTTCGGGCACCTGCCGAGCCGCGCCGAGCTGCAAGAGCTGAAGCTGAGCCTGGCACGCGAACGCAAGCTGGACGCCTCCATCATCAGCCTGCTGCGGCAGGCTCCCAAGCACGCGTTGCCCATGGACGTCCTCCGCACCATCGTCTCCGCTCTTTCGTATTACGACCCAGAAGAGAAGGTTAACGACCACGAAGCGAATGTCCGCAAAGCGATTCGCGTTACCGCGCAACTGGCTTATGTCGTCGCCGCCTACGACCGGATCCGCAGAGGCAAGCCGCTGGTTGAGCCTGACCGCACGCTCTCGCATGCCGGAAATTTTCTGTACATGCTAAACGGCGAGATTCCTAGCGATACCGCGGAGCGCGCCTTCGACATCGCGCTCATCTTGCACGCCGACCACGAGTTGAATGCCTCTACGTTTGCGGCCCGTGTGGTGGCCGCCACGCTCAGCGATATGCACTCGGCGGTGACGGCGGCCATCGGGGCGCTCAAAGGACCATTGCACGGCGGCGCCAACGAAGCCGTATTCCGCATCCTGGAGGCCATCGATGCCTCGGGCGCCGACCCGGTCGAGTACATCCAGGGTATGCTGGCTCAGAAGAAAAAAGTCCCCGGCTTCGGTCACCGCGTGTATCACACCGAAGATCCTCGCGCCACGCACTTGCGCAAGATGTCTCAAGATTTGGGAAGGTCCAGCGGCAAAGCCAAGTGGTTCGACATCTCCCACAAAATCGAAGAGTTCATTGTGGCCGATCGCAAGCTGAACGCGAATGTGGACTTCTACTCGGCGTCGACCTATCACACGTTGGGAATCGACATCGACCTCTTCACGCCAGTATTTGCGGTATCGCGCGTTTCCGGTTGGACGGCGCACGTCATCGAACAGCTTAACGACAATCGCCTGATCCGTCCTCGTGCCGACTATCATGGTCCGGCCTACCCGAATCACTACGTGCTGATGGACAAGCGCTAGCGTTTAGCGATTTTCGTTACAAGGCCGATCCGCGGCGAGAGTCGCGAGTTCTTGCCATAACCGCACGCTACTCCGCGTCATGGAAAATAATGCCCAAAGTGTGCCGGCTGCCCTGACGGACGCGCGCCACGCCGTGCTTCAGATTGACCCGGTAATATCCTCGCGATCCCTGCGCGGGACGATGGCGCGTCGTGAAGATGATCGCGCAACCGTGGTCGGCTGAGATGACCTCGACCTTCGATTGCGCACGCGGCCGTTGCTCTACCAGCACAAACTCCCCGCCTTGCCAGTCGCGGCCTTGTTGTCCTAATAGAATGACCATCTGCAACGGAAACGTGACCTTCCCGTAGATGTCCTGATGCAGGCAGTTGTAGCCGCCCTGCTCGTAATGCAGCAATAACGGCGTGGGTCGCTTCTGGCCTTGTTGATGGCATTGCTCCAGAAACGCTGCATGCACCAAGGGAAAATGAGTGGTTTCAGCCAACGCTTCGGCCCATTCGTTCGCCACTTCGGCCAGATGAGGATAGGTGTGCGTGCGAAGTTCGCGCACGATTGGGGGAAGCGGGTTGGCGAAATATTTGTAATCTCCAACACCAAAGCGAAGACGCTGCATGATGACGTGGCTGCGGAACAACGCGCCGTGAGCATAGAGGCCGCGCAGATAAACGCATTCCTCCGCTGACAGCAGGTTGGGAGTTACGGCGAAGCCGAAGTCCTTCACCGACGGCAGCAGTTTCTTCCACGGCAGCGCCCCGACTCGTTCGCGAATCGACTGGGCATGATCCGCAAGAGATGCTGCGCGTTGTTCTGCTTCGAGTGTTCGCTGCATTTTATCCCTCGATATATCTTTCGGCGCTATCCAGGTTGCTTCGTCTACCTTTACGCACGAAACCACCAATCAGCTATCCGTATTTTGCGCTCGAACCCATCCGCAATCAGGTATGAGTTAGGATGAGAATCGCCAGCGGCAAGAGGCAATTGATTCATGCACATTCCTGACGGCTACCTGAGTCCATCCACCTGTGCCGTGCTTTACGCGGCAGCGGCCACCGGATGGTACTCCGCGCTGAAGCGCCTGAAGCACGTGCTGCTGACTCGGGTGGTGCCGCTGATCTCGGTCTTCGCCGCCTTCTCGTTTGTGGTGATGATGTTCAACTTACCGCTCCCGGGAGGCACCACCGGCCATGCCCTGGGCGTGACGATTGCAACCATCGTGCTTGGGCCATCCGGTGGAATACTTTCTATCTCGATTGCACTGGTCATTCAGGCATTGTTCTTCGGCGACGGTGGAATCAGTTCATTGGGAGCGAATTGCTTCAACATGGCCATCGTCGGTTCGTTGGTGGCTTATGGAAGTTATCGCGTGATCGCCGCAGGCTCAGGCATTGCATCCCGGCGGCGAGTGGCGGCGTCGGCCATCGCCGGGTATCTGGCGGTGAATGCTGCAGCGCTGGTAGCGGCAGTCGAATTCGGCATCCAGCCCATACTGTTTCATGACGCCCACGGCTCTCCGCTTTATGCACCGTATCCGCTCCGCGTTGCCATTCCCGCAATGATGATAGGCCACCTGACATTTGCCGGATTGGCGGAAGCGGGCATCACGGCGGGCGTAGTTGCCTATTTACAGGCTGCCGATCCGGCGCTTTTGCGCAGCACCTCGGGATTATCGGCGAACGCCGGTGGAGAGGCCTGGGCGTTACGTCCTGCCAGCGGTTCACTGCGAAGGCTATGGATCGCCGTGGCTGCGCTCATGCTGCTCACACCGTTGGGAATTCTTGCAGCGGGGACGGCGTGGGGCGAATGGTCTCCGTCTCAGTTGGCGAAAACCAACGTACAAACCTCAATCGTGCGCGCGGCAGATACTCCGGCGCCGGCCGCGGTTCCTAGTGGTCTGCAAAAGTTAGCGAACCTTTGGACTGCACCTTTTCCAGCTTACGCGCCTGGGTTCGTCAGGAGCCGCGCATTCGGCTACCTTCTTTCCGCCATGTTCGCCGTGGGGTTCCTGCTTGCGCTTTCGTTATCTCTGCAACACTTCTTGCAGAAACGTGGACCAACGGAATATTCAGGATGAAGCGCGGCTTCCTGGAATCGACGGTTGTCGGCTTTGCGCGGATTATAACGCGCGCCATGATCTCGGAAGAGACCGCCCGCCAGACGGGATTTCTTCAGGCGCTCGATCCCCGGGTACGAGTGGTGGGACTGTTCTCGCTGGTTCTGGCGGTCACGCTCTCAAAGAAGATTAGCGTGGTGGCTGCGCTCTTCGTGGTTGCGGTGGCTATCGCAATTTCCTCGCGGGTCAGTCTCCTGGTGCTTGCCAAACGCGTGTGGCTGGTGGTTCTGGCATTCACCGCCGTGATCGCCGTTCCAGCTATTTTCGTCACCCCCGGCGACGAGGTCGCAAGCGTCGGCTTCCTCACTATCACCGAGCAAGGACTACGCACCGCCGTTATGCTGATCCTGCGAGTTGAGACTGCGGTCACATTCACGACCTTGCTGATTCTGTGTACTCCCTGGTCGCATGTGCTCAAAGCTCTGCGTGCGTTTCGGCTTCCCAAAGAAGTCATTGCGATGCTGGCAATGACCCATCGCTACGTCTTTCTGCTGGTGGAAACGGCGGGCCAGATGTTGGAATCGCGACGCAGTCGGACCGTGGGCATCCTGAAGCCGGCGGAGCAACGCCGCATGGCTGCTCGAACCGCGGGTGTTTTGCTCAGCAAGAGTATTGAACTGAGTAACGAAGTCTATTTCGCGATGCAATCGCGGGGCTTTCGCGGCGACGTCGAGATTCTTTCCGACTTCCGTATGGGTACTTGGGACTACTTGGGACTCTTAACTTTTCTTCTGGCCGCCAGCTTCGCAGTATGGATGGGAAGGTAATCCGCATAAAATGCCAGCCCTCTTCGAGCTACAGGACGCATGCTTCGAATACGATGGCATTCCGGCGCTGCGCGGCCTGTCACTCGAAATCGGTCAAGGGGAACGGGTCGCGTTGCTGGGCGCGAATGGATCGGGTAAGTCGACCCTGCTGCGAATTTTCGACGCCTTGCACTTTGCGTCCAAAGGCCAGGTAATCTTCGACGGACAATCGCTGACCCCCGATCTGTTTCAGCGCGATGACTACGCCCTCGCCTTCCGGCGCCGGGTCGCTCTTGTCTTCCAGAATCCGGATGTGCAGCTGTTCAATCCGACGGTCTTTGACGAGATCGCATTCGGCCCTTTGCAGCTGCAGTGGCCGAAGGAAACAATTCTTTCCAAAGTAGCCTCGGCTCTGGAACTCATGGGCATTACCCATCTTCGTGATCGCCCACCCTATCGCCTGTCTGGCGGAGAGAAAAAACGAGTAGCGCTGGCGTCGGTGCTGGTGATCGATCCCGATGTGCTGCTGCTGGACGAGCCTACGGCCACGCTTGATCCACGCAGCCAGAGTCAGGTCGTCGACTTGATCCAGGAATGGAAAGGCTCGTCGAAGACCGTGATAACTGCAACCCACCAGTTGGAGATTGTGGAAGACATTGCCGATCGCGTTTTTGTGTTGGAAGAAGGGAAAGTCGCGGCCAGCGGAACTGCGGCCGAGATTCTTCCCAATCACGACCTTCTGTTGCGGGCGAACCTGGTCCATGCTCACCGGCATTCCCACGGAAGCGTCATCCATTCGCACCCGCACCTGCACTCGCATTCGAAGCACGAACACTAGCCGGATATTTCACTTCGCGTAGCCAGTTGGCGAAGATGAACCACCAGATTAGAAACACCGCAATCTCGGGCCAGCCTGCCTCGACCCCAAACGGCATGCCCGTAAGCCACGCGGGACCATAAAAGCTGCCATGAAACAACTGTCCGTGTCCCATCAGGCCGCTGCAAGGAATGCCATAGAAGTAGGCTTCGCCCCAGTTCCACCCGGCGTGCAGCCCAAGTGGCATCCAGAGGTCGCCGGTCCTGCGTAGCAGGAAACATGCAATGAGCCCAAATCCGACGACGGTGAGCAGGCCGAGCACTGTCCAACCAGGATTAAGAATGTGTGCCACGCCCATCAAAGCCGAGGTTACCAGCGCGGCCGGCCAGAATCCGATTCCACGGGTGAGGGTGAACTGCAGGTAGCCGCGGTAAAAGAATTCCTCAATGATCGCCCCCAAGATCGTCAGCCCAGCCCACAAGAAGGCGTTCTTCAGGATCGCCCCGCCCTGAAGCTGCAGCGGTCCCATGGAGTAAGCTCGCGCCAACCGCAAGAATAGAAGCAGCAGCGTGAGCGAAATGAGGCTGATGGCCCAGGCCAGCCACAATTGACCACAAAACGCTCTCCGCCAAGGCAAACCGTACTCGGCAAGGCTGCGACCCTCAAACTTTGCCATGATCGCTGCCGCCAGCAAGATGACCAACGCTTCAGGCAGGAAGACAACGATAGCCACCGCCGGGTAAGCAATATCGTCCTGTCTGCCATGCGACAGAGCGTCTACGATTTTGCCGGTTGCGTACCCAAGAGCGATGACCAGCGCGAGGTAAATCAGGACGCGCCAGCCGGCGCGAAGACCATTCGGTCCCTTCCAGATGTTGTGGAGCATGCCTGGTCCTACCCTCTTCACGCTAGTGTTGTTTCAGCGAATCAAGCTACTTCCATCTCATACATTGCTACCAGCGTTCGGGATGGCTCGTTAGTTCACTGTCAGCGGCACCATGACGCTGCCGATCCTGCCGTTCAGGTTGTCGCGGACAATGAATCGAACCTGATAGTCCCCCGGCGCCAGGTCGATCGAATTTCTATAGATAATCCCTTCCGCCTTTATTTTGGCCAACGCATCTGGAGGTAGCATGCCTCTGACAGTTTGCCCGACGGTATTGGCGATCGCTCCCTTCTTTGTGGCCCGGGCGACGATTTCCATGTCGAATCGATTTCTATCGGCTTCGTCGATCAGATCGCCGGCCGGCATTTGCAACACAAAACCGATCTTCTTCCTGCTGCCATGACCCGAAGGTTCCAGCCATTGCTCGGTTACTTCGATTCCCGTGCTATCAAACGGCGAATTCATCGCGAACTCTACATCGGCCTTATGGGTTATTTCGGGATTGACGCTGGCATTCGTAACCAGGAAGCCGGCGCGCGCACTTACTTCCAAATCCTTGCGCGAGACCACAACCTGCAACTTGCGCCAGCCCGGCTTGTTATGGCGGGTGTCGAGATAATAGCTAAGCAGGTAATACGACGAAGAATCGTCTGCTGCATGCTTCAGTGCGCCGACCAAGTCGTTGCTGCCGTAATAGGCGCGTCCGCCCGTCATTTTGGCGAAGTTCTTAAGACTCTCTATCGTGGAGTCCTGCAGGAACTTCGTAGTGTCGCTCGCTGGCGCGGCGGCAGCGTTGTTTGCGAAATACGCAGGGTCGCTTAGCAGGCCTCGTACATCGAGGGGATAAATTGAGATCTCGGCATCGTTCAATGCCTGCATAGCTCGCTCATACAGCGCTCGCAGCGCGTTGTCGCCAGGTACCGAGGCAAACGAATCCAGATAGAAGGGAAAACTTCCGGTCATCCAAATGACCGATTTTCTTCCGGGTACCCCGGAAAGAGACCAGGCGAGCGATAGAAAGGCTCGCAGCGTGGTTTCGATGGCTTGGCCCTGCTGGTAGGTGGCTTCGATAGCGTCTTCTCGCAGGAATCTGGCGAAGACTGCCGAAGGATCTTCACCTGGCGAACTCCCACCCAGCAACCCACTCGGCGGATCGCCCGTGGCAGCGGTGGCTTGCGCGGAAACCGGATATTTCTCCATTACAGAAACCTCACCGCTTACTTTTTTCAGAGTCGCGATGAGCGCGGCAGGGTCAGTGGTCAGGCCGCTCAAAACCTTCAGGCCCTTACTGGTGATCACCATCAAGCCCAACACCTGCTTCGAGCTCAGGTTGTCCGCAAGGTATTTGATCACTTGGCCGCGAGCATAGGACTGGTCGAGGAACGGCGTGTTTACCATGTCCAGGACAATCACGCTTACGGAATGCGGTTGCTGTCCTTGCAGGCGGAGATTGCTGAATGTGCCGGGAGCATTGGTGCGAACCATCAATGGGTCACTGGCAGGAGTAATCTCCTCCAGACTTGCGATACGTTGTTCCTTGCCGTCCTCAAGGACCCTAAAATCGGTCTTGGTTAACTGGTGAATATGGTTGCCCGCCTTATCGGTTACAACGACCGGGACTTCCACCAGCGTAGTCTGCGACTTGAATTCGAGGTTCCGTCCTTGGTCAGCACGGCGGGACGCAGATGGGACATCGCCGGCAGGCCCAAGCGAGACCCCTGAGGCTCCGGACGGAGAAGAACCGCCGGCTCCCCATGGATCGGATTGCTGAGCCACTCCCCACACTGACCCAAGAAGAACGAAGAACACTAGGCCGAACCACCAACGAGAGACCAACGGCTCCTCCAATCTCAAGAAGTTATCGCTTCTGGCCCGCCCCGTAACTCGCAGACCGATAATTTATCAATCTGTCGTGCCGCACCGGCAAGTCCTTTCAGAAATCGCGCTATCTTCGTAGAGAAAACCGCTACTGCCATCATTCATAAGCACTAAGGCTAACAGAGCTCCCTTGCCGTGAACTATGATCAATTGCGCCAAACTAATTCGCTGATGGGCCGTCTAGTACATTCAGAGAGCAATCCGGAGTCGTTCTAATGTCAACCGCTCCTACGGTTCTTGCACGTTCCGTACGCAAGATTGCCGACAGCGTGGCGTCTCACGGTAAAGCCCGTCATCTACTCCGGGCAGTGGGCCTCGATCACGAAGCCATCGACGATCCGGTCCTCAGAATCCCCTCCGCTGACATGATGCTGCTGTTCGAACTTGCTGCCCGGATGACCAAGGACACTGCTTTCGGTCTCCACGTTGGTGAGAGGTTCGACCAGCGTTCGTATGGCATCGTGGGACACTCGGTTATTACCAGCGCGACTCTTGGCGAGGGCCTCCGCTGCCTGGTGAGGTACTTACCTATCTGGACGAATGTTGGCGAATTTAAGCTGGAAATCGAGAACTCGGTTGCGCATTTCCAGTGGAGATACGCGAATTGGTCGCTGCCAGAGCCGAGGCACGATTGCGAGACGTCGATGGCGACAGTCGTACAGTTCAATCGCCTTTCGGGCGTTGACTGGAAGCCGCGGGAAGTGTGGTTCCAACATCGCAAGCCCAAAGACGTTTCCGAGCATGCCCGGATTTTCCGCGCGCCGGTTCGGTTTGGGATGCCGGTCAACGCGCTTCTCCTAGACAGTCGCTTGCTTGATGTCCCGCTAAAAGGCGCGGATCCGGTTACGCATCAAGTGATAGCCGAAGCGGCCGACCACTTGTTGGCAGCCGACGCTGGTGAGGCCAGCTTATCTCAGGCCGTGCTTAGCTTTATCCGTCAGCGATTGAGCAGCGGTGATTTTGGACTGGAGCATGCGGCTCGGCAGCTGGGTATGAGTCGACGGAGCTTACAAAGAAAATTGAGTCAGGAATCCAGCTCTCACCGCAACTTGGTTCAACAGGCTCGCGGCGATCTCTCGCGGTACCTCCTTCTAGGTATGCAGACGACTGCCACAGAGGCGGCCTACCATCTCGGGTTTTCCGAGCCCAGCGCGTTCCAACACGCTTTTCACAAGTGGCACGGAATGCCTCCGCAGGTCTACCGCCGCAAGCAAAATCACTAGAAAGTCGGCGTTTCCGTTCCTAACGCCGGCCGATGTACGATCTTCTACATCTCGCGATGAGCCGAAACGCCTGTGCCTGAACTACCCGACATCGTTGTCTACCTGGAGGCGCTCGAGAAGCGAATTCTCGGCCAGACGCTGGAACATGTCCGCATTAGCGGCCCGTCACTATTGCGAACGGCAGAGCCACCAGTCTCGGCGTTGGTAGGCAAGAAAGTGCTTCGACTGCGACGCATGGGCAAACGCATTTGTATTGGGTTTGAAGATGATCTCTGGCTGGTGTTGCATCTGATGATCGCGGGCAGGCTTCATTGGCAACAGCGCAAAGGGAGCGCCGCAAAGGCTCGCGGCCTGGCCGCCTTCGATTTCGCCAATGGAACTCTGTACCTGACCGAAGCGGGCTCCAGAAAGCGTGCAGCTCTGCACATCGTTGTCGGCGAAGCAGGACTTAAGGCGCTCGATCCCGGCGGATTGGAGGTACTGGAAGCGGACGTTGATCACTTCACCAGCGTCCTTCAATCAGCTAACCACACGCTAAAACGAGCGCTCACCGACCCGCGATTGCTGAGCGGCATCGGCAACGCTTACTCGGATGAGATCCTTTTCGAAGCGCGTCTCTCTCCACTCGCTCTGACCCAAAAGCTGAAACCGGATGAAATCGACAGGCTGTTCCAAGCCACGCGCCGGCAACTCGAACAATGGGTGGAACGCCTGCGACTCGAATCAGGTGAAAAATTTCCCGAGAAGGTGACGGCCTTCCGGGAAGGTATGGCCGTACACGGTCGGTACAAACAGCTGTGCCCTCGTTGCGGAGCGAAGATCCAGCGCATCCGGTACGCGAGCAACGAGACCAATTACTGTCCCGTT
>Ga0210398_10004620_pt1 | contig 12900 bp, 10 predicted proteins | sample IncBWC4OmetaG_FD_161047 | JGI IMG/M metagenome (GOLD analysis project Ga0210398, IMG submission 161047) | Forest soil microbial communities from Barre Woods Harvard Forest LTER site, Petersham, Massachusetts, United States - Inc-BW-C-4-O | ecosystem: Environmental > Terrestrial > Soil >... | reverse complement strand
CCCACGATTTGCCAATTGCGATCACGCTCGACGGTGACCGGCGCGTATTCGCGGTTTTCCGATTCGAGCAGGTGAACTCCGTCGACGGAAATGAAGCGCGCCAGCGCAAGCCCGCTCCGGCGGTGCCAGGCAACCACGATCTTCCGATTGAGTTCCTCCGGATTGGTTTGCGAGCCATCCACGGCAACTACATCCCCGTCGGTGATGAGCGGGCTCATGGACGTTCCCTTGACGCGGAGGCAGTTGGTCTGTTCCGGATTCGGGCACCAGAACGCTGGAGCGGCAATTACTTCATCGGTTGCGGCGGTCTCAAAATCGGCGAACGGGCCGCCTTCCTGGCCCAAGGTACCCGCGTGCACTTCGAGCAGCGGCACCGCTACCAATTGCAGTTTGGGAGCGCCTTTGGGTCTCTTTCTTTTCGTGCCGCTTCCGGCATGAACGATTTCAAAATCCGTAGAGGTGCTCATGCGCGCCATGGCCCGCACGCCCGGGAACATGTGGCGCAGGTCAGAGCTTCTCAGGCCCGCGCGGGCCCAGAAGAGCCAGCATTCGGGTTGCCCGGCCATGTTTCCAAGCTGAATGAAGCATCGGGAAGTCGGTTCCTGCTTGCCAGTTTCCCAGCGCGACACGGCCATCGCGGAATAATGCAGGCGCGAGCCGAATTCAGACTGGCTGAGGGCGAGGCGATGCCTGACGTTGAAAATCGCGCTCGACCATTCTGGCGGAATTGCTTTCTGTTGCATGCGTGTCACCTTTGGTGCCAACCCTTAACGGATTATAGCGTATAAATGGGCAAGGTAAAATCTCCTGCACGTGAGATCTACGGCTGATCGTTTGAGTCTGCGCGCAACCGCGGGCGGGGACGGCATCCTGGGTACAGGATGTTTATACCTCTTTTCGATTGCAATACAGTAAAATCTCTCCCGCTTGGCACTTTGCGTGCCTCCATCGCCCGAAGGTAGCGCCGCGCCAGAGTGGGAGACGGCTGCCAGCCGGCGGATCGCGGGCGGCAGCTCGACCGCGGACGAACTCGAGCCGCCCCGAAACTCCTGGGTTTTCGAGCTGGGAGACGACCAGCCGCAGACCGGCCCCTGGTCCCCGCTGAGTCTGAAATTCCTCCCTGAAACTCCGGCATGTTACCCTGCGTAGTATGAGTGTGGCCGAATCTGAATCTTCCGCCAGTTCCAACGGATTTGCACTCCGCGCGGAGCGCCTTTCGCGCCATTACCACATGGGCGACGCGCTGATCCGCGCCGTGGACGGGATTTCGCTGGAGGTGGCTACAGGCGAGTTTGTGGCCCTGCTGGGCGCCAGCGGGTCGGGCAAGTCCACCCTGCTCAACCTGATGGCAGGGCTGGACCGGCCCTCCTCGGGGACCATCCTGGCACTCGGACGGGACCTGGCTGCGATGTCCAGCGAGGAGCTGGCGGCTCACCGTAACCGGACCATCGGCATGGTGTTCCAGTCGTTCCAGCTGCTGCCGCGCATGACCTTGGAGGAAAATGTGGAGTTGCCCTTGCGCCTGGCGGAGATGCCGCGCGGCGAGCGGCCCGCACGTGTGCGGGAGGCCCTGGAGCGCGTCGGGCTGGCCGCTCGGACGCGGCATCGGCCCAGCGAACTGTCCGGCGGCGAACAGCAGCGCGCGGCGATCGCCCGCGCGCTCGTCAATCAACCGAAAATCCTGCTGGCGGACGAGCCCACGGGGAATCTGGACAGCAAAACCGGCGAGGAGATCATGAGCCTGATCGCCCAGATTCATCGCCCGCCCGCCGGCCCTGGAAGAACCATCGTGATGGTGACGCACGAGCGGGCGCTCGCGGAGCGCTATGCCGACCGCATTGTCACGCTCTCCGACGGCGCCATTTCCCGAGAGGAGCGGCTGCGATGAAGCTGGGAGACTTGACGGAACTTGCCGCCCGCAACTTGCGCGAAGCGGTGCTGCGCAACTCGCTGACCACGCTGGGCATTGCGGTGGGTGTGGCTTCGCTGGTGGCGCTGCTTTCCCTGGGCGTGGGGCTGCAGTCGCTCGTGGATCGCTCGGTGGCGCGCGCGGGGTTGTTTGACATTATTTCGGTGCGCGCGCGACAGAGCAATCCCTTTGGCCAGCCGGGGGGCGGGCGGCGCCCGCGAGACGCTTCGGACGCAACGCCGCCACGGCCGCTCGATGACGCCGCGCGCAAACAGATTGCGGCCGTGCCCGACGTTTTGGAAGTAAACCCCGAGGTGCGCTTCACGGCCGAGGCGCGGCGCGAGCCGCTCAGCCAGCTCGTCATGGTGGCTGGAATGGCGGCGTCCTCACAATCGAGTGGAACGCTCGACGGTATGCAGGGTCATTTCTTTTCCGGCCCCGACGCCGGAGAAGCGATTCTGCAAGGCGACCTGGCCAAACGCCTCCTCGATGACGCCCAGGCGACCTCCTCGCTGCTGGGCCAGGAGATTACTTTGCGATTTGCCCAGCGGCAGGCGCTTCCGCCGCCGTCCCAGCAAGTTGCCACGGATGCGCCCAACCAGGCCGTGGGACCCGATGAAGAGGCGATGGGCTTTTCCATCGTGCCCAGCGAGAAGAGGCTCCTGGTCGTGGGCGTGACGCCGACTTCCGATTCCGGCGGCGGGCCGGTGGGATTCAATAATGCGGGGATCTATTTGCCACTGGCCGTCGCGGAAAAGATGCAGGTGGTGCAGCAGAGCGACCTGCGTGATGTGGCGCGAACGAGCGAGGCCGAAGGGACGCGCTACGCTGCGCTGAACGTCCGCGCCGCGAGTCCCACGGCAGTAGCGAACATCGAGACGCGTGTGCGCAACATGGGCTTTGCCACGTTTTCGCTGATCGACGTAACGCGCAATCTGCGTACTTTTTTCGCCATCTTCGACATGTTCCTGGGCATCTTTGGAAGCCTGGCGCTGGCGGTTGCTTCGCTGGGAATCATCAACACGCTGGTGATGGCCATCCTGGAGCGGCGCCGCGAAATTGGCGTGTTGAAGGCGCTAGGAGCGGCGGACCGCGATGTGCGTCAGTTGTTCTTTGCCGAAGCTGGCGTGATGGGGCTGGCGGGCGGCGTATTCGGCGTGCTGCTGGGCTGGGCAATCGGCCGGGCCATTCAATTCGCCACGCTGATTTATCTCAAGCGCCAAGGAGTGACCCCGCCGAACATCTGGTCGGTACCCTGGTGGCTGGTGCTAAGTGCAATCGCCTTCGCCATCATAGTCAGCCTGGCATCGGGGATTTATCCCGCGTCCAGGGCGGCAAAGCTCGATCCGGTCGAAGCGCTGCGGTATGAGTGAGGCGTGACTGGCTTGCCCTGAGCGTCAGCGAAGGGTGACTGGTGACCGGTGACTAGTGACTGGTGCACCCCACATCACAATCTGCGAACGGTGATTTGAAATCTCAAATTTGAAATTTCAGATTTGAAATAATTTGAAATAAGGAAATCGCAGGAAACGAGATCATCAAAACGTCAAGTACTGACCTTCGTCAGGAGAGGTTTTCACCAGTCACCAGTCACTGGTCACCAGTCACTTCGCACCTACGGCGCCGATCGAGCCTTACCGCAGCGCCCAATCACACCGCACACCGCCCCCAAAAAATTAACCGGGATGCTCAGCTGAGGGGCCGGAGCATCCCGGTCTTCCCTGTCCGCCTCCGCAGGTGGCGGGCAAGATCGTTTCCGGCGGGCTGCATGGACCTGCCTGTTGGCAGGCGATCAGCCCGCGCCGGAATTACGCGGCGTGTTCGTCGCCGCGCAGAAACTCGTAACGTTCAATCTGGGCTACCACACCGATGCGGCCCGGCTCGTCCACTTCGGCGCGCTTGATGCGCCCGAGGCAGCGAACCTTCACGGGTCCGGCCAGCGTGATCTCATGGGGCAGCGTCAGCAGAATCTCCACAGGCGAGCCGCTGGACACCTCCTTGGGCAGGAAGAAATAAACCCCGCGCGAGCTCACGTCCCTGGATTCCGTGTTGGCTTCACCGATCGCCGAACCACTGGTCCAGCGAACGATCATGGGTAGCCGAATCTGAAACCGCTGTGTCGCGCGTCGCTCTTCGGCTGTCAAGTGTGCATCCTCCTGGGTGTCACGGCTCATGTTCAGGTATACGAGATTACGGTCGGGGGAAGGAACGCTCAATAGCGCGGAGGTCCCGATTCCAGGGGGTCCAATTTGGTACGCGCGTACTAGGATGCGGGGACAGCCAAGTCTAAACTTTTGAAGGACCTACGGGGCAAGCTGGTACGTGGCTCCCAGCTATGCTTGGCGGCCTCGGAAGGAGTTGGGGGACAGAGAGCGGCGGCAGGGGGTTACAAAGACCTTGGGCGCCAGATAACCTTTTTATTATCAGTCGCTTATAAAGAAGGGCGAAGGATGAAGGGCGGCCCGTGTCGCCGAAGACTGTGGCGCTGCTCAGCCCTGATCGATGAGGCGGTGGTGGATGGCGTAGAGGGCCAGTTCCAGGCGGTCGGAGACGCCCAGCTTATCGAAAATGTTATGCAGGTGGTTCTTCACCGTCTGCTCGCTGATGAACAGCTTCTCGCCGATTTCCTTGTTGCGGAAGCCCTGGGCCACCAGCTGGACGATTTCCTTTTCCCGGTCGCTGAGTAAGGGTTTCTCGCGCCGCGGGCCGCCGTCGGAAGACTTCGAGAAGGCCTTCATCACTTCGGCGGTCATGTGATTGTCCAGCCAGATTTCGCCGCCGTGGACCTTATGGATGCTGCGCACCAGCAGCTCGGTGGCGGACTGCTTCAGAACCACGCCGCGGGCGCCCAGGCGCATGGCGCGGACCACGTCGCGGTCGTCCTCGGCCGCGGTCAGTACTACAACCCGCGTGGGCAGCTGGTCGAAATTGACTTCTTCGAGGACTGCCAAGCCGTCCTTGTCCGGCATGCGCAGATCCAGCAGCAAAATGTCAGGCTTCAGCTTGGCCAGCATCTTGATGCAATCGTTACCGTTGGAAGCTTCGCCAACGATGGTGATTTCATCGTCGCTGTCCAGCAGCTTGCGCAAGCCTTCACGAAAGATGGCATGGTCGTCAGCCATCAGCACACGGATTTGTTGTTTTGTCGTTTTGGCCATATCAGCCGAGAGGAACCTCTACCGTCAAACGCGAACCATGACCGGGAGTGGACTCTACCGTCAGGACACCACCAACGCTGCGCGTTCGCTCCTTGATGGAAATTGGCCCCAGCCGGAGGCGGTCCAATTCGTCGCCGGAAAAGCGCCCGGCAAAGCTGAACCCCTCTCCATTGTCGTCCACCACTAGGACGACTTCACCTTCATTCTGCCATAGTTTTACCACGACGTGGGAAGCCTGCGCATGTTTTTTCACATTGTGTAACGATTCTCTATAGATCTGAAAAATGTCCCTACAGATGCGATCGGGAATCTGCAATTCGGCTGCGTCAATAAGCAGATCCAGCGCCAGCGAGGACTCATTGCGGAAGCGCTCGGCGAAGCCGCGCATCAGGTCCACCAGGTCGGCGCTCTGGACGCGCAGGGGGCGCATATCGGTCACCATGCGGCGCAGTTCGTCGGTTTCGCTGCGAACGGTCTGCTGCAAGGAAGTCAGGCTGCCAGCTACCTCCTCGGGATCGGTGCAAACCTTACGGCGCATGACGTTGAGCTGGATGTCCACGCTGAGCAAAGTTTGCAGGATTCCGTCGTGGATTTCCCGGGAAATGCGGCTGCGCTCGCCTTCGATGGCGTGGGCGCGGATGTGACGCAGAAGAAACAAGTTCTGAAGCGGCTGGCCAAGATGCCGGACTATGCGCTCCAACCACTGTAAGTCCTGCTGCAAGAATCGCTTACGTGCGTTTCCGAGCATCAGACGGCCCACCGGCTTGGCACCCATGTCCAGGGTCACACCCAGAACGGAGCGCCAGCCCAATTCCTGGCGCATAGGGCCCGGCAGACGGGGCAAATCCTTCAGGCGTCGTCCATCCTTCCGGTTCCAGCCAAAACCCTCGCCAGCGCCCTCCAATGAGTTCCAGCACACGCTGGCCTCGGGCTGGTCGAGCAGGAAGCCATCGCTGCGGTTGACGGGGACGTTTTCTGGGGTGAGGCGCGTTTCGTCGCCGCTGCGATAGCGCCAGACGAAGATGCGCTCGATATCGGTGTCGCGGTAGGCCAGGATGGCCTGCTCGCAGTCGAAGGCCGTCACCAGCTCGCCGAGGAGAAGGCGCAGCGATTCGGCCATGCCGCGGTCTACTTCCAGTTGGCCAGTGATCTGCGCCAGGAACTCCTGCTCGGTAGCGTGGCGCCTCTGGCGGCTCCCCAGGAACGCCAGGCCGGCGCCGGCGGCGAAAGTGCCGGTGGCGAGAGCGATCCACGAAAGCATCTGCTCCCAGACCAGCGGGCCGTTCATGGCGGTTCGAATGAGAAGGGCAAGCGTGACGATGCCCGCCAGCAGGATGGAGCGGCGCGTCCCGACGCGAATCCCGGAGGCCAAAGCTACGAAGAGATAAACGAACCAGAACGCCACCACCGAGCGCGAGAGGACCAGAAACAGAGCCAGCGCGGCCAGGTCCACGGGTAACGGCAGGGGAAGCTCGCCGATCGACTGAATGTTTTGGGCCAGGGCCAGGACCAGCGAAATCCCCAGGTAGACTGCGACAAAAATTACGGCATGCGGGCCGCGCTCGGACGGCGGGCGCTCCAGCAGATCGACCAGGGCCAGCACCATGAAAATGGGACGGGCATAGGCGATCTGGCGCTCCAGGTGGCGCCGCTCCGCTGCGTGGGGTTGCATAGATTGAACGAGGCAACAAACAGGCGAGAACTAGTCTAACAAGACTGTCTTGCCGCGCAACCCGGGCTTTCCTGGAGTGCAACCCCAGCGTTACTGAACGTTCGAAAAATTTTCCACCGCGGCGACGATTTCCAACGCAAATCCACAGCCTTTCGAGAGATAATAACGGTCCTCGACATCCTTCCTGGGAGTCACCGCTTGGAACACTGCTACACGCGCACCGAAGTGCAACGCATGCTGGGGGTCAGCCGGCGCGAGTTGAATTACTGGACGCGCCTGCGCCTGGTGATGCCGCGCTCGCGCTGGGGCGAGCATTTTTTCAATTTCTCCGATCTTGTGGCGCTGGAAACGATCAAGCGCCTGGCGGCGCGAAAAGTTCCGGCGGGGCGCATTCGCCGCGCGGTAAATATTCTGCAGACGGAACTCGGCGCGGCGGGCACTCCGCTTTCCAAGCTGCGCATTTCCACGAACGGCAGGCAGGTGGTGGTGTACCCTCCGGCGACCGCGCGCCCGTTTGAGCCGCTCACCGGCCAGTTCGTGCTGAACTTCGAGACGCCAGAGGCGGCAAAAAAAATTCACGCCATGGCCTCGCGGTCGGCGGAGGAGTGGTTTGAATTCGCCATGCTGTGCGATTCCAAGAGCGAGTCGCTGGAGCAGGCCGCGCAGGCCTATCGCAAGGCCGTGGAAGCCGCGCCGGAGTGGGTGGAAGCGCACATCAACCTAGGAACCGCCCTGTACCAACTGGGCCGCATGGAAGACGCGCTGGAGCAATTTTCGCTCGCCGTGCAGGTGGAGCCGGAGAATTCTTTGGCGGAATTCAACCTCGGCTGCGTGCACGAGCAACTGGGAAACACCGCAATAGCGATCAAGCACCTGTTGCGCTCGGTGGAACTGGCGCCGTCGCTCGCGGACGCGCATTTGAACCTGGCCCTGGCCTATGAAAAGAACGGGCAGGCGCAAGAGGCATTGCGGCACTTGTCGCTGTACGTGCGCTACGAACCGAACGGCCCGTGGGCGGAGTTTGCGCGCGACCGGATCGCCAAATACCGGCCTCCTAGCCCGACGTCCCCCTCCGGAAAGCTGACGCCCTTTCGGAGAATCCACTAGCCCGGCCGGGGCGTCGCCCGCCTCCGCCGGAGCCGTGCAATTTGGATGTGACTCCGGTCACAGTTCGTGATAAGAGTTTGGTATAGCATAATGCGTCAAGGGACTGTTCGGCCGTAACGGCACGGACTTGCATAGTTGGTATGTCGAGGGGATGCGAAAAACCTCAATCGGAAAGGATAGAACACGATGATTATAGGGGATCAATTGCGGGCGATTCGCGAAGAGAAGAAGCTCTCACAAGGAGAAATCGAGAAGCGCACGGGACTGCTGCGGTGCTACATCTCGCGGGTGGAAAACGGGCACACCGTCCCTGCGGTGGAGACGCTGGAGAAATTCGCGCGCGCGCTGGAAGTTCCTCTGTACCAGCTGTTCTATGACAGCGACAAGCCTCCCGTCCTGCCCAACATCCTGAAGCGCAAGAGCGCGGGAGAAATCGCGTGGGGCAGTTCGGGCAAGGACGCGCGAACGTTCGAACGCTTCCGCCAGCTGCTGAGCCGCACCAAGGAAAGCGACCGCAAATTGCTGCTTTTCATGGCGCAGAGAATGGCGCGCGGGAAGTCCGCGGCGCCCGCAGACTAAGCTTCCACCCAGAATCACTGCAGGTCATTTACGCGCGGGGCGCCGGCTCCTCGCGGTCGAGCAGAGGCACGGCTGCACAGCTTGCCAGGGTGAGCCCGCCGAGGACGGCGAAGCTTGTCTTGAAGGAGCCGGTGAGATCGGCGAGGTGGCCGACCAGCGGGGCCCCGGCCACAATCATGATGATCCCCAGCATGTTCACAAAGCCCATGGCCGCCGCAGCGCGGCCCGGGAAGAGCGCGCCGGCCCGCGAAAACATGGCCGCGTAGGGGATTCCAAATCCCATGCCGACCATGATGACTCCCGCCAAGGCCGTGGTGAGCGAGATTTGGGACGGCAGGAACAAGAAACAGCCCAGCGCGACGACGAAGAGGCTCCCTGCGAACAGCGGCCGGATCCCCACGTGACGGCGGAGCCATCCGCCCAGTGGCCGCGAAACGATCCCCAAAAGCAGGACCAGCGAGCCGATCAAGCCGGCACGCGTGGCCGGAACGTTCATGGTTTTGGTCAGGACCACGACAACCCACGAACCCACTACCACGGAAATTCCGAAGGTGAACATCTGAAAGAGGCCGAGCAACCAGAGCTGAGGCGCGAGTAGCATCTCGTGCAGCTTGCTGGGTGGGGCAGGCGGGAATTCGACCCGCGGCGCTTTGGCGATCCAGATCACTGCGGCGACGAGCACCATGGCGGCGCAAACGATGAACGCCGCCCGCCATCCCGCCAGCCTGTAAATCTGCGGCACGGCAAAAATAACGAACCCCGCGCCCATCTGGATCGAGCCGCCGAAGAATCCCTGGGCCACGTTGAGGCGCGGCCCGCGGCATCCCTCGTGGATGTAGCGTGCGCCGCCCACGAAGCAAATCCCGGTTCCAATGCCCGTAAAAATCTTGCAGAAGAGCAGCTGCCAGTAAGCTCCGGCACCAGCCATCAGCAAATTCCCCGCCGCAACCCACAACAGAGCAATGAGCAGCATTGGCCGCGAGCCGAAACGGTCCACGAGATATCCGCCGGGAATTTGTACACCGGCGTGGGTGAGGAAAATTCCGGTGGTGAGGTATCCCGCCAGCTGGAAGTTGAAGCCGAACTGATGCATCAAGGCGGCCGCTAGAGGAGCGTGGTTGGTGTAATTGGCGGAGTACGTGAACGCGACGATGCAGCCGCAAAGGGTCGCCAGAACCTGCGCCGAATCGGAGAGGGGAGCGGGTCGAGCGTTCGCGGCAGGAGTGGCTTGCGCTGTGCTCACGGTCGGCCTCGATTCCCTAGAGGGACATCTCGCTGGGGCGCAAGGCCAGGGCTAGTATCGCGCCGAAGAAGCAGAGCAACGATATCTGGATTTCGCTGGCAACCAGCCAGCCGCCGGCATGATTGACAAGCCAGCCCAGTAGATATCCCCCGAAGGCTGCCCCGCCGTAGAGGCTGGTGACGAACATTCCCGACCCGCGGTTGGACAGGCTGCGCCGCAGGGCCTTTACATGATAGCCGGCAAGGTTGACGTACAGGATGGCGCTGCCGGTGATCCCGTAGATGCAGGTGAGGATCTCGCGCGTCAGCATGGATGGCGACGTCTGGAAGAACAAGTAGCCGAGGACCGAAATGGAGAGGAGCGAGCCGCTCAGCACAAGCCGCGGCGAATAGCGATCGCCGATCCAGCCGCAAGGGATCGAAAACAAGGCTCCAACTCCAAAAAACCCGATGACTTTTCCGGCGCTGACCGGGGTGTAGTGCAGGACTTCGCGGAGGAACAGCGGATACAGTCCGAGAAATCCGTACATGCTTAAACCATGGATGACGCTCAGAACCGTGAGGATCGCGGTGTTGCGATTCTGCAAGCTCAATGCACCGCCCGTGTCGGCTCTGACCTCGGCGGCGCGGCGGACATCGCTGAACCACGGCCGAACCGTTGCGGCGATCACCACCACCATCACGAACCCGAACACGCCAAACCCCAGCATGGGCGCGTGCCAGGAATCGTAGGACTGGCGAAGCTTTCCCGCCAGATACGGGCCGAGAAAGCCCCCGATGCCGTAGCAGAAATTGACGGACCCGATGGCTGCGGAGCGGTACCGCGAAAAATAGCTGGCGGCCAGTGCGAACATGGACGTGGCCAGCATGGACATGCCGATGCCCTGCGCGGCAAGGCAAACGAGCATGGTCCAGAATCCGGGGACGACCGTGGTGAGCGCCGTTGCCGCCGAGAAAATGACGATGCCTGCCAGCAGGACCATCTTTCGCGAATAGCGGGCGAGCAGGTAGCCGGTAGGGAGACCGCCGAGGCCCAAGCCCAGCGTGAAGATCGTGGAGAGCAGTCCGGTGTCCGGAAGGGAGAACGAAAACGCCTTGCGGATGTCCGCGGCCAGGACCGGGAAGAGGTAGCGATCCGCGGCCATCAGGACGTAGGAAACCAGCAGGACGCAATACATCGCTATGGCGATGCCACGCGCGTCTGCGCCGCCGGCTGTGGAGCTCGTCGGGGTTGTGGTTGCCTGGTCCGACATGGTCTTTCGGCCCGTTCCGAGCACGCCTCCCCGCACTGGCAGGGGACAGCCAGCACCTCGCACAGCTCGGCGTAAAGAGTGGCTGTCCTACTTATTCTCCAGAATAATTTTCATGCGCTGGTCTTCGTCGGACTCCAGCATGCCGATAGCCTTCTCCAGATCGAGCAGCGGGACGACATGAGTGACCAGCGGCTTCAGCTTCAGCACGCCTCGCGCTACCAGATCGATCGACGGGGGGTAATCTTCCCCCTTCGCCGCGCGCGTGTTCACGACATTGAGTTCCTTGTAATAGAGTTGGTAGAACGGCAACGACGCTTGCGTCGCCGACATGATGCCGAAGAGTAGCAGAGTTCCGCCCAGCCGCACCATTTGAATTGCATCGGCAAGCGCCGCAGGCACGCCCGTGCATTCGATGACCACGTCGGCGCCGTGTCCGCCGGTGGCATCTTTGACGCGGCGCGTGGCTTCCGGCCCGCTCGGCAAGGTCACGTCCGCGCCGAGTTGCTCGGCGAGGTTGCGCTTGTAGGCGCTGCGGGTGATGCCGATCACGGGATATGCGCCCCAGGCTTTGGCCAGCTCCACATGGACTTGGCCGGTGACTCCCAGGCCGATCACCGCAACGGATTGGCCGGGAAAAATCTTGATGCGCTGGTGGCCGTGCACGCACGTGGTGACCGGCTGAATGAGCGGAGCGACTTCGTTGTCAATCGAATCGGGCAGCAGATAGACGTGGCTGCGCGGGGCGACGAGGTAATCGGCGAAGCCGCCGTTGGAATCGCGCCCGACGAGCGAGCCGTTGGGGCACAGATTGGTCTGGCCGGCGCGGCAGTTGAGGCACATGCCGCAGTAGAGGGCGGGGTCGACGATGACGCGAGCGCCCTTGGGCAGCGTGGCGTCTCCGCCGTCCACTACCGTGCCGATCATTTCGTGGCCCATGATCAGCGGGTGGCGGACGGGGATCGCGCCTTCGTAGATGTGCAGATCGGTCCCGCAGACGCCGCTGTGGGTCACCCGGACGAGAACTTGGCCCGGTCCGAGAGCGGGGCGCTCGACTTCCGCCAGGCCCAGTTTGCGGGGCCCTTGCAGGACCATCGCTTTCATTCGAGAGATTTCCTTTAGGCCGGTCGGGCTCAACTATCCAAGACTGTCCAGAATGTCTTCAAAACCGCTGCGGAAAGCGCGTTGCGGGTGCCGCACCCTTGTGACTTTCAAGGGTGGAAAACCCGCACCCTTCACAAAAGGCGTGAAGGGTGCGGCACCCGTTCTTAAACGGCGGTCTTGCTGGCTACGCGGCCGGGCAGCGTGGCTTCCACGACGCCTCGGAATTCCTCGTCCGTCAGCAGGCGCTTGCGCTGCAGCGAGAAGTCCTTGATGGCCGCGACGACCTTCATCGCTTCCTCTTCGTTGAACTGGACGCCGAGCTTGCGCAAGCCCCACTTCACGGAATCGATGCCGCTTCCCTTGCCGAAGACGACGCCCGCGGGCGACTGCCCGACAACGTCCCAACGGAAGGGGAACAGCTCGGTGGCGTTCTCGACGCCGCAATTCTCAAACCAGCTGGCGATGATGCCGGACTCGATCTGGAAGAGCGCGTCGCCGACCACCTGCCGGTTGGTGGGGACGGCGTGGCCGGAGAGCTGCGCGACGAGCTTCGCCAGGCCGTAGAACTTGTCGTATTTGAGCCCGGTGTCGATGCCGTAGAGGGTGAGCAGCGCCATGGCGGTGTCTTCCATCGGCACGTTGCCGGCGCGCTCGCCGAGGCCGAGAACGGTGGAGTGAACGACCTCGACGCCTTCGGCGAGGGCCATGATGGTGTTGGCGACGCCCATGCCGAAATCCATGTGGAAGTGGGCTTCGAGGCGCTTGTTGATGCGCGCCTTCACCGAGCGGACCAGGTATTGGATGGCGTGCGGCGAGAGTACGCCGAATGTGTCGACGAGGGCGAGGGCGTCCATGTGGCCCTGCGTGGCGACCTTGAGA
>Ga0210398_10004619_pt1 | contig 12900 bp, 10 predicted proteins | sample IncBWC4OmetaG_FD_161047 | JGI IMG/M metagenome (GOLD analysis project Ga0210398, IMG submission 161047) | Forest soil microbial communities from Barre Woods Harvard Forest LTER site, Petersham, Massachusetts, United States - Inc-BW-C-4-O | ecosystem: Environmental > Terrestrial > Soil >... | reverse complement strand
GGCCAGCAATTCCGGGTCGGCCCACGCGACGAGTTCGTCGGCGGCGTGCGCCACCGCCGGCCGAAACTCCTCGGGTACACCGAACATGTCGCCGAACATTTGGATGGGCAGGTGCTTGGAAATATCAGTGACGAAGTCGACCGATTCTCCCGCGGCGTCCTTTTCGGCGGCGGTAGCCACAATCCGGCGGGCCCGCGATGCGATGTCATCGTCGATGCGCCGGATCTGACGCGGCGTGAACGTCGATGCGACCAGCCGGCGCAGCCTGTTGTGTTGGGGATCGTCCATGGCCAAAAACGATTGGGCCAGCTCCTGGTGTTCCCGCGGAAGCTGATCAAAATGCACGCCGTAGCGTGACACGAAGACATCGTTGCGCTGGCTGACCTCAACGATGTCGTCGTGGCGCACCACTGCCCAGAAACCAACGTCGTCCGGGTCCGGGGACACGGCGGTTTCGATCGGCCGCTGCCAGCTGACCGGCCGCTGCTGACGTAATCGGGCGAAGATCTCATCCTGCTCACTGAAATCTTTGTTCCAGAATTCGTCGGTGGAGATGTTGGGTTCGTCATACGGGCGGGTTGCGGCGACGTCATTAGTGGGGGGCAGGTCTTCTTCGCCGACGTGCAGTGCTGTGTCATCGAATGATGCGGTGGCCATCGCAACTCCTTACTTCTGGTGGCTCGGTTGTCGGCGTGGCTGGGCAACCGGTCGGAGGGCTCTGGCCGGGCGATCCCCGGAGGGTCCGGTGCGACGATTGTGAGTTTAGGCGTCTCAGCCCAGCCGACGTGCGAACGGCCCGATTCGGTCGATGAACTGGTCGAAGAACACCGCCGGATTGACGTCGACACCGATGCGCACGTTGGGTTCTCAGCCCCAGCGTCCCGACCAGTCGGTCACCGTCATGCCGCGGGTCGGCGTACCCGTCAGCTCGACGTCCACCGTCGCCGCCCGGGTCGCCACCAGCTGCGGTCCTTCTTCTAACGCGACCGCGGCGGCCCGCGGATTGGACGCCGACGAGCAGGTGCGGAGCCATAGTCATTACGGTCCAACACTACTGCGTACGCACTTTTTGCAGATGGCGCATACACGCACGGTTGGTGCACGTCAGAGCGGTTTGTGCTGGGGTACCAGGACTCGAACCTAGAATGGCTGAACCAGAATCAGCTGTGTTGCCAATTACACCATACCCCATTGGCTGCCTAAAACAGCTGGTCAAGGGCTTACCGCAGACGACGTCAGGGTCGTGCGGCCGCTGCTGCCAGCCGTTATGGGCCGACGTGCAGACTACCAAACAATCCGGTCGCTTCTCACTCGCGCCCGATTCGGGCGCGAGCCAGTGCTGTCACCTTCGGCGTCGGCGTCCCTGCGCAGCGCACAGCGAATCAAGCCGATATGCGGGATGCCGTTGGCGATGGGTAGAACCGAACCCATACGCCGACCACTTCGGTCAGGATTTTCCTTTGCGGACAACCGGATTGGCCAATGTTCCAATTCCTTCGATGGTGACGCTGACGGTGTCGCCGTCTTCGATGGGTCCAACACCCGCCGGCGTGCCGGTGAGGATGATGTCGCCGGGCAACAATGTCATCACCGCCGAGACCCATTCCACGATCGCGCCGACGTCGTGAATCATCAACGACGTGCGGCTGTCCTGTTTGACCTGACCGTTGACCTCGGTGCGCAGTTCGAGATCCGCCGGGTCCAGAGGGCTCAAGTCGGTGACGACCCAGGGCCCGACCGGGCAGAACGTGTCGTGACCTTTCGCTCGCGTCCACTGGCCGTCGGCCTTTTGTTGGTCGCGGGCAGACACGTCGTTGGCGATGGTGTAGCCCAGGATGCTCTCGGCGGCACGCTCGGCTGAGACGTCCTTGCAAGGCCGACTGATGACGGCCGCCAACTCGCCCTCGAAATGCACGGGCGACGCCTCAGCCGGCAGTCGGATCGGCACATTCGGCCCGATGATCGCGGTGTTGGGCTTGAGGAAGATCACCGGGTCGGCCGGCGCCGGTCCCGTTGTGCCGCCCATCTCGGCGATGTGATCGGCGTAGTTCTTGCCGATGCAGACCACCTTGCTGGCCAGCATCGGGGCCAGCAGTCGCACGTCGGCCAGCGGCCAGGAGCGGCCGGTGAAAGTCGGGGTGCCGAAGGGGTGTTCGGCGATCTCACGGGCAGTCATCCCGCCGGGCTCGTCCGGCTCGCCGTCGATGGTCACGAACGCGACACCGTCAGGACTGGCAATTCGGCCGAGGCGCATTCGCGTGAGCCTAGCCTGGCGACGACGCGGGCCGGCAGGGATGGGTCGGTTATCGCTTTAACCCCAGTACTCACCTCGCTGTGCGAGCATGGATCGATGCCGACGGACCCGACCGGCACGGTCAGCCTTAGTCCGGGCCGACGCTGGTCGATCGTCATCGTTTCGCTCGTGGTGACGGCGAGCGTGTTCGTCTTCATCAACGGCGTCGCTTTTCTCATCCCCGCGTTGGAGGACGATCTGGGCACGCCGCTGGCCGAGGCGGGCTTGCTGTCGTCGATGCCGAGCTTCGGCATGGTGGTGACGCTGATTCTGTGGGGCTATCTGCTGGACAGGGTGGGCGAACGCATCGTGCTGACGGTCGGCTCAGCGCTGACCGCGGTAGCCGCCTACTTCGCGACGACGGTCCACTCGATGGTCTCGTTCGCTGCGCTGCTGTTCGTCGGCGGCATGGCGGCCGCCAGTTGCAACTCGGCCGGCGGTCGTCTGGTCTCCGGGTGGTTCCCGCCCGAGCAACGCGGCCTGGCGATGGGCGTTCGCCAGACCGCGCAACCACTGGGAATCGCGTTGGGCGCGCTGGTCATTCCCGAGCTCTCTGAGCACGCCCCGTCGGCGACGTGGGGGCTGATATTTCCGGCCGTGCTTTGCGCGGCGTCAGCGGTGGCCAGCCTGGTGGCCGTCGTCGACCCGCCGCGCAAGCAATGGGAGGCGGCCACTGAACAGGAGTTGGCCAACCCTTACCGAAAGACACACGTACTGCAGCGGATTCACGCGGTCGCTGCGCTTCTGATGGTGCCGCAGACGGTGACTGTGACATTCATGCTGGTCTGGCTGATCGCGAATTACCGGTGGTCGATCACGTCGGCAGGAGCATTGGTCACGCTGTCACAGCTGCTCGGGGCCGTGGGCCGGGTTGCAGTCGGCCGGTGGTCGGACCGGGTCGGCTCCCGGCTGCGGCCGGTGCGCATCATGGCGGTGATGGGCGTCCTGGTCCTGGCCGGGTTGGCCTTGGCCGATCATCTGCGCTCATCGCTCGCTGTGCCACTGATGGTCGTGGCGTCGCTGGTCTCGGTGCTCGACAACGGGCTGGAATCCACCGCGGTCACCGAACACGCCGGACCGTTCTGGAGCGGGCGGGCGCTGGGCCTGCAGAACACCTATCAGCGGTTGATGGCGGCCGGCGCGCCTCCGGTGTTCGGTGGGCTGATCGCCGCCCACGGGTATCCGCCGGCATTCGCGGTTTGCAGTATTTTCCCCCTGCTGGCGGTGCCGGTCGTACCGGCCGAGGTGTTACCGCCCGGCCTGGAAACTAGAGCGCGGACGCTATCCTTTCGCCGACTTCGACGGTGGATAGCTTTTCGGTCGGGCGACTGGCCAGATGGGACGCCACGGCCCGGTCCACTCGCGCGGCGGCAGCGTCTTCGCCGACGTGGGAAAGCAGCAACGCCACCGACATGATCGCGGCGGTCGGATCGGCGATTCCCCGACCGGCGATGTCGGGTGCGCTGCCGTGCACCGGCTCGAACATCGACGGGTTGGTCCGGGTGGCGTCGATATTCCCGCTGGCCGCCAGACCGATGCCGCCGCATACCGCGGCGGCCAAATCGGTGATGATGTCACCGAATAGGTTGTCGGTCACGATCACGTCGAACCGGCCCGGATCGGTGACCAGGTGGATGGTCGCGGCGTCCACGTGCTGATAGGCCACCTCGACGTCCGGATACTTCTCGCCGATTTCCTGCACGATCCGCGACCACAGCGATCCGGCGAACGTCAGCACGTTCGTCTTGTGCACCAGGGTCAGATGCTTGCGACGTTGCCGCGCGCGCTCGAAAGCGTCTTCCACGACGCGGCGGACACCGAACGCGGTGTTGATACTGACCTCGGTGGCCACCTCATGCACTGTGCCCCTTCGGATCACACCGCCAGTTCCCGTGTACGGGCCTTCGGTCCCCTCCCGGATCACCACGAAATCGATGTCGGGATTACCGGCCAGCGGGCTGCGCACGCCCGGATACAGCCGCGCCGGGCGCAGGTTGACGTGGTGGTCCAGCTCGAAGCGCAGCCGTAGCAGCAGACCCCGCTCGAGCACGCCGCTGGGCACCGATGGATCCCCGATCGCGCCAAGCAGAATCGCGTCATGGGCCCGCAACTCGGGAAGCACCGACTCCGGCAGCACTTCGCCCGTCGCGTGAAATCGCCGCGCCCCCAGGTCGTAATCGGTCTTCTCCACGCCGGGCAGCACCGCGTCGAGAACTTCGACCGCTTGAGCAACAACCTCCGGCCCGATCCCGTCGCCCGGAATGACCGCTAACTTCACGAGCGCCGCTCTCCCCCGCAAGCGGGCGGTACCCCCACAGCATCGCTCCAATTTGTCTTGTCGCCGGCGCGTTTCACGACAGGTCAACCACTTCCAGCATGTTGGCCGCAACGGCGGACCTGATGTCGGAGCGGACATCGGCGGGGATGTCACGGTCCACCCGGAGCAGGATCGTCGCGCCCGGGCCTTCGGCGTCTTCGGACAGCTGAGCGGCCTGAATGTTCACGCCCGCAGTGCCGAGCAGCGTGCCGATCTTGCCCAGTGCTCCAGGCTGATCGGCGTAGTTGATGACAAGGTAGATGCCCTGGGCGCGTAGGTCGAAGTTGCGACCGTTGATCTGCACGATCTTCTCGACCTGCTGTGGGCCTGACAACGCGCCGGCCACGTTGACGACCGACCCGTCGGAGGCCACCGCGCGGACGTCGACGACACTGCGGTGGTTGGGACTTTCGGTTGCCGTGCTGATGTCGGCGGACACGCCGCGCTCCTCAGCGATCGCGGGGGCGTTGACGAATGTCACCTGGTCCTCGATGACCGCGGAGAACAGCCCACGCAATGCCGAAAGTCGCAGCACCTCAACATCTTCGCCAGCCAACTCGCCGCGCACCAGCACCGACAGCGAGGTCGGCAGTTCCTCGGAGAGCGCACCCGCCAGCACGCCGAGCCGACGGACCAGGTCCAGCCACGGCGCCACTTCTTCGTTGACCACGCCGCCGCCGACGTTGACCGCGTCGGGAACGAATTCACCGGCCAGCGCCAGCTTCACGCTTTCCGCGACGTCGGTGCCGGCACGGTCCTGGGCCTCTTCGGTCGAGGCACCGAGGTGCGGCGTCACGACCACTTGCGCCAGTTCGAACAGCGGGCTGTCGGTGCATGGCTCTTTGGAGTAGACGTCGAGGCCCGCCGCGCGAACATGTCCGCTGGCGACGGCGTCGGCCAGCGCCGCCTCGTCGACCAGCCCGCCGCGGGCGGCGTTGACGATGATCACTCCCGGCTTCGTCTTGGCCAGCGCATCTTTGTCGATCAGGCCGGCGGTCTCGGGCGTCTTCGGCAGATGCACCGAGATGAAGTCGGCGCGCCCTAGCAACTCGTCGAGGGACAGCAACTCGATGCCGAGTTGGGCCGCACGCGCCGGCGACACGTACGGATCGTAGGCGACGATGTGGGCCTCGAACGCAGCAAGCCGCTGGGCCACCAGCTGACCGATGCGGCCGAGACCGACCACGCCGACGGTCTTGCCGAAGATCTCGGTGCCCGAAAACGACGACCGCTTCCACGCGTGCTCGCGCAGCGAAGCATCGGCAGCGGGAACCTGACGGGCCGCGGCCAGCAGCAGGGCCAATGCGTGCTCGGCGGCGCTGTGGATGTTCGACGTCGGGGCGTTGACGACGAGCACGCCGCGTTCGGTGGCGGCGTCCACGTCGACGTTGTCCAGCCCGACGCCGGCGCGCGCCACGATCTTCAGCTTGGGTGCGGCACTCAACACTTCGGCGTCGACGGTCGTGGCCGAGCGGACCAGCAGGGCGTCGGCCTCAGGCACCGCAGCCAGCAGCTTTTCTCGGTCCGGGCCGTCGACCCAGCGCACTTCCACCTGGTCGCCCAGCGCGGCGACGGTTGATTCGGCAAGTTTGTCGGCGATTAAGACAACAGGCAGGCTCACCCGGCCAGCCTAATGGTGTTGTCTGAAGCGGTGGACGCCGGTGCACGGTGCGCAAGTCCGTGTTTGAGATCGGCGCCACGTCTACGATGACACCGTGACGAAGCTGGCGATCATCTACTACTCGGCAACCGGCCACGGAACGACCATGGCGAAGCGCGTCGCTGCGGCGGCCGAGTCCGCGGGCGCCGAGGTCCGGTTGCGACACGTCGCCGAAACACACGACCCGGAATCGTTCGCGCACAACCCGGCCTGGACAGCGAACTATGAAGCGACCAAGGACCTTCCCACGGCCACCGCCGACGACATCGTGTGGGCCGACGCGGTGATCTTCGGTTCGCCGACTCGATTCGGCTCACCCGCGGCACAGTTGCGTACCTTCATCGACTCGCTGGGCGGACTGTGGGCCGACGGCAAGCTCGCCGACAAGGCGTATGCGGCGTTCACGTCGTCCAACACCGTGCACGGCGGTCAGGAAACCACCCTGCTCGCGCTCTACATCACGCTAATCCATTGGGGCGGCATCATCGTCGCGCCGGGCTACACCGATCCGTGCAAGTTCGTCGACGGCAATCCGTACGGGGTGAGCCTGGTGGCCACGCATGACAACATCGCCGAGTTCGACGACGCGACCGGCAACGCCCTGGACCATCTGGCCCGCCGGGTGGTGGCGGTCGCCGGCCGCCTCACGTCGTGAAAAGCCGTCGCATTTGACGGCGCGCGACGGTGTCGTCGATCACCGCAACCATCCGTGAGGGATTTGACGACGCGGCGCGATTGAGGGCACGCCCTCCTGCGCGAAGGCGCGACATCGACGCTAGCGCAACGACACGCCGAAACGGTCAGCGCTAGCTTCGATCTCGCTGAAAGCCTTAGGCGGTTTCGGTGATCGGGCGGTCGACCCAGCTCATCAGGTCACGCAGCTTCTTGCCGACGACCTCGATGGGGTGTTCGGCATTTTCCTTGCGCAACTGTTCGAGCTGCTTGTTGCCGCCCTCGACGTTGGCGACCAGCTTCTTGACGAAGCTGCCGTCCTGGATGTCGCGCAGGATGCTTCGCATCCGTTCCTTGGTGTCGGCGTCGATGACTCGCGGACCCGACAGGTATCCGCCGAATTCGGCGGTGTCGGACACCGAGTAGTTCATCCGGGCGATGCCACCCTCGTACATCAGGTCGACGATGAGCTTGAGCTCGTGCAGCACCTCGAAGTACGCCATCTCCGGCGGGTAGCCTGCCTCGACCATGACGTCGAAACCTGTCTTCACCAATTCCTCTGTGCCACCACATAATACGGCCTGCTCGCCGAACAGATCGGTTTCGGTTTCGTCTTTGAAGGTCGTCTTGATGACGCCGGCGCGGGTGCCCCCGATGCCTTTGGCGTAGGACAACGCCAGCGCCTCGCCGTTACCGTTGGGGTCTTGGTCGACGGCGATCAGACACGGCACGCCCTTGCCGTCGACAAACTGGCGACGAACCAAGTGGCCCGGCCCCTTTGGGGCGACCATCGCCACGGTGACCTCGGCGGGCGGCTTGATCAAGTCGAAGTGGATGTTGAGCCCGTGACCGAAGAACAGCGCATCGCCGGGCTTCAGGTTGGGCTCGATTTCGTTCTTGAAGATATCCGCCTGCGCGGTGTCGGGTGCCAGCAGCATGATCACGTCGGCCCACTTGGCCACCTCGGCTGGCGTGTCGACGTCCAGGCCCTGCTCCTCGACCTTGGCCCGAGACTTCGAGCCCTCCTTCAGCCCGACGCGCACCTGGACCCCGGAATCGCGCAGGCTCAGCGAGTGTGCGTGCCCCTGGCTGCCGTACCCGATGACGCCGACCTTGCGGCCCTGAATGATCGACAGGTCCGCATCGTCGTCGTAGAACATCTCCAAAGCCACCTCAATGTCTCCTTTTTTCTAGGCTCTCGGATTCGAATGGTTACTTTGCCGTGCCGATGCCGCGTGGACCGCGGGACAACGACACCACTCCCGATTGGACGATTTCGCGGATACCGAAGGGCTCGAGTACCCGCAGCAGCGCCTCGATCTTGCCGCGGTCACCGGTCGCTTCGATTGTCAACGATTCGGGTGATACGTCAATGACCTTGGCGCGGAACAGGTTCACCGCCTCGATCACCTGGCTGCGGGTGCCGGCGTCGGCCCGCACCTTGATCAGCGCCAACTCCCGGGCCACCGACTTGTCGTCGTCCTGCTCGATGATCTTGATGACGTTGATGAGCTTGTTGAGCTGCTTGGTGATCTGCTCGAGCGGTGTCTCCTCCGCGGAGACGACGATCGTCATCCGGGACATGTCTTTCTGCTCGGTCGCGCCGACGGCGAGCGATTCAATGTTGAACCCACGCCGGGAAAATAACGCAGCCACACGCGCGAGCACACCGGGTTTGTCTTCGACCAGCACCGACAACGTGTGCGTCTTCGGCGATCCAGTCATATGCGCCGGTCCTCCTGGTCTTTTCGGATCGCACTGCCCTGTTGATCGTCGCCGGCGCGCATCAGGCGTGTCCTTCGGACTCGTCGTCAAAGAGCGGGCGGATGCCGCGGGCAGCCTGAATCTCGTCGTTGCTGGTTCCGGCGGCAACCATCGGCCACACCTGTGCGTCGGCGCCCACGATGAAGTCGATCACCACCGGCCGGTCGTTGATCGCCCGAGCCTGGTTGATCACGTCGACGACGTCTTCTGCACGCTCGCAGCGCAATCCGACGCAGCCCAGCGCCTCGGCCAACTTGACGAAGTCCGGGATGCGATGCGAGTGGGTCGCCAGGTCGGTCTGCGAATACCGCTCCCCATAAAACAGCGACTGCCATTGCCGCACCATGCCCAGGTTGCCGTTGTTGATCAGCGCCACCTTAATCGGCGCGCCCTCGATCGCGCAGGTCGCCAGTTCCTGGTTGGTCATCTGGAAACAGCCGTCGCCGTCAATCGCCCACACCTCTGTATCCGGGCGAGCGATCTTGGCGCCCATGGCCGCCGGGATGGCGAAACCCATGGTCCCCAGCCCGCCGGAATTCAACCAGGTGCGCGGCTTTTCGTACTTGATGAACTGCGCCGCCCACATCTGGTGCTGGCCGACACCGGCGACGTACACGGCATCCGGGCCCGCGATCTCACCCAGCTTCTCGATGACGTACTCCGGGCTCAGGCTGCCGTCGCTTTGCGGCCCGTAGCTCAACGGGTAGGTGGCCCGCACATCGTCGAGGTAGTCCCACCAGGCCGCGATGTCGCCATGGCCCGGCACCTCGTCGTGGCGCAGCATCTCGATCAGATCGGTGATGACGGCCTTGACGTCACCGACGATCGGCACGTCGGGGTTTCGGTTCTTGCCGATCTCGGCGGGGTCGATATCGGCGTGGATGACCTTGGCCTCGGGGGCGAACGAGTCGAGCTGTCCGGTCACCCGATCGTCGAAACGGGTGCCCAGCGCGATCAACAGGTCACTGCGCTGCAGCCCCGCCACCGCCGCCACCGTGCCGTGCATGCCCGGCATGCCCAGGTGCTGCCGGTGGCTGTCCGGGAACGCCCCTCGCGCCATCAGCGTGGTCACCACCGGAATGCCGGTCAGCTCGGCAAGTTCGCGCAGCTCCTCGGTGGCCTCGCCCCGGATGACGCCGCCGCCGACGTAGAGCACGGGTTTGCGCGCGGCGGCGATCAGTTTGGCGGCCTCGTGAAGCTGGCGGTTGTGCGGTTTGGTGTTCGGCTTGTAGCCGGGCAGGTCCATGTGCGGCGGCCAGCTGAACGTGCACTGGCCTTGCAGCACGTCTTTGGGGATGTCGACGAGCACTGCCCCGGGCCGTCCGGAGGACGCGATGTGGAAGGCCTCGGCCAGCACCCGGGGGATCTCGTCGCCGTTGCGGACCAGGAAGTTGTGTTTGGTGATCGGCATGGTGATACCGGAGATGTCAGCCTCCTGGAAGGCGTCGGTCCCGATCAGCGAACGCCCGACCTGTCCGGTGATGGCGACCACCGGGATCGAGTCCATCTGCGCGTCGGCCAGCGGAGTCACCAGGTTGGTGGCACCGGGACCCGAGGTGGCCATGCAGACGCCGACTTTCCCGGTGGCGTGTGCGTAACCGCTAGCGGCGTGGCCCGCGCCCTGCTCATGGCGAACCAGCACGTGGCGTAGCTTTTTCGAATCGAATAGCGGGTCATAGACGGGTAGTACCGCGCCGCCAGGGATGCCGAAGATGACGTCGACGTCAAGCTCCTCCAACGACCTGATCACCGACTGAGCGCCGGTCAGTTGTTGCGGTGCAACGTGTTTAGGCGGCGCCGGCGTCTTTGGCTTGGCCAGCGTGCCGTTGAGGGGTTGCGACGGCTGTGGCGGTCGCGTAGTGGGAGCGCTCACTGGTTCCTCTTTAAGTCCTGATGGTTGGTGTCGGAGGTTGATTTTGGAATATTGGCAAGAAAAAACCCCCGCCAGCTCAGCGGCTGCACGAGGGTTGCGCGTTGGTGCTCGAAAGCTATCCCGGCGTGGGCTAGTCAGCCACCAACGCGCCGACCAATTACTACGAGCATTTCACGGCTGTCCATAACGTTCGACGGTAGCCTCCGCACAGGTCAGACGTCAAATCCCGGTTGTTGGGGCCGCCGGGTTGGGTGCCATGATGCACAGGTGGTTACCGATTCATCGGACACGCCCCCTACGCCGCCGGTGGTGATCAACATTTCACCGATGGCTCACTTCGCGGTGGGTTTCTTCGCTCTCGGGCTGCTGATCCCGGTCTTCACCTGGCCGGCGACCGCGCCGCTACTGATCATCCCGGTGGTCTTGTCGGCATTGATCATTCGGCTGCGCACGGAGGCCGACCGAGACGGCGTGACCGTGCGCACGCTGCTCGGCAGTCAGACTGTGCGCTGGGCGGACATCGACGGGCTGCGGTTCAACAAAAGCTCATGGGCGCGTGCCCAGCTCAAAGCCGGGGGCACGTTGCGATTGCCTGCGGTTACCTTCGCCACGCTGCCGCTGCTGACCGAGGCCAGCGGCGGCCGCGTGCCCAATCCGTACAGCTGATCGGGGTTTGATCGGGGTGAGCGCAGCTCAGCTCACCGGGTTGGCGCCGTTGAGCAGCACCCAGAGCGCGACGCCGGCGCCGATGCCCACTACCAGTGCGGCAAACGACCCGATGAACGGGCGCCGCGCCCAGCCGCGACCGGCGTCGAACCCGTAGCGCCCCGGCCCGACCAGGATGACCGTGGCGGCCATGACGATGAGGGTGATCTCGTATTCGTGTCCGTCCGGAAGGAAGAACGGAAAGGACCTCGCACCGTGCTGGGCCGACATCCCGGCGAGCAGGCTGTTGATCAGGTAGGCCAGCGCGCCCGCAGCGGCCAGTGGGGTGAATAGCCCCAGCACCAGCAGTACGCCGGCGGCAATCTCGCCGCCGGCGGCGCAGTAGGTGAGGATGCCGGCGTGCTGGTAGCCGATATCGGACAGCGAGTTTTTGAATCCGTTCAGTCCCTGGCCGCCCCACCAGCCGAACAGTTTCTGAAGTCCATGTGCGACGAGCACCGCGCCGAGCCCAACCCGCAGGATGAGCAGCCCGAGATGTTGCGTGCCGCGCCGATGGGCGGCGCGCACCCGCTCGTCATCGGGGTGGTGCTCATGTTCGTCGATTGTCTCGGTGCCGAATGCCGAGTGCCGGCCGTTGGATTGGGGCTGGTACGGCAACGGCTGGTGCCCGCCGATCAGCCCGTATGCCGAGCTGGAAGAGCGGACACTGCTGGAGTCGTTGGCGTCGTAGTGCGGGATCGTGGTCGTCTCGAAATCGCCTGCATATGTGGCTGACGGCAGGTCGTCCTCCGGGTCGACCAGGCTTGCTGAGGCCGGCCGCACCGGAGTTGGCACCGCGGAATCGTCCGGCCGCTGCCAACGTGAGTCACTCGATTGACTGGTCACGGTGTCAGGGTAAGGGCAACTCGGCCTGAATTGGGGATTTGAGCGGCGCTTTCGCTGTGCTGATTAGCGTGTCGCCGTGCGTGGGCCACCGTTTGCCGGCAATTACGAAAAGACGCGCGCCACCCCGTCGCGGGCACCTGAGCCGAGATATCCGTAATCTGGCTGCTATGCAGTCGTGGTGGTCGGGACGGCGCGGGCTGACCGCGCTCTGCTCAACGCTGCTGGTTTTGGCCGGTTGCACGGAGTTCAACAATTCCGCATCGCAGCCTTTCACCACCGAGCCCGAACGCCATGCGCCGCCGAGTTCGACGCCCCCGCCGCCACCACCGTTGCCTGACAAGCCGTTTCCCAAGGAGTGCCCGGCACCAGGGGTAATGCAGGGCTGCCTGGAAAGCACCAGCGGCCTGCTCATGCAGCCTGACAGCAAGTCGGCACTGGTCGCCGAGCGGACCACCGGCGCCGTCAAAGAGGTGTCGGTCAGCGCCGAGCCGAAGGTGAAGACCGTCATCCCGGTCGACCCGGCCGGTGACGGCGGGCTGATGGATATCGTGCTCTCGCCGACCTACTCGCAGGACCGGCTGATGTACGCCTACGTCAGCACCCCGACCGACAACCGGGTTATCCGTGTCGCCGACGGCGATGTTCCGAAGGACATCTTGACCGGGATCCCGAAAGGTGCCACCGGCAACACCGGCGCGCTGCTGTTCACCAGCCCCACCACGCTGACAGTGCTCACCGGCGATGCGGGCAATCCGGCGATGGCCGCCGAT
>Ga0210398_10004618_pt1 | contig 12902 bp, 14 predicted proteins | sample IncBWC4OmetaG_FD_161047 | JGI IMG/M metagenome (GOLD analysis project Ga0210398, IMG submission 161047) | Forest soil microbial communities from Barre Woods Harvard Forest LTER site, Petersham, Massachusetts, United States - Inc-BW-C-4-O | ecosystem: Environmental > Terrestrial > Soil >... | reverse complement strand
GCAGACCGGCTCGACTCGTGGAAGGAAATCGCAGCCTACCTTGGCCGCGATATCACCACCGTGCAGCGCTGGGAGAAGCGGGAGGGCATGCCCGTTCACCGGCACCTGCACGAGAAGCTCGGTTCCGTATATGCCTCGAAGACCGAACTGGAGGCCTGGGTCCGCAGCCGCAGGGCGCGTTTAGAGGCGGAAGTAAGGAGCGACGACGTTTCGTCGCCGAAGCCAGTGGAACTGGAGCCGTCGAGCGTTCCTGCCAGGCGTGCCCGGCGTTGGTGGGTCTTGGGCGTCGTGGCGTTTCTCGCTTTGCTGACCTTCGGATACGTTTTGATCCCGCTCCGAACTAAGGACGCCAACCGCCGGAAAATCAACTCTCTAGCGGTGCTGCCTCTGAAAAACCTCTCCGGTGACCCAGCACAGGAATACCTTGCAGACGGGATGACGGAGGCGCTCATCGGAGGCCTTTCCAAGATTCGCGATTTGCGGGTGATTTCTCGCACGTCCGTCATGCGCTTCAAAGATACTCAGCTCACAGTGCCAGAGATTGCCAACGCGCTCCGCGTGGATGCCGTTGTGGAAGGATCGGTAATACGAGAGGGGAGCCGGATTCGAGTCCACGCCCAGTTGATCCGCGCCGCGACCGACGAGCACGTCTGGTCGGAAGCTTATGATCGCGAGTTCCGGGACGTGCTTACTCTGCAAAGCGACGTGGCCGAGGCGGTAGCGGAGCAGATTCCGATGCACTTGTCGCCCGAACTGCAGGCCCGGCTCCGCTCTGCGCGGGCGGTGAATCCGCAGGCTTATGAAGCCTACCTAAAGGGGAGATTTTACGGCACGGGTACGCGTGCGGCTCTGAAACAGGCGCAAGGCTACTACGAGGATGCCGTTCGAAGAGATCCCACGTTTGCGCTCGCATACGCAGGGCTTGCGGATTGCTACCTGGATCAGGGCGCTTACCGACTGGTGCCTCCGCAAGACGCGTATCGGAAGGGCAGCGGAGCCATTCAGAACGCTTTACAGCTGGACCAAGGGCTCAGCGAGGCTCATGGCTCGCTGGGTTACCTCGATTGGCAATTCGGTTGGAACTGGCACGCGGCCGAGAAGGAACTCCGCTACGCTGTCGACCTAAATCCAAACTCCATAGAGGGTCACGAGACCCTGGTTTGGTTCCTGGCTTGGAGAGGCCAGCGAGCAGAGGCGCTAACCGAAGTGGGAAAAATGCGGGAGCTTGATCCGGCGTATCCTTTCATACCCCTCCAAGAGTCAGGCGTCTACTATCACCAACGAGATTACGAATCGCTCGTCGAGGCAGGTGAAGAATCCGTCGCCGGGTATCCGAATGGCTGGCAGAGTCACTACTTTCTTGCGGTTGGCTATGAGGGTTCGGGGCGGCCAGCACAAGCCATTCCCGAATACCAGCGAGCGGTCGAATTATCGGAAGCCGATACAGACACCATAGCCGGACTAGCGCACGCGTACTCGGCGACGGGCAGAAGAAGCGAGGCGGAGAAAATACTTCGTGAGTTGCAGACTCAGTCGAAAACTGACTATGTCTCACCCTACATGATGGGGGTTGTCTATGCGAGTCTGGGTAACAAGGACAAAGCCTTCGAATTTCTGGAAAAGGCCTACAAGGAGAAGTCCCCCGATCTGGCCTATTTCCTCAAAGCTGACCTGCGAATCGACACTATACGCTCTGACCGACGCTTCCAGGAGCTGTTGCGCCGGATGAATTTCCTGAACTAAGTCGGATCTGGTCAGTGCTCCGGACAAGGACAGGCCTCGAAAAGACTAATGCAGGAGCCGACCGCCCCGATTTCGGGGAAGGCCGAAGTCGATCTCCTGTTCTCACACTGTACATAATCAGGCGGTACCTGTATATCCACTTCCACAGAAGCCGCCCTGGCAATTGAGGATTACAACCCGATGCGAAACCAACGCCCGGAGAGACCTGACGGTCAGAGGTTCAAACGAAACGCTAGTATTCGACCGAACGGATTGGTCTGTGCGCTAGTCTTCGCTCTTTCGCTTGCTTGCGGCGGCTGTCCGAGGTCGTCCCCCCAGGCCAATCCAGCTTCTTCGACCGCCGGTGGGAGTGGCGCTCCAAGCCGACCGCCCACAGCGTCGTGCTCGGTAGACTCGCCTGCGGTGCGACCTGGTGAATCGGTTTCTGCGCAAGTGTATGCTTCTGATCCCAACGGCCAAGTATTGACCTACAGGTGGAGCGCAACAGGGGGAGCGGTCAAGGGGAACGGCTCGCAGGTGAGCTGGATCGCTCCTCAGTCAATTGGGACCTTCACAATCTATGCGACCGCTACGAATGCGTTTGGAGGTGATGCTTCATGTGCTGTCACAGTGACAGTCTTACAAAGCGCACCCCCGCCTCCGCCTCCACCTCCACCTATGGAACCACCACGTTTTCCGATGCCCCAACTTCCTAAACTTCCGGACTGGACTCTTACTTACACTTTGCCTGACGGTCTAGCAATTCAAAGCGAACAGGAGGACCTGGGCACAATATATGACCGGATTAGGGAAGCCCTAACACGAGCGGGGATTAGCAGTGACCACTCGTCCACCTACGCGGTCGGTGCGGACGGGTTTGCGGTCGTAACGCACGTCGAGTACATAGACAATACTGGTGTCCCCCTTAATCCTAGGTGGAGCGTCGAACCGCCGCAGAAGGTTCCTACGACTCTGAGTGATTTTTGGCATGCCCTCATTGATGCTAGTCCAGGCCGCTATCGGGTTATGGTAATCGTCGTAACGGCGCAGGCACTGCCAAGTCTGAAGAACCAAGACCAGGTAGCAACACCCGAAGAAATGGGAAAGCTGCTCAGCGAAGGGAACGACATACTGTCCCAGGCACTCAGAGAAGTTCGTGGCAAACCAGACCGACGTTGCGTAGCGATCATTTATGAGTTTTACAGGCCAAGTTCAAGCGACGCGGCCAAGATGGTTGACAACAGCGTGATCGGCGGACCGGAGCACTTGGCGTCTGCGGGACTTTGGCCGAAGGCGGAGCTACCATGAGCGAACGAATGCCAGTGACCCAGGGACAATGGCGACTAGCTTACATCTGGCTCGGCGGCGCTGGTGTCTCATTCGCAATATTGTTCGCGCAAACGATGGGTCAGAAATTCGGCGACCAGTACGACAAAGCGTGGTCTTGGTATCTGCCGACGGTGCTTCCAGTATTGACACTTATCGTTAGTTCTCTGGTCTATCAAGCAAGAACCAATGAAACCGCAACGGTGGACACGCGCATGTTCCAGATCAGTGCCGCATTTTCCGCTTTCTATCTCTTGCTCGTGCTAGGGGTGCTCGTGAGCACCGCGTTTCCTGGCCCGCCTCCGTTGGACAGGATGACGCAGGCGCAACTTTGGCTGTCGCCTGTGCAAGCCCTTACGGCGAGCGCCCTTGGAGCTTTCTTCGTTTCTAAGAAAGAGTGATAACCAGAATCCGTTTCTAGAATTTATAGCGCACGCGGTTACGTAAAAATTTTTGGCGCTGCTACGCTTTTTCGTAGCTTTCTAGAAATTTCCGCGTATGGTACCGGGTTAGCGGCTACGGCAAAAGGCGCGTTTCTATGGTTCTTCTTTGAAGCATGCAGGTGCAGGAGACAACCCACGCGATTCACTTCCACTTGAGTTGTGTCAATTTCTTCTGGAAAGACATGAACAGATGCCACATCTGGCTCAAGATCGACCTCTCCGGCGTGTAGAGCATGGCTGCGAAAAGCAATCATGCTATGAGCTGTCACGCTAAGAATCGTGGTCATCTCCGGATCTCTCGGAGATTCAATGAAGCAGTCAAGTTGGGACGTGTCCCTACTAAAGTCGTCCTGTAGAAGTTCCTGCTCGGCACTAATCCAGTCCTCCAAATCAAAGCCATGTACGCGACCGCGCCGTTCGAAAAGCTGGTAGGCACGTTTGGCGATTGTCGACAGGATGATCTCCTGGTGTTGTTCGTTTCCGCTTTCGACCGCAATCACCCAGTTGCTGCGACCCTTTCTGGTCTGTCTCTCCATTGTCGCACCTCCTCCTGACTCCATCCCTGACACCTTTCCTCTCAAACGTTTTGTTCCACGGTTTCTCGATCGTACATGCCCCAGCATCGCCTTACGTAGAGCAGACGATGCCTACTTACCAGTGTGTCGGCTGGCTCAATTGATCTAGTTGATCCTTCAATATCGCCGGTTCACCGGTCTGTACAACGGAGCCGGTTCTTTCGGATGTTCTTGAGGAGTCGTGGGGAGTCTGCGTTTTTCGATGATGCGGGTCACGAAGGCGACTACATTTAGAGCCAGCATGAGCAGCACAAGCCACATCACGACTGTTGGTGTGAACATTGTTGGTCCCTTCCGTACTTCAGCCATGCTGACACCAGGTTTCTAGAGGAGCCCAATTGCCTCCATCTCTGGATAGCTCTGTCACCGATGGCTTCCTCTCTGGATACCTGCGTTACCAATGTTCTATTCCATGTGGTGAAGAATGCCCCCGCTCACAAATGAAGGACAAACGGAATGCGTGACTTCTTGATTCTGTATTTGCAGTGCGCGGAATCGCCCCCGCAATTCGATCCTTGAAATGGGATTGCCCGATAATATTCGCGGTTTGTCTACGCGGAAGAACTGATCAGCTGGTGGAGCTTCAGAAGGTCCAGAAGATCTGCGTCAGAAACGGCGCAGAATTCTATTTTCCCCTTTCGCCAATCAACCCATTGAAAGCTTTGCCTGGACCCTGCACGCGGCGAAGTGTCCGGCTCTCGGGTGCGCCAGATGAATACATTGATTGGATGTCCGTTACGCTCGTAGACCAGCACCGCTACAGAACGGCCTTCCATGACGTCTAGGCGCCCACCCTTCAAAGCGAAACCTTCGTTCGCGAAATTGTGGACAGGGATAGCAAACGCAAGTTTGGCATCGAGCCATTCCTTGACAATGCGCCCATCGTTGGAGGCGATCCCAGTCAAGGCGCCGGGTTGTAGCGAGCGCACATGGGCGTCGACGATTTCTCCGGCAAGTTCGGCTTGATAGTCGTCACCGCGAAGTCCGTGACCTACTCTCCCCAGCAAGATCGCGGCGAAAAGCAGTGCGGCCGCAGCTGCCAGCCAGTACCACCATAGAGGCTGCGACGAAGCGGTCGTGGGCGCGAAAGAGCGGAGATCCGCGCGAATTTTCCGCCGTAGCAAGGCGGGCGCATGCTCATAGATATGGGACGCTTGCAAGGAGTCGCGAACGAAATAGCAGGCATCGAGTTCTGCGACACAGTCGGCGCAATGTTCGAGGTGGCGTTTAAATTCGGCATCACTGGCAGGACTCAGCTCATTGTCGAAATACCCATGAAGGGTCGAGTAGGTAAGATGACAGTCCACGCTAGAGCTCCTTGCAGCCAGGATTTATGAGTACGGATTGCAACTGACGACGAGCACGGGAGAGCGAGGACATTACGGTACCAATGGGAATGGATGTAATCGCGGCGATCTCCTTATAGGAACAGCCTTCGAGCTCTCGAAGCACAAGAACTTCTCGGTGGCGAGGTGGCAGGGTCTCGAGGGCCCGGGTAAGGCGCTCCCGACCTTCATCGGCAATCGCTATGGATTCGGGAGTGGCAACGGGTTGCGGGTGCAGTTCTTCGTCGAATTCGACCATCAGATCCCTCGGGCGATTTTTTTCCAGCCAGGAGTAACACGTATTGCGCACGATCTGCAGCAGCCAGGCGCGCGCATCTCCACCGTGAAAGCCGCGGAAGAAACGGCAGGCGCGAAGTAAGGCTTCCTGAGCGACATCTTCAGCATCTGCGCGGGTGCGCAACAACCAGCGCGCGAGATTGAAGGCAGCGTCCACATGAGGCAGCACAAGTTGTTCGAAGCGCAGCCGGTTTTCGGCATCCAAATCGTTCAAAGACTTCCCCCGATCAGTGATGCTTCATACGTAAGAACTGGATCAACGGCGATTTTATTCTCGACGGTCGTTATCGTGTTACGCACAAGCAAAGTGAGACAAGAACGCGGATGAATTTGGAATAACAGAGTCGCTGCCACAGTCTGGACGAACGAAAGCACGTTCACTGGCGACGTGGGCAACCCCCATACAGCCCGCGCCGCCAGTCTCAATGGCACGAGCTGATTGTAGAGAAGGGCAGAACCATCGTAGGCAAGGAGCGCAGGTATGTCCGAGGAGAAAAAAGACGAACTTCTGCACGACCACCAGCAAGACGGGGCTGCCCGACAGGGATTTCTGAAATGCGTGGCCTGGCCAGGCACAGGAGCGCCCGGTGTCATGGAGGGCGGCGTCCTGAAGTCCTCCAACCTAAGCAGAATGTTGGAGTTGGGGCCCAAAGCGAAATCAATTCTGATCGAGAGGAAACAAGGATGAAGAGGAAAAGTATGTGGATGGCAGGTATGGCGGCGACGGCGATAGTCGCGTTGGGGCTGCTGTTGGCCGGATCACGGATGGTCGCGGCAAATACTCCACAGCCGGCAAGTACGGAAGTGAAAATTGATAATTTCAGCTTCGGGCCAGTAACACTAACGGTGCCGGCCGGGGCCACGGTTACGTGGATCAACCGTGACGATATGCCTCACACGGTAGTCAGTACGGATGATTCGAAGACGTTCAAATCCAAAGTACTCGACACGGACGAAAAGTTTTCCTTCACCTTCAGCAAAGCGGGAACTTATCCCTACTTCTGCTCGATTCATCCGAAGATGACCGGCAAAGTCATCGTGCAGTGAGTGAGGAGCGACCTTGCATCCGTTCGACATAAAAACAGTACTTTTGGCGAAGCATGCACAACACGTCGTGCTGATTCACTTCCCGATCGCGCTCTTTATCATCGGCGTCGTCTTTGATTTTCTTGCGCAATGGAGGAAGCAGCTCTTGCTGGCTGCGGCGGCCTACTACAACTTGCTGGTCGCGGCGATCGCAACTATCCCCGTGGTAGTCACCGGAATTCTCGCGTGGCAGTGGGAGCTTGAGGGAGAAAAACTGAAAGGCATTCTCTTGATGCATCTAGTGATGGGGTGCGTGTCAAGCGTCCTGATCTGGGTGGTGTGGTTCATCCATAGAAGAGCCCCACGGAAACACGAAGAGGTCCTGCCAGGATACCGCTTGCCGATCGAGGCAGTGGCCGTGGTCGTCGTCGCACTGACCGGACACCTGGGCGGCTTTCTTAGTGGAGTGAATGGACCGGGATAGAAGTGTTCCGAAACTCCCGAGACAAGAGCCGGTTGATCCTCCAACAGGACAATTTGGACACGGCGGGGGATTGGGCAACAAGAGAATCGCTGGTAGCGTTTGTAAAAACATTCGGAGAAGTCCAATTTGTGGAGAGGAGAATGGAAAATGAAGACTAAAGTTCTGTTGGCGGTTGTAGCCCTGTCATACGCGCCACTGGGGGTAGCGGGAAATAAAGCGGAATACCCCACTGAAAAAGTGGCGGAGTTCGTCATCGAAAAGATGGATGTAACTTCGCTGCCGTCCGTGTTCCGGCCCAAGAAGGAAAAAGGAAAGAAGACATTTGCAGATTATGGATTCACTGCGCAGACGGTGGGCGAAAACGAAGCCGTCATCGAGGCGGCTGGTGGGGTGAGGAGGTTGTCGATCAAGGTTCTCGACCTGACATCCTCGGGAATCTACGTGTGTGTGGCGGAGCCCGGAGAAAAAGGCGGCCCGGCAAAGACGCAGAGCGTAATCCTTCTGAAGCGGAAGGATGCGAGCACGTTGTTAATGGGGCGCGAATCCTGGCGAGAATTTGCTGCATGCGCGGCCATTGGCGGAAGCGACTCCACGACAAACTCATATGGAGGGGACTGAGGAGTTACGTCGAAGCACGGTGTTCCGATTACGTTTGTGGCTTTGGGTGTCGTCGCCTTGACAATCCTGGGTCGTGTTCACGGACGACACCGTTGTACGACCTTAGCATCTCCTTCCTAATTGTCAGAATGAATACTGCGCGCTGTGCCACGCGAGACTCTTACCTGAACACGAATGGAACGCAGTCGGTAGTCTGCGTGGAGACAATCTGTTGATAGAAGCATTCTTTGAAACGGCCGCTCCGCGCGCCGCCAATGTAGTCCTCGTCCTCGAGATCGCCATGGGGCTAGGTCTGTTAGTTGGCGCTCGGCTTGCTCGCAAGGGGCGCTTTCGGCAACATGCCTGGTGCCAATCCTTCATCGTGCTTTTGAACCTTGCTGTAGTTGCGGTGACGATGATTCCTTCATTCCGCGTTCATGTGCTTCCCAGGGTTCCGGCCAAGCTGGGGAAGGCTTACTACGCACTGGCGACGACGCACGCAGCTATCGGAACCCTCACCGAACTCGCGGGGCTGTACATCTTGCTGTCTGCGGGCACAAGCGTTTTGCCTGAGAAATTTCGCATCACCAAATACAAGGCATGGATGCGAAGCGTCCTCGTACTCTGGTGGGTCGTGCTGTTACTAGGAATGGCAACCTACACGCGCTGGTACGTGCCGCATTTGTTTCGAAAATAGATTTGCTGTACTTCCGCGCCTGGAGTTGTTCTTGCAAAGTGAGCCGCTCGTCATCGGTCAATCGAAAGATCAGACCGTGGTGCATGAAGGAGATGTGTTCGCAGGTCTGCAAAGCGTGCTCTTTGCCGGTGATGAATCACGGCCAACTGTTTCCATAAGCTATGTTCGGCGCGTTCACACAAGTGTCGCCCCGGAGCTCGACGTGGGCACTTTTCGACAATCAACCTCGATTCTTCTGAGTGAAGATATAAAGGGATTTCACTTCGATACGAACGGGATACTTGCCGAGCAGGTTCTGGGCGATGTACGTCGCGCGCAGTTCGGACAAACACTGTCCATTTCTCATTCCCTGGGGAAGTTCACAATTTCCGGGGAGGTGGCACTTCTCACAACCATTCGACAAGGCCACACCGTCGGTAATCTCTGAGCGGTTTCCCGCGCCCTTCGCAAGAATGTTGTCGTCGACGCAGGATTCAATCAACGACTGACCAAAACGTCCACTCGGTGAAAACGTTCGTGGGATTCACATACCTACTGCCGCATCGCCTTTGGGCGGCCCGTCCTGAATTCCTACCGTGAGCCTGCCTCAGTTCTCTCCTTCGTTTTTCTTTGCATTGCCTTTCTGGATTCGTGTCGCTGGTTTGTGACCTTCAGCGAATGTTGCGACGAAACAAGAGCGGAATAAAGCATGCTCAATTTGGTCTATGTAGTTGAAACGTCGACGGCGCCGATAAGGGCCTTCGCAGTACTCAGACCGAGGACGACCCATGGCTGAATATCAAATGACTTTAGTGGATCGGCAAAGAATCGCCAGAGATACGATGGCCTTCTGGTTTGACACAAATGGTGCCAGCTTCGAATTCCGAGCTGGGCAGCATGCCGATTTTGTCTTCACGCGCCCGTGTATGGGAAGCGAAAGCGACAATTCTCGGACCTTTTCACTCGCAGGCTCTACTCATGACAACGGGCCAGTCATGATTGCAATGCGTATGCGTAAGACTGCCTTCAAATGCGCGTTGAAGGCTGCGGCTCTTGGCACGAAGTTCACGGTGAGCCGTCCCAGGGGATCGTTCACGCTGCATAGAGATATTACCCGGCCTGCGGTGCTTCTAGCGGGCGGGATCGGGATTACGCCGATTCGCAGCATCCTTCAGTGGGTCAGCCAGGAACATCTGCCACACAAACTGCATTTGTTCTATTCAAACCGAGAGGCGAAGGATGCGGCATTCCTCGAAGAATTTGAAAATATGGCCGCGCGGAATCCTAAGTTCACTCTCATTCCAACGGCGACTGGACATGGAACCGTTGCTTGGCCCTATGAAAAAGGACACATCAATCGTGAGATGCTCACGCGTTATCTATTCGGGCTCAAAGGACCTATCTACTACATCGCGGGCCCGTCGGGAATGGTCACTGCGATGACCGACCTGCTCACTTCCTCGGGCGTCAACGATGACGATGTGAAGACTGAAGAATTTGGAGACTACAAGTTGCATCCAGATCCTGTGCAAAACGATCTAGAAACGGGCTTTCGTCGCTCAGATTCAGCCTTATGACCCTTGTCGAGATGGAGATCTTGTGAAAAGTAGCTTGGTTGCGAGTCGTGTCTCCTTCGTTCCGTTCATTTCTCTTCTGCTCTTGGGCGCCGTCATCTGGAATTTCCCCGCGCTCTCGGTCGCCCAATCCCTCGTCCCCGACGACGTAAAGCATGACACACCGGGTCAGATCATTAAGCAAGGCCAATCCGTCCATGTTGACGTGGACCTGGCGGTTGTGAACGTTACTGTCACTGACCCGTATAACCGCCTTGTTACAGGCCTTGCGCCCGAGAACTTCCGTGTCTTCGAAAACAACATCGAGCAGGAGATCCAGTATTTCTCTTCCGAAGACGTCCCCATTTCCATCGGTGTCATTTTCGATCTCAGCGGCAGCATGACCAACAAGGTGGGTAAGGCCAAGGAAGCCGCCTTGCAGTTTTTCAAGACTGCCAATCCGCAAGACGAGTTCTTCCTCGTTGGTTTCAATGAGCGCGCAGAAGTTCTGAGCCCCTTCACCAGCAATGTCGACGATTTGCAGAGCCGCATCCTACTAGCATCTGCGAAAGGCCGCACTGCGCTCCTCGACGCGATTTATCTGGGCCTCAGAGAAATGCGGACCGCTCGAAATGCCAAACGGGCCTTGCTCATCATATCCGACGGGGGAGACAACAGTAGTCGGTACAACGAGAACGATATCAAGCGGCTGGTGCGAGAAGCGGATACCCAGCTGTACTCGGTCGGTGTATTTGACCCATTCGATTACCGCAGCCGAACGCCTGAGGAACTCAATGGGCCATCTCTGCTCAGTGAAGTCACGGAACTAACCGGTGGCCGTGCTTTTAACGTAGGGAATGTGAACGAGCTACCGGACATCGCCACGAAGATTGGCGCGGAGTTGCGCAACCAATACATCGTGGGATACCGCCCGAGCAATAAATCCCATGACGCGAGGTGGCGCAAGATCAAGATCAAGCTGCGCGCCCCCAAGGGACTTCCACCTCTCAGCGTCTACGCGAAAACAGGCTACTACGCGCCCAGCCTCTAGTTTTTCCGAGCTGTCGGCGCTTAGCAAGTACCCAGTAGCAGTTCTGGATCCAGCGTCTTTCCGCCCTTCTCTAGGCGACCTTTGGAAAGAATTGTGTGCCCTGAAGACACCGAAGGAATGCGCCGGCGCGAAAATCCAGCTCGAAAACCCCCCATAGCAGCCGCCTGCGGAGCTGATGGGTTTCTTCCATAGAGAGGAATCTAGTTGGGAAAGGGAGTGTACCACCAAGTGAGGTTCTCTGGAGCAGAAGCGGGGACAGTTTCCTGTAAGTCTTCTATTGAGTGAGAGTTGCCAGGGGACCCCCATTCCAGCGGGAGAGAACTGCCCGTCCATTGCACCGATTTTAGGAGCAAACCATAGTGAGACCCTCAAGCGCACGGGTGGGACGTCGTACGGACGCAGGGAGGGTTCAGTGCTCGAACACAATGATGTTCCGAATTTTGAGCAGGCCGTCATGCCGCATCTTGACGCCGCCTACAACCTCGCGCGCTGGCTGATGCGCAATGAGCAGGACGCCCAGGACGTCGCCCAGGAAGCATACTTACGCGCTTTCCGATTCTTTCCCGGCTTCCGCGGGGGCGACGCGCGTGCATGGCTCCTGAAAATTGTCCGGAACACTTGCTACACCTGGTTGCTTGCAAACCGGCCACTGCAAGACGCCGCGGAATTTGACGAAAACCTTTTCCCTCCTGATTCTTGCGCTCCCAATCCAGAAGAAGCCATGCTCCAAAACGACAGCAGCACACTGGTTCGAAAAGCGATGGAGAAGCTCCCGCCGAATTATCGGGAAGTCCTCATTCTTCGCGAACTCGAGGAGATGTCTTACAAAGAGATTGCAGATATCACGGGCATGCCCGCGGGCACCGTAATGTCGAGCTTGTCGCGTGCGCGAGGCCGGCTTCGTCAGATTCTGACAGGTCCGATGCGCGGAGATACGGCGCCAAGTTCACGGCACATGGCAGCTGTGAACGCATGAGTTCACGGTGGATGATCATCGGTGATTTGCAGATTCCAATTTAGGGCAACTGCTCGGCAGATTCAGAGATAGGAGCAAGGTTATGAACCAGCGTTTATCAACATGTTTGCTGTTCGGGGCTCTTTTGTCGTTGCCGCTCACGACTCGCGGTCAAGAGACAAACTCAACTATCGCGCGAAGAGCTATTCTCAACGGGCCATTATTCCAGCCGGGGAACCCGACGGAAAGCTCACGGGTAACTAGTTCCTCGGTTTCCGCGCGCGAGTTGAGTATTCCGGAACGAGCAGCTAAGGCGTACGCGAAGGGTATGGATCGCATTTCGAAAAATGACCCGGCAGGCAGCCTGATTTATTTCCAACGCGCCGCTTCCGAATTTCCGAACTTTTATGAGGCTTATCATGCGATCGGTTTAGCTCAGCTGCGTTTAGGGCATGAACAAGAAGCTGAACAGGCTTTTCAGAAATCTATTGACACTAGTGGCGGCCATTACGCAGAACCGCATTTCGGTTTGAGCGCGCTTCTTTGCAATCAGCAAAAATTTGCTGAAGCGGAACCGATTATCCGAAACGGATTGGAACTTGCCCCGGGCTTCGGTCCGGGTCATTTCGTACTGGCTTGGGCACTATTTGGACTGAACCGGCTTGACGAGGCGGAAAAGATCGCTCATGAGGCGTCGATACGAGATCCCAGGCTCGCTATGGCTCACCTGCTGCTCGCAAGTATCTATATTCGTCGGAGTGATTATTCGGAAGAGTTGGTCGAACTGGATGCTTATCTCAGACTCGAGCCGGATGGGCCACTGAGTGACCAAGCACGCGAAGCCCAGGAATACGCCAAGCGAAAGGCTGTCG
>Ga0210398_10004617_pt1 | contig 12907 bp, 8 predicted proteins | sample IncBWC4OmetaG_FD_161047 | JGI IMG/M metagenome (GOLD analysis project Ga0210398, IMG submission 161047) | Forest soil microbial communities from Barre Woods Harvard Forest LTER site, Petersham, Massachusetts, United States - Inc-BW-C-4-O | ecosystem: Environmental > Terrestrial > Soil >... | reverse complement strand
GGTTTAAAATAAATCATTCAAAATCAATCATTTGGACAACGGCCCCGCCCTGCTTAAAATTCCGCCAAGGGGCGCTGGAAAGTGACGCCGCCCGGCTAGCCCAATTTTGCATATCGGATTAACGCCGATGTAGCCGGCAAGTCACGCCGTGCCCGCGATTGCCGTGGTGTGAAAGCTCCGCTACTCGAACCCGCGACAGCTGAGGCGCTCATGACAGCGATCGACTTTGCGGCGTTCGTGGACGAACTCGCCAACGTTTCCGGCGAAACCATCCGGCCGTTCTTCCGCAGCGCGCTAGGCGGCGAAAGTCTCGGGCTGGAGAATAAAAGCCATTCCGGCGGCTTCGATCCGGTGACCGCCGCCGATCGCGCCGCGGAGGCCGCGATGCGGGCGCTGATCAAGCGCACCTTCCCCGAACATGGCGTGGTCGGCGAGGAATTCGGCGCCGACAATGCGGATGCCGAATACGTCTGGGTGCTCGATCCGATCGACGGCACCAAATCGTTCATCTGCGGCATGCCGGTGTGGGGCACGCTGATTGCGCTGACCCGCCGCGGCGAGTCGATCTACGGCATGATGCACCAGCCGTTTATCCGCGAGCATTTTTCCGGCGACGGCCGCGGCGCCCGCTATCGCGGCCCGGCCGGCGATCGCGATCTGCGCGTGCGCGCCTGCGCTTCGCTCGGCGACGCCATCCTCGCCACCACCAGTCCGCTCCTGATGAACACCGCCGACCGGCAAAGCTTCGGCCGCGTCGAGAACGCGGTGCGGCTGTCGCGCTATGGCGGCGATTGCTACGCCTACTGCGTGCTCGCCGCCGGCCAGGTCGATCTCGTCATCGAAACCGAGCTCAAGCCACATGATGTGCTGCCGCTCATTCCGATCATCGAGGGCGCAGGCGGCATCATCACCACCTGGGACAATGGCCGGCCGCATAACGGCGGCCGCGTCGTCGCCGCCGGCGACAAGCGCGTGCATGCGCAGGCGATGGAGGTCTTGAATAGATGATTTCGTCATTCCGGGGCCGAGCGCAGCGGGGAGCCCGGAATCCATAACCACCGCCGATTTAACATCGGCCCGGGCGTTAAAAACACTTCTTGTTTCGTGATTATGGATTCCGGGCTCGCGCCTTCGCGCGCCCCGGAATGACTAATAGAGCGGCGTGCCCGGCACGAAGGCATCGAACGCCGCCCAGAATTGCGAGCGGAAACGGTCCTGCTCCATCAAAATTTCATGCTGGGCGCCGACGATGACCAGATGCGAGCCGGCACGCAGCATGCTCGCAAAATCCTCGATCGCCGGATTCGACACCACGGCATCGCTGCCGCCGGCGACGATCAGCATCGGCTGGCGGATGCGCGCCGGATAGCTGCGCTCGCGCATCGCCCGCATCGAGCGGAAGGCCGAGTCCATCCAGGCGACTGTCGGCGCGCCGACCGAAAGCCCCGGCTCCGCCTCGATGATCGCCGCATTGCGGGCATAGCGCACCGGATCCGAGGTGAGGATGTTGCCGAGAAACGGCCGCGACTCGACGATGCTGGTGTCGGTCTTCGGCACATACATGGTGCCGAAACCCGCCATCCGCAGCGCCCGCACGATGAGCGGACCGGCGCCGTGCGAATAATCGACGCCGCCGAGTTTGATCAACGGCGCGGTCAGCACCATGCGGTCGAACCAGCGATGGCCGCGATGCGCGGCGCGGATGAGAACCGACGCGCCGGTGGAATGGCCGAGCGCGAAGATCGGCGGCGGACAATCCGGCAGCACGACCTCGCGCATGAAGGTCTCGAGATCGCTGTCGTATTCGGAAAAATCGCGCACATAGCTCTTGCGCCGGTCACCGAGCGCGCGGTCCGACAGACCCTGCCCCCGCCAGTCGAGCGCGGCGACCGCAAAACCGCGCGCGCGCAAATCGCGCACCGTCTCGAAATATTTCTCGATCCATTCGGCGCGGCCCTGAAAGATGCACACCGTGCCGCGACGCCCGGCCGGCGGCAGCCAGCGCGCAAAGCGCAAGCTCACGCCGTCGGGCGTCTTGAGCATGCCGGTGACGAAATGATCCGGAACCGGATTGGCGGGAATCGAGACGAGTTTCATGAGGCCGAAGCTGAGCGGTTCTGCGTCCGCTTATAGCAGTCTCGCGCCCAACGTCATCTTTGCTTTGCTCGAATCCGGCAATTTGGATGGAATGCGGTGATGGCAAAATATTCCTGTAGAATCAATATTTTAACGGTCATCTTGCGGGTCGGAGAAGCGATCCCATATCTGATTTGCGCAGGCCAAAGCGGGCTGCGCTTCATCGGCTTGGCCCATACGGGCAAGTCATCCGCATGTTGCTTCACAAGGAGGATATGCCATGCGAACTTTCGATCTGTCCCCCCTTTATCGTTCCACCGTCGGCTTCGACCGGTTGTTCTCGTTGCTCGATCAGGGCCTCGAGGGCACCGCGCCCGGTTATCCGCCCTATAATATCGAGCGGACCGGCGACAATGCGTACCGCGTCTCCGTAGCGGTCGCCGGGTTTGATGAGCCGGAGTTGTCGGTCGTTGCCAAAGAGAACACGCTGACCATCCGCGGCGAGAAAAACGCCAAGGACGAGGAGAAGCGCGGTGAGGTGCTCTACCAGGGCATCGCCGCCCGCACCTTCGAGCGCGTGTTCCAGCTTGCCGACTTTGTCCAGGTCAAGGGCGCCAGCCTCGAGAACGGTCTCCTGCACGTCGACCTCGTGCGCGAGATCCCCGAGGCGAAGAAGCCGCGCTCGATCCCGATCAACGGCAAAGCCAACGGCCCGACGGTGATCGAGAGCCAGCAGGCTGCGTAAGCCTTCGGCAATCTCGTGAATGATAAAGCGCCCCGGTTTTCCGGGGCGCTTTTGATTCGTGCGCATCACAGCCAGCCCGGTGGATCCCGCCGCAGTTGCCGTTCCACATTATTGATCGGCGCCAGGCGCGCCGGACCGCCGGCACGAACCTCGGCGAGGATTTTGACATGCAGGCCGCGCGGCACGCCGACCCGGCCGCGCTCCAGGCACGGCCCTGCCTTGCCGCAACAGCGGCAATGGCGCTTGCAGCGCTTGGTCGCGCAACCGCGCCATAACGCCATGACGTCGCAATAGATCCGGCACAGCGCGGCGCGCGCCGCTCGCTCGCGCGCCTGGCGTTGCTCGGGGGTGGTGTGTTTGTTGAAATTCACGCGCGCTGACAAAATCGGCATGGGGGTCTCCTTTCGCTTCATCCCACCCCGCGATAGCGGGGAGGGGGGACCGCGCGGAGCGCGGTGGGCGGGACGCGGGCCGCGACGATCTTTCTGCGCCGACAACGAAGCTCCATCTCAGAGGCCCCCTCCACCACGCTTCGCGTGGTCCCCCCTCCCCGGCTTCGCGGGGGCGGAAAATAAATCTTCGTCCTCGCGATGCGCCTTGGCATCCGAGTTTTGCGGCACGCTTTAAGAAAGCCCTTCCAACAACCTCCCCAATAAAAGGGAGGCGGAGCGCCGAAAGGCGCATACTGGCGCCGCACCTTACGGGTGCGGCAGCGCGCGGATCGCCGCGCGCGCGCCTTCCGGCGCTCCACCGCGGACTCGCTTCGGCGAATTAACGCCTCCGCTCAGCTCCAGCCGCGCTTCCTGGGATTCGGCGTCATCGGGTGTCACCCGCATCTTCCCCTGTCCCAGTCCAGCGAGCTCCTCGCAGGCCGGTCGTTATTACCGGCCGGGCGGTGTCCGGAGCCGCCCGGGAGCAGGTGTATGGCCTGCCCGCGGGCACCGCACTCGCTCCGCATCCGAGAGTACCCTCGCGAAGGCGTCCCTGATGAGCGAGCTGGTGGCTATGTAACCGTATAAGGGACGTTTGTCAAGGGCGATTTCTCATAATCAGTGACAACGCCGCAGGGGCCAATCGCCCAGCCAGCCCAGCTATCTCACGCCCGGTCGCGGCGGGGGCGGCGCAGCGTAAAGGTTTCGAATGGGGCCAAGCGGCCGTCCGGCCCCGCGACATCGTAATAGGTGACCTTGATGGTGGTGAAACCGCCGGGTCGCGTTCCCGGATCAAGCTCGAAACCGGCGAAGCCATAAGAATGCGCCGCGTTGCGCACAGCCGACCATGGCGCGTCCTCTTTGACGTAAATCGGCGGGCGCTTGCCTGTCGCCGGGTCGGGTGGGCCGACGGCGGTAATGACCCGGCACGCCGGGGGGTCGAAAAACAGCTGGTTCGATGGGACGGACGTTCCGCCACCACCGATGACCATGTGTACTGTTCCTTTGGTGCTGTCGATCACGTCGGTGGCGGTTGCCGCAGGAACCGGAGTCAAAGTGGTGTTCGACTGCCAGCCGCGGATCGGGTGTGAGCGCTCGTAATGGTGCTCGTGTCCGCAGACGACGAGATCGACGCCGTATTTGTCGAACAACGGGACCCACTCCTGGCGGATGCCGAGATCGGCGCCATTGAATTTGTCCACCGTCGAGATTGCGACCTGGTGCATGCACACGACGATCCAATCAATGTCGCTGTCCCTGCGAGCGGCAGCCAGTTCCTTTTCCAGCCAAGCCTTTTGCGCGCCTTTCGAATAACCGCGGACGTAAGAATTGCCGCCGTCCTGGTAGACGACATCGTCGTTGGCGATGCTGATCACGCGCATCGAGGCGGCGGTGAAAGCATACCAAAGCCCGTGCGTCAGATCGGTCTGGTCGGTCGCCGGCGGCAGCGAGAAGTAGGTCTGATAGGCTTGATAGCCGATCGGACCATTGCCCAGTTCGTTCTCATGGTTGCCAGCCGCCGGCATCCAGGGACGGTTGCGGGCGCTGCGGCTGTTATTCTCCCAGAAATCCCACCAGGTACGCACCCGGTCATCGGCCAGGTTGGCGTAACACAGATCGCCGTTGAGCAAGTGGAACAAAGGACGGAGCCGCTCGACTCCAAGCGTCGTGTCGCCGGCCGCCGGCGAGCCGAGATTGTCATTAACATATGGGGGGCTTGGTATCGTCACGCCGGCGGGCGGCTCGTACCGCTTGCCGAGCGTCGGCGTACCCTGATCACCGAAACTGGTGAACGTGAATGGCGCCCGCCCGCGTGGAGCGGTGCGGAAGGTGCCGAACTCCGGCTCGGCGCCGTCGTGCAACGCGCCATACAGATAAGCGGTGTCGGCCTGCAGTCGGCCAAGCTTGGCATGATAGGCGTAAACGACTTGTCCTGATTTGGCGTCGGTGTAGGTAGCCTCGTTGGCCTCGACCGTTTGCTGGAGCTTGCCGTCGAGGAGTCCCAGCAAGACCCGAGCACGGCGAGCGGGCTGCAGCGTATGCCAGGACACTACCATTTCCGACGAGGCATCGGCCCCGAACTGCAGGTGGAGTCCGGCAACCGGCGGCGCCGCCGACCCGGACGCACCGCGTGCGTCGGACGCGGCCGCGGCTCCTGCAGGCCCGATGACATACGGCGCCAGCGCGGCGCCGCCGCCAATGCCTGCGGCCGCAAGCAGCCGGCGACGGCTGAATTCGAGGTTAAATTCTTTCTCTTGTGTTGTCATACGTGTGGCAGGGCGTTTCAAAAGCTGCCCTACCATAACTCGATGACAGTTAGTTGCGTGGTTAGGAGATTCGGAAGTGGAAACCCGTTTTCCGAAAGATCGTGCGCTGCCCTTGCGGCTCGAGAATGTCGAGGGCCTAGCGCGCTCGAAGATACGTAGTGCGCCGAGGGGCAATGAGCGGCGGCCACCTCAGATTTCGCAACAAACCGGTGGCATTTCTGCCACAGCCCCCGGAATCCCGCCCAAAACCTGACGGATCAACGGGAATCGGCCGTGGTTTCATTGCGCCGTCGCGGCGGTCCGGAATAACCTGACGGCCACGGGAATGGTGGATCGGATCGCGGGCGCGCGCGACACCGGTCCCTGGGGCGTTGGCAATGCGGGGTTCATCGCGAGTCAGTCTGCCGCGGTTCCGGCATCTGCTGGCGTCGAGTTCGGTCGCGGCGATTCTGGTCGGCGGTGGCGTGCCGCATGCGTTCGCCGCCTGCACCCCGGTGCCGACCGGCGGCGTGAACAATGCCGGCAACGTCAGCGGCTATTGCATCAACAACGAAACCGTCACCGGCAACATCACCAATTCCGGCGCGATCACCGCGAGCGGCATTTCCTTCACCAGCGGCACGCTTGCGGGCCACATCCACAATACCGGCACCATCGTCGGCGGCATCAAGCTCGACGCCGCGAGCCAGGTCAGCTCCGGCTCGACGGCGATCGGCATAATCGGCCACACCTTCGCTGGCGGCATCACCAATGCCGGCACCCTGTCCGGCAGCATCGATATCGAGCTCGGTCTCGGCGGCATCGGTGGCGGCCTCACGACGTTCAGCGGCGGCATCGTCAATAGCGGCACCATGACCGCCTCGGGCGCTTACGCCATCCAGACCTACGGCGTGTCGACCTTCCTCGGCGGCATCACCAACAACGGCGGCCTGATCGCCGCGAAAACCGTCGCCATCGATCTCTTCGATACCAAGACTTTCAGCGGCGGCATCGTCAACACCAGCGGCACCATTTCCGGCGGGGTCGACGCCATATCGATCAACGTGCAGACCTTCACCGCCGGTCTTACCAATGGCGGCACCATCACCTCCGCGGGTCCGCACGGCCAGGCCGCGATTGCGATCGGCAGCACCGTCGTCAGTTTCGGCGCCAATGCGCCCGGCGGCGGCATCGTCAATACCGGCAAGATCACCGGCGGCAGTGTCGGCGCGTTCGTGACACCGCAGACATTCTTCGGCGGCATCAGCAACAATGGCGGTATCATCTCGGGCACGAAGACCGGGCTCTTTGTCGCCGGGATTTCGACTTTCAACGGCGGTATCACCAATTCCGGCACGATTTCCGGCGGCGCCAACGCCGGCCTTGTGATCGGCGCCATCACGACGTTCCTCGGCGGTGTCAGCAATTCCGGCTTGATCACGTCCGGCGGCATCGGGCTGAAGATCGGTTACGTCACCAGCTTGGGTTTCGTCGGCGGCGTCTCCAGCTTCTCCGGCAACATCGCCAATTCCGGCACCATCACAGCCAAGACCGGCATCGCGATCACAGCGAGCACGATCAACGGCGAAATCGCCGACAGCGGCAATATCCTGGCCTCGAGCATCGGCATTTCGGTCGACAGCGCCAGCAAGATCTCCGGCGCCAACAAGGCGATCTCGATCACCGGGCCGACCTTCACCGGCGGCATCAGCAATGCCGGTACGCTGACGCCGTCCAATGTCGGAATTTTCGTCAACGAAGTGACGAGTTTTGCCGGCGGCATCGCCAACAGCGGCACCATCAATGGCAACGGCCGCGGAATCTACCTTCTCAGCGATCAAACTTTCCTCGGTGGCATTACCAATAGCGGCAAGATCGCCAATCTCTCGTCCAATATCGTTGTCGACGACGTATCCACGTTTGGCGGCGGCATCACCAACAGCGGTACGCTGTCGAGCGCGCGCAGCAATATCGTGGTCGCTTTAGTTACCGCGTTCTCGGGCGGCGTCACCAATGGCGGACAGCTGACCGGCAGCGGCTATGGCATCAGGGTTACGAGCGTGGCGATGTTCTCGGGCGGCACATCCGGAGGGGGCATCGTCAATAGCTCGACCGGTCTGATCTCGAGCGGCCTTGCCGGCATCCTGGTCGGCGCCGCCGCCTTCGGCGTCTCGGAATTCCTGGGCGGCATCACCAACGACGGCACGATTATGTCCTCGTTCGGCACGGGGATACTGATCAATACCGTTTCGACCTTCCTCGGCGGCGTGACCAATTCCGGCACGATCTCTGCGGCGCACGGCGGCATCAGGGTCGGGCAAGAGGTGAACGGCACGTCGGTCACGATCTCGATCTTCTCCGGCGGCATCAGCAATTCCGGCACCATCACAGCGGGCGCCATGGACAGGGGCGGCATCATCGTCGGCGGCACGGCGATATTCGGCGGATCCTTTACGCTCGCAACCTTCCTCGGCGGCATCGCCAATTCGGGCACGATCGCATCGGGAGCAAACGGCATCTGGGTCGGCGGCACGGAGGACAGCGCGACGGTCATGCTCTCGACCTTCTCCGGCGGCATCGCCAATTCCGGCACCATCTCGGCGGCGAACAACGGCATCTGGGTCGGCGGCGGCGATGCGTTCGACGGCGGGTCGGTGACGATCGGGACCTTCCTCAACGGCATCAGCAATTCCGGCACCATCACGGCCGCCATCGGCATCGTGGTCGGCGGCACGCCGATAGCGGGCGGGGCATTTACGATTTCCACCTTCTCCGGCGGCATCACCAACAGCGGCAAGATCGTCGCGACGACCGGCATCAAGCTTCTAGCCAGCGTTCAGACCTTTTTAGGCGGCGTCAGCAATTCCGGCACGATCACGGCGGGTGAGACAGGAATCCTTATCAATGGGGTCACCAGCTTTTTGGGCGGCATCACCAATAGCGGCACGATCGCTTCACCGATCAGCGACGTCGGCATCAAAATCACCAATGTTACCCAGTTCGGCTCGGCGAGCGCCGGCGGCGGCATCTTCAATTCCGGCATGATCTCGGCGGCCCGCACCGCAATCCTTGTCGATAATGTCGCGAGCTTTTTCGGCGGCATCAGCAATTCCGGCACGATCGCCGGGTCGCTCTTTGGCGGCATCAGGGTCACCAATGTTACGCAGTTCGGCTCGGCGAGCGCGGGCGGCGGCATCTTCAATTCCGGCGCGATCTCGGCGGCTGTTGAGACAGGGATCCTTGTCAATCATGTCACCAGCTTTTTCGGCGGCATCAGCAATTCCGGCACGATCGCCGCGACCAACGACCGCGGCATCAGGGTCACCAATGGTACCCAGTTCGGTTCGGCGAGCGCCGGCGGCGGCATCACCAATTCCGGTGCGATCTCGGCCGTCACAGCAATCGCCGTCGAGAATGTCGCGAGCCTTTTCGGCGGCATCACCAATTCCGGCACGATCTCGGCCGACCATACAGCAATCTTTGTCGGTGGCGTCGCCAGCTTTTTCGGCGGCATCACCAATGCCGGCACGATCGCTGCGACGCGCGACATCGGCATAAGGGTTACCAATGTTACGCAGTTCGGCTCCGCGAGCGCCGGCGGCGGCATCGTCAATTCCGGCACCATATCGGCCGCCCATACAGCAATCCTTGTCGGTGGCGTCGCCAGCTTTTTCGGCGGCATCACCAACGCCGGCACGATTTCGGCGGCGAACGCCTACGGCATCGGCGTCAACGGCACGGTTTCGACCTTCTCCGGCAATGTCAGCAATGCCGGCATCATCACGGCCAGAACCGGCATTAATATCGACAACAACGTAACCTTCGCGGCCGGGGCTGCTGTCGTTAATTCCGGCATCATCGTCGCCACCACCGCAATCAACGTTCACAGCGCGGCGGGCGCGATAACCGTGGATCAGAATGCCGGCACGATCACCGGCGCGATCAAATTGAGATACACAGGTGAAACGCTCAACGTCAATGGCGGGTCGATCATCGGCAATATTACCGGTCCGGCCTCAGGCGGCGTCATCAGTTTCACGCTCGGCGCCGGCAATACTTTCACCTACAATTCCAACTTCACCAGCTTCACTGCGGTGGACATCAATTCCGGCACCGTCGTGCTCAACGGCGACGACAGCGCGATAACCATGAGCGTTTTCTCCGGCGGCATCCTGGCCGGCACCGGCACGCTCGATCCGAATTTGCAAATCTTCTCCGGCGGCACGCTGGCGCCGGGCCCGGTGGGCGGCATCGGCACGATGACCATCACCGGCAACCTTCAGTTTTTCGCCGGCAGCACCTACCAGGTGACGATCGCGCCGACGTCGAACTCAAAGACGCAAGACAACGGCACCGCGACGCTCGGCGGCGCTACCGTGCAGGTGGCACCGCTCGCCGGCACCTACGGCCCGCACACCTACACGATCCTCACCGATACCGGCGGCACCATCGGCATCGGCAACAGTTTCGCCGGATCGGTCACCTCGACGCGCGGCGTACTGGTCGATCCGGTACTCAGCTACGACGCCGACGACGCCTACCTCACCATCCAGGGCGTGCTGTTCACGCTCAACGTGCCGGCCAATGCGCCGACCAACGTGCAGAACGTCGCCAACGCGATCGATCAATTCATTATCGGTGGCGGCACGCCGCCGGCCGGCTTCCAGAACCTGTTCAATTACACGCCGGCGCAACTCGAGACCGCGCTCACGCAGCTCGAGGGCCAGCCGGCGACCGGCGCCGAGACCAGCACCTTCCAATTGATGACGGACTTTATGAATCTGTTATCCGATCCGTCGAGCGGCGGCGGCGCCAATCCGACCGGCGGCGGCGCGACGGGTTTTGCGCCGGAGCAGGACGCAAGCCTGCCGTCGGATATCGCGCAAGCCTACAATTCCGTGCTGCGAGCGCCGGCGCCGCAACAAAGCTTCGACCAACGCTGGAGCGCCTGGGGCTCGGCTTTCGGCGGCGCCGCAAAACTCGACGGCAATCCGGTGGTCGGCTCCGGCGACGTCACCGCAAGCGATTACGGCTTCGCCGCCGGCATGGATTATCGGGCGACACCGGATTCGGTTTACGGCTTTGCGCTCGCCGGCGGGGGCACCAATTGGAGCGTGGCGGGAAACCTCGGCACTGGGAGGAGCGACAGCTTCCAGGTCGGGGTGCACGACACCACGCATTGGGGACCATTGTATCTGTCCGGCGCGCTGGCTTTCGCCAATCACTGGTTCACGACCAACCGCATCGCGGTTGGCGATCAGCTTCAGGCAAAATTCGACGGCCAGAGTTATGCGGCGCGCGGCGAAGCCGGCTACCGCTACGCGGTGCCGGTCACCGGCCAGATTATCGGCGTGACGCCCTATGCGGCGCTGCAGGTGCAGGACTTCCACACGCCGGGCTTTTCGGAGACCGATCTCACTGGCGGCGGGCTTGGCTTAAGCTTCGCCGCACAGAACGCGACCGACACGCGGAGCGAGCTCGGCGCGCGCTTCGACAATGTGCAGATCGTCAACGCCATGCCGCTCGTTCTGCGCGGCCGGTTGGCCTGGGCGCACGACTGGATCTCAAGTTCTTCGCTCGGCGCGGTGTTCCAGGCGCCGCCGGGCTCGAACTTCACCGTCAACGGCGCGGCGCCGCCACATGATTCCGCGCTGACCAGCGCCAGCGCCGAACTGCACCTCACCACCAACTGGACCGCGATCGCCAAATTCGACGGTGAGTTCGCCCCGACCGCGCAGACTTATTCCGGCACCGGCACGCTGAAATATTCGTGGTGAGCGAGCGGACTTACAGACCCACGACGGCGCCGCGCGTCTCGTCCGATTGCACCGGCGCCATATGCGCGGCGTAAAACGCAAGCTCCAGCGCGACCCAGCGGCGGTACAGCGCGCGTGTCTTGGGCGTCGGCGCGGGAACGCCCGCGGCATCCATCGCGAAGAAACCCTGCGCGGCCGCCGCGGTCACGACTCGCGTCACTTGCGTCTTCGACAGGCCGAATCGCCGGGCGATGGTCGCCCGGCTCGGCGTCGGCGCGCCGAGCATCTTCGCCAGCAACAGCGCGAGCAAGGTCATCATCGCCCCTTCCTGTCCGTCGAGGAAAAAACTGAATTCCGGCATGCGCTCGGTCAGCGGCGTCGACGCCATGAAATTGCGGCCGCCCGAGAGCAGAAATCGCCGGACGAATTCGGGATCCTCGCGCAGCCGCCGCGCGCGCTGACCTTGCGGCTCGAGAATATCGAGGGCGGCGACCGGATAGGACAGCCAGCGGCGCACGAAGCCGATCAAGCGCTCGGTCGGCTGATAGACTCGCACCCGGCGGTCCGACGCGCTCGTCCGTGCGCGCAGAAATCCGCCCAGCCGCAGCAGCGCCAGCATGGTCTTGAGCGTGCGCGGACTGACCTCGCCGCGGCGCGTGCACAGCGCGTGCAGCCGGCCGTAGGTCGCGCCGCTATTCGCATCGAGCGGATCGCGGCCGGCATCGAGAAAAAGCAGATAGCCGATCACGCGCCATGACGCATCTCTCGCCAACAGCTTGTTGAGAAGTTTCTGTCCCTGGCGGAGTTCGGCCAGCCCTTCGCTGTAACTCAACAGCGCCTGTGCAAATGCCGGCGATGCGGCAAAGCGCGCCGCAAGGGCCGAAACGGCATCTTGCTCCTGGTTGGTCACGTCTTGGTTCCGAAGCCTGGCGCACATCAATATCGCACTGCGCGGCCGCAACCAGTGCGCGTTCCGGATCAGGTACGATTTGGACCGGTCGCGAGGGCTTCTGCCCACTCGGTCGTGCCATCGGGGCGCTATGGCGGGGTATTGCAGCAACGTCCTTTGACAGTTTTCGTTCAACGCGCAGACCTGCGCCGGCACGGCACGCCGAATAGTTCCGGTCCGGACGCCGTGCAAAACGCCGGCTTTGCCCATGCCGGCTAACGCGCCGGGCGGAAATACACCTGCGGCACGTCGAAATTCGTGTAGTCGTCGATCTCCGGTAACGCCATGCGCTTGAAGAAGTCGGTCGTCAGGTCGTCCGATGAGGCGCCCTTGCAGACGAAATTCATGACGCTTTTGCCATCGCGCTCGACGACGACGCCGCGGTTGTCGGTGTCGTGTCCCAATATGTAGAAGACGAAGTAGCGAAACCCGCCGTTGTCGAACTGGAGGTAATCGCCGCCGATGCCCGAATACATGATGTGGCCGTGGCGAAACGCGTCCTGCGGGCGTGCGGTGGCCGCCGGATAAGACAGCGCGATGCGCCCCGGCGCACCGAAGACATATCTGAGATGCGTCGAGCCGGCGGAGAGGCAAAGCGACGCCGTCTTGGGCCCGTTGCTGCAGTTAAAGACACTGGTTTCGTCGGGGGCACACAGGCCGCGCTCGGCGGCCGAGGCAGCGCGCGTCGACAAAACCGCCGCCGC
>Ga0210398_10004616_pt1 | contig 12909 bp, 12 predicted proteins | sample IncBWC4OmetaG_FD_161047 | JGI IMG/M metagenome (GOLD analysis project Ga0210398, IMG submission 161047) | Forest soil microbial communities from Barre Woods Harvard Forest LTER site, Petersham, Massachusetts, United States - Inc-BW-C-4-O | ecosystem: Environmental > Terrestrial > Soil >... | reverse complement strand
CGGCCTGTAGCCCCTTGGTTCCACCTAACTCAAGTTCAAAGGCCCTAGCTGTGATGTAAACTCTCTCATTCGTCGTGGTACAAAAACTCGGGCTGGCCAGGTGTTTGGGTTTAGGAGACGCCACTTTGTGTCGCCTCCGACCCCAAGCGAACTGGCGAAGTTATGCAAAAGTACAGGTGCACTTGCTGGCCGGGGAGAGCGGCTACGCTTGAGGCAGTTCGAACAGCTTCGGAAAGGCCCTACCCTTCTCACACCGAAGGGTGGGCTACCCGCACCCATCGAAATACATCGGGCGATTTCAACGCTTCCTTAAGGCGGCGCTTAGCGACAAGGAGGCGTCAGTGGGTTCAATTTCGGGAGGAACGAGAATCATCACAAAGCCGATTATGATTCGGAGAGACAACGCGAGGAGGAGGGCTAGCATTGCAAAGCGCCACCACGGGCGAACTTGCAGGAGAAAGAGTATTACAACCGCTATGGTGACCGGTATGCGCGTTAGCCCCCTGACAAATGCATTGGACACCCTAAGCACCGCACCGCAGCTTTGGCATTCAAATTGAACCGTTCTCATCGCTCTCAGAGGAATTTCCTGACCACACGTCGGACACGGAAATGCTATCAGGTCCGGCCAAAGTAACTTGTAAACGAGCTTCATTTTGACCTCGCTAAGGCCCAATTTTGGATGCCGCACCACATGCCAGTCCCATCGGCGTGGGGGTGGGGACGGGAATCAAAAAGCCAGAGGCGCATTGTCCAGCAACCGCTGCCCCAGTACCTAATAGCGGCAAAACCGCGTCGCCGATCCCACTCAGAACTGACACCCCGTATGCCTCGAGGATATTCTTGGCGCTGGCGATCTGGCCGGCGAGTGCGAGCGCCTGCATGTAATCCGGGGACGCGCCATCGGGTTGGGTAATAGGAGAAAACTGAAAGGGAATTGGAGAAGGCGGCGGTGGCAGATAAACGTTAATATAGGAGGGCGCCGTAGAGGTAAGCCGTGCCGGACCTGATCCTCCCGGTTCGCCGGACCACCAGGGAATTCCTCCGTCCGCACCAAAGTAAGGCTCATAATCCCCCTGATCAGGTGACCAGCCTGTGGCGTTGCCCAGGCTGTCTGTGCCCTCGGTGTATGCTGACTGATAGAAATAGAGGACGCTGGAGCCGTACGCGGCGGCAGCTGAGGACTGTGAGCCCCCAATCGCGCTGCTTTGGCCTGTTCCGTTCAAGGACGATGGCATCCCTCCCATGTCGATGAAACCCATGTCATTTAGAAAGCCAGTGGGCACATCGAGGCCGGCGCCCTGGAAAGAAGACATGTAGTCGAAGGCGTCACCACCGTCCTCCAGTAGACCTCCGCCGCCTCCCTCGTTACCGCCCGTGCCGCGGCCCCCACCGCAAGGGTCGCTAGCACAGCCAGTATACATGACCATCCCCGTGGGGTCCGTGGCGACGAGTGGATTGTTCCCAACGTACGCATAACGGTTCCAGGTCTGAGGATTCTTAAGGCTCACTGATGATATACCGGCTGGATCGGGAGACGGCCAGCGACCTTGGGTGCCGTACTCGCGAGCCGGAAAGTCGTACATGTTTGCAGCCGTGTCCTGATTCATGCCCGTGAACGATGGGTCCGCCGTGCCCGTTTGCGCATAAGCCTCGCCGAAAGGACCGTAAGCGCCATCATATAGTACCGCTCGCCCCGAGCTCGAGGCCAGACGCGAGCTTCCCAGCCAGTCCGAATGTCTGTAATAGGGAGACGTCATGCTTGCGGACCAAACTTCCGCGGTCCCAGCTGGCATAGGGACAAAGGCCTTTACGAAGGTCGTGCCGCTTGTCATGATCAACATTTTGAACCCGGTTGGAGAGTATTGAATCTGCGTGTAGACCCCACTGCGATTCTGCTCGGCCATCCTCCCCAATGCATCGTAGGTTAGGCCCACGCTGTCGGCTGTCACGGGTTGGCCGTTGGAATCCCAAGCGTACGTGTTGAGAAAGTCGTTCGTTACGTTGCCGTTCGAATCATATGAGGGAGTGGACGAACCGATCATGGTCATCCGATTGGTACTGGACGAGTATGTGGCGCCGAAAGAGCTGCTTCCACTCTTGTTGATGTTCCCAAAGGCGTCGTAGCTGAATGTCTGGGACCAAATCGAGCCGCAATTTGCACTGACTATCCTGCTCAGGTCATCGTGGGCATACGTGCAGGTTTGGGCATCAGCGCTGTTAAAGGGATCGGTAATAGCCAAGCTTGCGAGCGTGCCGACAGGGTTCCAAGTAGGTTTGTCGACGACCGAATTTCCATTCACATTGAAGCTGTATTGTGTCATGCGATTTGTGTTCGGATCGTAAGTAAAGGTATCGCTGTCGCCCGAGGCAAAGTTCACGGCGGTCGGCAGACTGGCGGTGTTGTAAGACGTGCTTGTGAGTTGTGCGGCGGAGCCGGCGGAGTAAACGCGGCCTTCGCCATCGACAGAGTTATTGGTCCAATATCCAAGTGCTCCAGTCAGAATACTGATAACGCCGTTGGCCCAGTAGCTGGCGGAGGAATGATAATACCCGCCAGAATGCGGAGTCGACTCATACACATCGCTCACTTCGCCGCGTGCTGTATAGCTGAGTCCAATATCGGTAACCTTCGTACTACAAGGTGAAAAGCATGTGTAGGCTTCAGCCATTCGGCCTTTCACGTTGACCATGGCGACACTGTCGACTGTCGCGGAATCGTATACAAAATATCTACCTGGCGTGACGCTGGCGTAGGACCCCGAAGGATAGGTTATGCTCGTTACTCTGTGTCGCGCGTCGTAGGCAAAACAAATTGTATTGCCCACAGCGTCCACTTTCTTAACTATGTCTCCTTTGGAGGTGCCGCAAGTCGCATCCGTATCGTATGTGTAGCTTGTGGTTCCGGATTCAGGGTTTGTCTCTGAAGTCATTCGACCGAGATCGTCAGAGACGTAGGCTCGGGTCTGCGTCGTAGATGATTGCGCGTTCTGCGTAACGCCGGTCAGCCGGTTATTGGGATCATACGTATATTCAGTCCAGAATCCGGTGACCGAGTTGGTCTGGCCGCAGGTTCCGCTGCCTGTAGCGCTTGTGACTTCGCAAACGGAAGTCAGCCGATGCAATGCGTCGTATTCGAATTGCTTCCGTTTCGCATTTTCTCCCGTTGGAGCTGGCCCGGCGCTTCGATAGGTATCGTTCTGCGTGTAGGTGAACGTCGAGTTCTGTCCTCCACTGTCCGTTACCTGGGTCTTGCGGCCAAGCGCATCGTAGGTTGTGCTGGTACCCGGCGCTGAGGAACTGGTTTGTCCTGCTGTCCCGGCATAGGGAAGTGTGCTCCGGTCGGGCCTGCCGTCGCTGTCGTAGTCTGTTTCGACAGAGTCGTACGTGCTTGAACTTGGGCTTTCTTTGCGCTGGGCGAGGTGTTTTCTGCCCTGGGAATCCAGAGTCGCGAGCGCGTCAACAGTAGAACTGCTGCTATTGAAGACCATCGAGCCTTCTACTGAGGTGACGCCGGTGTAAGCGATGTTGGTAACATTCGAAAGCTGGTCTGTCCCGGAGTTCAGACGCCAATAGTAGGCATCGGTGTAGGATGTCGAGGTGGTCTTCCCGTTTTCATCAGTCGCAGACGTTGCGACGCCGCCGGTGCAGTTCCAGACCACGGATTTCGACAGACTAAGTGGTTCGGTCACAGACGTAGCGAACGAATTTCCGCAAGAACCAGAACCGTAGTTCAAGGTTGTCTGCGCACCGTTGACATCTGTGGCGACTTTTACGTTCCCTGTGTCGTAGTACGTGAATGTTTTCGCCAGGATCGTCGAGCCGGAAACCAATGACGTCATCGTGGTCAGATTGCCTCGAGAGCCGGTAATGGAGATGTGCTGTGGCGTGCCCGACGTAGCGGTTGGCGCTCCCGTTGCGGCACACGTCGTCGTGCCAGAGGGCGTCCCTTCGTCGTAGCAGTATGTGTTCTGTGACTTCACATTGCCCGAGCCGTCCTCAACTGTCACCGACGCGGGGCTACTGACGATTCCGTTGCCTAAGCTGGCGTACGTCGTCAGCGTCTTACGGACTAACGCACCTGGTGCACCACTGCCGTATGCGTATTCGTCTACTTCGGTGACCATTCCATACGTGGAGTTGTATGTTTTGTGTATCTCAGACTCAAGTCCTCCGGGCCACTGGAGCACCCCGGTTGTCTGGGTGATCGGCAGCGTAATCGCTGTTGAATTGCAGGGCGAAGCTGAGCCGTTATAACAGGTGTACGTGGTCTTGAGCAGCGTGCCGGACGTGGAACCCTGATAGGCCTGTGATTCCGTTTGGTAAATTCCCTGAAAATTCATCACAGTCTGATTGCCCATAGGATCGGTTGTCGTCGTCGTCCATGCCGTCCCGGATTCCGAATGGGCGTAAGTCCAGTAGTTTGATCCGGTGTCGGGCGTGTAGCGCGTGAGCGTGGCCGTACTGCCATCGGCACAAGTGATGCCATTGCTGCCACCCGAATATACATAGGTGATTGTGCCGCCAGTCGGTAGGGTCACCGATGCCAGTCGGCCCGTCACGCTTCCGGAATGTCCGGGGGTTACTTCGTAGGTAAATGTGTACTTGTCTCCGGCGTTGACAGACACATCCGGCAGATCAATCTCGCTGACGAGGTTCGTGGCCGTGGCACCGTATTCCGTTATGCCGCTGCATCCAAAGTTCGTCTGCAACGTGTAAGCCGTGTACTTCACGGTGTAGACTGCATTCGCCCCGGACGGAGCTGTGTAGGTGTACGTGAGCGGACTGGATGGCGTGCCAGAGCCGGCGATCGCTAGCGCCGTCGTGCCAAGGGTATCGGTGAAGACCTCGCTGCTGGTGGCCGTGATCTCATTTCCGTTGGTGTCGGTTCCGGTGCCGAGACCAGTGTACGTGTTCTGTGGAGGGGGCGCAGCGGTCACTCCGGTTCGGGTGGTTGTGGGTGCGCTCGCCATGGACTGAACCTTGATGGTGTGGCCTGCGCCATCAGGAGATGTGGCTGTGAAGCCTGAAAAGCTTCCGCAAAGGTTGTAGGGTTGGGTGGCGTACCACCCAGGGAAGGGATGGGCTGTGCCATGAGTGTCGTGATAGTTGTAGTTTGAAAAGGTGTACTCGTCCCCGATTACGTGCTTTCCGGCGAATGTGCAGCTCTGAATTGTTGTTGCGACCTGCGATGTGACGGCTCCGGTCACACTCGGAGTTGCCCCCGTCCATCCATTGTTATAGGCCGGGTACCAATACAAACTACCCGTTGAGCCCGCTACGTACCAGACGGAAGTATCGTATCCGAGATTAAATGTGAAATTAAGGCCTCGACCTGATTTATGAATGATCGGGATTGAGATATGTGCATTCAAGTTTGCGAGGTCGATGATATCGGGGCCACCGCCGAAACTACCAAAAGGCGGTGTCCCCGTCAGGACGTAGTATTGTTGCGCGGACGCCGCACCGACGGAGACGGAAAGTAGACCGACCAATAAGAGCATTCTGCATGCGAGCTTCATCGAGGTGTCTCCTTTCCTCACTGGATTTGGAAGGCCGTGGCTGGCACGCCAGTATTCAGCGCTGCGCTGGCAAATTGAAGGTCGAGGACAAGTCCGTTATTCACGTACTTCTGCACATGGAACGGAACCTCGACCCCGCTGACGGCGCGGTACTCGGAGAAGCGCACCTCGGTTTTAAGGTCGATTACGGCGTTGTTATCGGGGTGAATGCTAAAATCCAGCGCCGCTGGCAGCAAAGTAGCGGGATCGAAGTACACGTCCATTTGGGTTAGGTGCTGCGCCAGCGTCGCTATCTGCTCGGGAGCATTGTCAGCAGCCGGGAGCGGCTCGGTTATCTGTACGTGCACCAGAGACCGGTCGTCGTGCGTCTCCGGGCCTAGGTAGGAGAGAAGATACCCTTGCGATGAGAGAACCCTCGCTAAAGTGGCGACCGGAAAGAACCACGCAGCATCGGTCATCACATTGTGGTTTGCCATCCCGTACATAACGCCGTCCGGGCCGGACCAGGCTCCGGCAGGCTGGGCCACAGGTTCTGCGGGGGCCGGAACGCCCGGAGGTAGACTGGAGGGCAGCGGCAACGCTGAGTGATTGCGAATCTCGCTCCGGTCGCCGGATTGGAAACTGAGGTCGATGCGGCTGTCGCCCAGCACCGTAGCCTTCAGAGTGGCCGTGCCGTTCTCGTCATCCGAGCCGGCGATACGCTGGGCAGTGCCACTAAGCGTCACGTCGGTGACTTGTAGCGTGCCTACCTGGACCGCCAGGCTTTTCTGTAGCAGCGAAACAGCCTGCGGGTCACTCGCTACCGGACCAGGCGTGAGAGCAGACTGTTGAGCTTCTAGGGTTATCGGAATCAGGGCACAAACATAAAGCAAAGCCACGGCTCGCATGATTCGCATGGGTTCTCCAGTTGAATAGTGCGGCGGAAACTATGTCGCTAGGCGTGTATTGCTCACTGAATTAACCTTCTGCTTATAGTTGTAAGCTTTGAGACGTGCTGAACGTCTTAACCTCGCAAAGTAACTGCCGGTTTGAAGCCCTGCGACCCTCGTAACCTCAGATTTCTGTCAAGCGGATACTTACGGGAAAAAGTGTAGACAAGAGCAACTTGGCGGGAGTGTTTGCTTTGTCTACGAAGCGGCGCCGGGCGAAACAAAACCAACATAGATTCACATGCCAGAACGAACGCTCAGCCGAACGCAGACGTTGTTTGTAACGTCCGGCTTGCGTCCAACGCCATCCGCGTTCGCTTCAATCAATCACCGTGGAAAGGATTGCAAATAGGGTGGTCGGAATCCTCCGCGAGCGATTTGCACGGTAGCACGATCCCGAAAATTGAGGTCGCGTCGCAACATGATAGACCAACCCCCGACGATTCTTTGATTTCTTGACTCTCTTTACCGGTAGGGGTATGTAGTGTGCAGTAAACGTCCGCGTTCCTGTTACATCGGCACCGAAATGACTGTTACCAACCGCCACAGATTGACGAAATCAAGATTCGCTGCTTGGGTCGGTCTGTTCGTGCTGGCGACGACGGCTCCGAATTCCCTCAAGAGCGCCCGCGCTCAGGACGCGCCACAGCGAGTCCGTGTCTATGTTACGGACAGCCAATCATGGGAGATCATCGGGGGATGGGGGATGTCTGGTAACCGGAATGCCAACGGCAGCGGCAGTATTTCGGGTAGCGGATACGAGGCGGGAGGTGCTCGACCACAGACCGCCGAAATCATAAAGACGTTTAACCAGCGGTGTCCAGAGATCACGATTACCAACAATGTCCAGCGTGCTGACTTCGCGGTTACGCTCGACCACGAAGGCGGCAAGGGTTACCTTCGCCATCGCAACAAGATCGTCGTTTTTGACCGCGAAGGCGACGCCATCTTCAGTGATTCAACGCGAGAGCTTGGAAGTTCTGTCGCGGACGCTTGCCAGGCAATTCGCTCTTCACCTTCAAAACCCGCCCCGGCCGTTTCGATAACGCCTCACTCTGCGCCAGTCACGCCTTCTAAAGCGGATGCATCCGTCGGCGGCGCAAGCGCGACTCAACCCGCGATCAACGCCGAAATTGAAGTGGCATCCACTCCTGCCAGAGCCGAAATTCAGTTGGATGGTAACTTCGTGGGAAACACTCCATCGACTATCGGTGTCGCCGCGGGCTACCACACTATTGCAATCAACAAGAACGGCTACAAACTTTGGGAGAGAAAAATCAGAGTCAACGGCGGAAAAGTTAGCGTTGTCGCCGAATTAGAAACAGAAGAAGACGCCTCAAAGAAAAAGACCGAGACCGCTGTCGCTTCAACTCCGCCTGCATCTTCTTCACCGTCGCATGACACGAGCGCAAGTCCTTCTGAAACTCTCGTGACAGTTTACTTCGCGTCGGAACCCGGGGGTGCCGCGATCAACGTTGACAATGCTTCTGTCGGAAAAGCTCCGATGACATTGAAACTGAAACCAGGGCCACACGCCTTTCGTATGTTTATGAACGGCTACCAAAACTGGGGCCAATGGCTGACGATTCAAGCGGGACCGGACGTGCACGTAACGGCTACTTTGACGAAGTCGAATTGAATGAATACAGATGCCTAGGCAGCGGGCGAAAGGCTTTTGGAGGGCGGAATGAGACACGTGCGGTTATTAGGAACCGTGCTTCTGGCGTTGTGTTTCCTATCGGCGCCAACCATACCAGCAGCTAACTCCGCGCTTCGGCTTTCGTCGCAATCCGACAAAAAGGAAGTCACGGTTTGGGTCAACACGAACAGCGGCGTCTACCACTGCCCTGGAACGCGTTGGTACGGAAATACCAAAGAAGGTAAGTATATGAGTGAGTGTGAGGCCCAGAAGGCTGGATATCGGCCGGCTTATGGCAAGCCGTGTGGATCTGATTGTGCGCGCTAGAACTATACTGCGATGCGAATTTATAAAGTCCGGCCATCATACGCCATCGGAGTCAGGTAGAAAAAGGCGAGAATGAGAAAGTCTCTGGTCGTCACTGTTCTGGCTGCTGTTATTGGTTCTGGAGTGCGGGCCCAGGCTCCGATTCCACCACCGCCGGCCCCGCTAGCGAAAAACATCGAACTGAATACGGTGCTCATGCAATCAACTTTCATGATCAAGGGTCCGAACGCGCAAGGCACTCAAACGATGGGGACAGTTTTCATCGTCGGAAGACCAATTCCGAATCAACCAGAACGAGGCGCGTACGTGATGGTAACCGCCGCCCACGTGCTCGACGAAATCCAGGGCGACCTTGCAACCCTCCTATTCAGGAAACAAGCCGCTAACGAGACTTGGGCTCTACTCCCTGTTGTTATCCGAATCAGGGCGAATACTCAGCCGCTCTGGACCAAGCATCCTACTGCTGACGTCGCGGTCATCTACATTAACCTACCGTCACCGATACCGCTGGTCTCAACGGACCTTCTCGTGGATGACAAGGTTATCGCAGAAAACGACATTCATCCTGGCGATGAACTCGAATGCCTAGGCTACCCATTAGGAAATGCGGGCAACCCTGCGGGTTTTCCAATCTTACGAAGTGGGAAAATAGCGTCGTATCCATTGTTGCCAACCGCCGTAACTAGAACGTTCTTGTTTGACTTTAGGGTTTTTCAAGGAAACAGCGGGGGCCCGGTTTATTTCGTCTATTCGAATAGGGTTTCTCAGGGCGTCACTCACCTTGGTCAGACGATCCAAGGGATCATAGGTTTGGTGTCTCAAGAAAGTCTCTTCGAACAGCAAAGTACGGGGCCGTATTCGAAGACGGTGGAGGACATTCAATTGGGATTAGCCGTGGTGGTTCACGCCAACTTAATCAAGGAAGCAATCAATATGCTTCCGCCACCAGCACTGTCGGCTCAATGACAAAGGCGCAGTTAATCCGTCCCGCCTCAACCACAGACGCACGGCTCACTGCCCGCTAACAGCAGCTCCAGCGAATCTGCTACAGAGGAAACATGAACGACGCAGCGAATCGGTGAGTGGATATATCCACGATCGTAGCCGCAACTGCGGCTCTGTGGGCGCTTGCCTTCGGTTGGCTCACGTACGTAATGTCTTTTCGGCAACAGAACAACGATGAATTCCAGGCCTTAAAAAGCATCGTCGAGCGCTTGATGGTCGAATTAGACGACATGAGACCATGGACAGGAGCTGGAGGACCTGGTTACTCGAAGAACATGGAGGTCCAACAGGCGCCACCTGATTGGTCCCAGCCCAGCAGACTCATCTGGAAGTTTGGCTTCGATGCAATCGCAAATCTGTCGAACTCACCATACCTTTATCGACTGCATGACATCGTGGGGCCATTTGCACGACTCAAGTTTTCAATTTCGAAACTATTCCAGCTTTACGATGAATATCGCAGTTTTGCGACCAGCAATCCGACCCTGCTTACGTCGGCCCCTGGTTGGTACCAGACTCAGGTTCTGGACTTCAACTTTCGGATGCATGTCAGCCTGATTGGAGGCGCGGACTCCGAGGATCCCACGTGTCTGTACAGGGCCTACGCCGCAGCCGATTCCGCCCTTCGCAGTTTCGACGCGGCCCTCTCGGTCAGACCCTCCCCTTGGTGGTTTTGGATAGGTCACTTCATTGGTGTGACGTGTGTAGGTTCCGGAATCTGGTTATTGTTTAGACTGGGCGGGCCCTAACAATTGCGGCGACGCCCCCCGCAACAGTTGCGATGTTCCTCGCCATTCGCGGATGGGCTTCCTTTCCTCTCCGGTTTCTGGGTTGTAAAATCCCCCAATTTTCACAAGGTACTCAATACCGTGATTTGCCTCAATTCCTTTTTTAAGACTTCCCATTCGGTTTTTAGAATGTCCTGACACAGTTCAAGGAAAGGTTCCAAGCAATCCATTTTCTCTTTCTCCGATTTAGCTTGAATATAGTCAGACATGTATTCACTTAGCGTTTGATATCGAGAATCGTTTCGATTCATGAGCAGATCGATTTTCGCGCCCGCTTCAAAGATCTCGTGCGCGTGGGTCGATTGCACTTGTAGTCCCAGTCCTTGGAATCTCACCATCGCGTTACGAAGGTCGTTGATCCAGTCTTGTCTGAACTCGGCGACCTTGACGGCTGAATTAAGCATGATTTGGCGATCGACACCATGCGCCGCTAATTTCGCCGCCCTATCAGCGGCATACGCCGTAAGCAAAGCACTGACTATCACTCCCATGGCCGTAATCACGCCCACGATGATGGCAAAGGCGATTTCTGCGTGGCTCATTGCTTGCCTCCAGCCTACATTATAGGGGCTTCATCGTTTAGTTAACGGAATGAGACACGATGGCATAACCGGGCCGCATCCGTGGCCTGATCCGCCGTGAGCAAAGCGAAACGTCCCTGTGAAGACTTGGTGAATGCAGCGGGACCTCAGGACGTGAACTCCTCTTTACTTCTGAGCGGCACCTGAGATCAGCGCCTGCCGCCGTCTTTTCGGATGATTCATGTGGTTACAGCTCGGGCAACGCCAGACCGAGTCGTCGTCATTGTCATGCCCGAAGGTCACGTGAACCGCGGTCGTCTTAGTTTCCCAACAGGACGGACAAAAGGGCGTCTGATCTCCTTTGTTCCAGTAGAACGGCTCGAAGAAATAGAGTTCTTTCCGGAGTTTTAGCGTTCGTTCTAGCTCCTCAATTTTCTCGTCCGCGCGCCGCTTCTCACGCGACAGGTCGAGGACTTCGTTTTCAAGATTCAGAATGCGGCGGTTCAGCTCGATATCGTTGAACTTCTTTATCAGGTCTGCGATTTCTTTGACATTCTCCACTGCGCTCACGTTTAGCTCCTCCAAACCAAAACGCCCGCCATTTCTGACGGGCGTTTCTCTCGACTACATCGGTGCCTCTAATCGTTTCGATTCGTTTGGCTTGGCTCTCCGATCAGCCCCGTGATCCACGGGTCCCAGAATTTTAAGTCGGACCTCTGGGTCGCTCAATTACGCGCAATCGAGCGCGCGCATCGGATCAAATTGCAGCGTGGTCCGCGGTCAAAAGTTTTGTCAAAAATCGGACCTCCTCTGGCCGAGCGGCAATTCTACGCCTCCCGACTTGTGCTTTCCACTCCCTGCCTTTCAAACGGTATCCGGGCGCGGCTTCGCGGCCACTCCGAAAGTTGCCCGCCATCGGCAAACGTAGTAATTTCTCCACGTGCTTACGATCTACAGACGCCACTCGTCGAATTGCCCGCAGGAATCCCGTCGTTATCGGCGCTGCAATTGTCCATGCTGGATTGAAGGCACCATCGAAGGGAAATATTATCGGGAGGCACTGAAGACCAGAAACTGGGAACGAGCGACGAAGCTCGCGCGAGAGAAAGAAGAAGGCAAGACGGAACGCGTGACAATTGAAGTAGCAACGGAGGCTTTCATTCGAGATGCTGAGGCGCGAGGTCTGCGTACAGCCAGCATCTACAAGTACAAACTCCTGTTTAAGCAAATGAAGGCGTTTGCCGAAAATCACGGTATTCGCTTCTTATCCGAACTTGATGTGGAAACGCTTCGTACCTTTCGTGAATCCTGGGTAAATAAGAACTATTCGGCACGCAAGAAGCTCGAGGCGCTTCGAACGTTCTACAAATTCGTCCATGACTCCGGATGGGTTGCAACGAATCCCGCGATCCTTATTAAGCCGCCGAAAGTCGAGGATCCGCCCACGCTGCCGTTTACTAAGGACGAATTTGCGAGCGTCGTGAAAGCGTGCGACAAGTACCCGAACGGAAAAAACAAAATCAGACTAAAGGCTCTCGTCCTGCTTTTGCGCTACTCCGGACTCAGGATCACGGACGCCGTAACTCTTTCGAAGCACCAGATAGAGGATGGGATCTTGAAACTACGCACCGCCAAGACAGGGACGGATATTCGGGTCCCTTTGCCGCCGTCAGCGATCAAGGCCCTGAACGCCATCAAGACGACCAACTATTACTTCTGGTCGGGAGCGTCAACGAAGAAGTCTTGCGTCGGTGATTATCAGCGGGCATTCAAGAAGCTCTACGAACTTGCCAAGGTTGACGGCGGCCACGCCCATCGCTGGCGTGACACGTTCGCCGTAGAGCTTCTACTGTCAGGGATGCCGCTTGAACAGGTCGCCGTTCTTCTCGGCCATCAGTCCGTGCAGGTCACCGAAAAGCACTATTCTCCGTGGGTCCGTGCTCGCCAAGAGCAGCTAGAAGCCGGCGTACGCAAGACTTTCGAGACGGACAAAATGGCGTACACCTAATTTAGTACGCTATAACAACCAATAAAACATTGCCTAGAAAATTGTGGAGGCGGGGGGAGTTGAACCCCCGTCCGAGAAACCTTGCAACCCGAAGACTACATGCTTGTCCCGTTCCGATGGTTTCGCCGAGGGAACTCAGAGCGGGCAAGACGCGCCCCCGGCTAGTCCGA
>Ga0210398_10004615_pt1 | contig 12910 bp, 13 predicted proteins | sample IncBWC4OmetaG_FD_161047 | JGI IMG/M metagenome (GOLD analysis project Ga0210398, IMG submission 161047) | Forest soil microbial communities from Barre Woods Harvard Forest LTER site, Petersham, Massachusetts, United States - Inc-BW-C-4-O | ecosystem: Environmental > Terrestrial > Soil >... | reverse complement strand
CGTCACGGGTTTGCATGTTCTCATCGCGGCAATGGGCCTCGAGCAGATCTGGACCTTTGTGGTGCTGCAATCGTTGACCATGGCGACCTTTAGTCTGTCGGTGTCCAATTTCGGCGCCATGGCGATGGAGCCGATGGGATCGATCGCGGGAATCGCCGCTTCGCTGCAAGGCTTCATCTCGACATTCAGCGGCGCGTTGGTGGGAATCCTGATCGGCGAGCAATTCAACGGCACCACCGTGCCGTTGGCCGCCGGCGCCCTGTGCTGCGGGTTTGTCAGCCTCGGATTTGTGCTGCTGGCCGAGAAGGGGCGCCTGTTCCGGGCACATCATTCGAGCGGCGACCCAAAGATCACCCCGGGCGCGCACATCGAAGTCGCGCGGCCGCAATGAGCCGCCCAAGAACCGTCAATGCGAGCCGCTACGTTACGCCTCTGCGAGAAGGCGGATCGCTGCCCGCCATTGTCGAAGCCGACGATGATGGTTTGTACGTGCTCAAGTTTCGAGGCGCGGGCCAGGGCCCGAAGGCATTGATTGCGGAACTGGTGGCGGGGGAGATCGGCCGGCTCGCAGGATTGCCGGTGCCGGAGATCGTTTTCATCCAGCTGCCATCGGACCTGGCGCGTACCGAACCGGACGCGGAAATTCAAAGCCTCATCGGCGCCAGTGCGGGCTTGAATCTTGCCTTGGACTATCTGCCCGGCTCGGTCACCTTCGATCCGCTGGTGTTTCAACCCGATGCCAAGCTGGCCTCCGCCATCGTCTGGTTCGATGCCTTCGTCTGCAACGTGGATCGAACCGCGCGCAACGTCAACATGCTGATGTGGCACCGCCGGCTGTGGCTCATCGATCACGGCGCCGCCTTATATTTTCATCACGCCTGGACCCGCCACGATCAGCATGCGCGTTCCGCGTTCCCGTTGATCAAGGATCATGTCCTGCTGAGGTCGGCGGGCAGGATCGAAGAGGTCGATGCCGAAATGCGCGTGCGTCTCACCGCCGAGAAGATGGCAGGCATCGTCGAACTGATTCCCGAGGACTGGCTCGCCGACGATCCGGGCTTCGCCGGCAAATCCGATCAGCGGGAAGCGTATCTGAACTATTTCACGACGAGGCTCGCATCTTCGCAAGTATTCGTACAGGAGGCCCTTCATGCACGCGCTGCGCACCTATGACTATGCGGTCGTGCGGGTCGTACCGCGCGTCGAGCGCGGCGAGTTCGTGAACGCCGGCATCATTTTGTCCTGCGACGCGGAGCGCATCTTGCAGGCCCGAATCGAACTCGACGAGACCGCTTTGCGGGCCATCGATGCACATGTGGACATGGAACTCGTCAGAGGGGTGCTGGAAACCATACCGATGATTTGCGCGGGCGGCGAGGCCGCGGGAGACATCGGAAAGATGTCCGCGCGTGAGCGATTTCACTGGCTGGTGGCGCCGCGCAGCACCATCGTTCAAACCTCGCCGGTGCACACCGGTCAATGCGCCGATCCCGACGCGGCGCTCGAGCATCTGATGCGCACGATGGTGAGGCGCTGACGCCGGTGAGGCTAATCGCCGTTCGCTAGTTGCCGCCCGAGCGCAGCGCGGCCTCGACGTCGGCAAGCCCGAATCCATAACTGGGATCCCAGGCCGCGGCCCCCAAGGGAATGGCGGTACTGCGCAGGGCCTTCAACACCTGCGCGCGGTTGAACCCCGCGCTCTCCAGCAAGGCGGCCGCCCCGGCAATCGCCGGCACCGCCGCCGACGTTCCGCAGAACTGATTGTTGGTCAAGGTTTTGCCGTCGCTGAAAGGCGTCGAGACGCAATCCGGAGCCACCAGGTCTGGTTTCGCCAGCGACACCGGAGAGCTGAGGCGTGCGTAGTCAAAGCCGTCCGGCGATGCCGCATCCGCCGTGGCCTGGAAATCGAGGCGGAACGGACCATGGTTGGACCACGCTTCGAGCATTCTGGGCGACTGTGCAAACGTTGCACCGACGACCAAGGTGTCCGGGGTGTCGCCGACGGTTCCGCCGGCAAGTCCCGAGGTTGAATAGCTAAGCGCCTGACATTCGATGTTGCAGGTCGGACTGCCTTCCGTCACCTGGACGATGAGTCCCTGCGAGCTACCCGTATCGAGCGACACCGCCAGCCGAGTGACTTGCGCGGCGCCGCTCGTATTGGTGTAGTCCAGCAATAATGTCGGATTCGATTGGCCGCTGCTCTGGGCCAGAACCTGGGAGTTCGCATCGAGCAGATAGGCGCTGAGCGCGTGATTGCCGGCACCGTGCGGAGCATCGTTCCAATTCAAGATGAGTCTCAGGCGCTTGCCCGCAGGCACGGTGACGGCATTGAACGTGTCGCTGGCGCCGCCGCCGGCCGCTCCAAAGTCCAGCAACCTCGCCCGAGAGCCGGCGATGACACCGGGCGTCTCGGCAAACACCCCGTGCCAGTACCCGCCATTCTGTTCGTTGCCGGCCAGATGGATGAACACCATTCGATCGTTGGCGGTCTCCAACTGCGCGACCGTATCGGCGCTCGCGTCCGGATAGTACTGCCCGGAGAATAAAATATCGTCGACGATGATGTCGGCATGGAAATTATTTCCCAGGTCTTTGATGCAGCCGTTGAAGTCGAGGTCGATCCCGTCGCAGAACCCCAGCACGGCATCGGGCGCGTGTTGATGGACGAGTTCGAGCATCCAGCTGCCTTCATCGAGGGTCCCGGCGGTGTTCTGGCTGACGTAAATCCCCGCCGGCAACACACCGGCCGTTTGATAGGAAGCCAGGTTGACCACGCCCGTGCTGATCACACCCACCCGCACGCCGCCGCCGCGAAACCCTGCCGCGCGCAGTTGATCCATGTGCAGGACGGCGTCCGCCTCGCTGGTCACGGGGCCCGCCGGCGCCGACGCCGGCGGCGCGGCCGGATTGCCGGCGCTTGAACCGCCGCCGCACGCAGTGAGCGCTGCCAGCGAGGCAAGCATGCCGATGAAGTGATTGGCGCGCATCTGAAGAACCGCCTAGCGGAAAATGGTGTTCAGCGTATTTCCGGATGCGGCGTCCGCAAATCCATCGAACCGGCCTTGCTCGGCGATGAGTTTGACGGCGCGCATGAATCCGCCCCAGGCAGCACGCGCCAACGCTCCGCCTACGCTCACGCGCCGTACGCCCAGCGCCGCGATATCCGCGAGGGTCAGATCGGCGTTGAAACCCACCAGTAGGTTGACCGGTTTCGGCGCCACAGCGGCGACCACCGCTCGGATGTCCTGTGCCGAACGTATGCCGGGGGCATACAGGCAGTCCGCGCCGGCGTTCGCGTAGGCCTTCAGCCGGACGACGATTTGTTCTATGTCGGGCTGTCCGTGTAAGAAACCCTCGGCTCGGCCCACCAGCATGGCATCGCCGCCTGCCTTGTCGATCGCCTGGCGCGCGGCGCGAATCCGCATCACCGCCGCATCGAGGTCGAAAAGAGGTTGGGCCTCCTGACCGGTCGAATCCTCAATGGACAAGCCCGCGACGCCCGTTTCCACCGCCAGCCGGACGCTTTCGGCCACCCCCGCGGCATCGGGAGCGAACCCATGTTCGAAGTCGGCATTGATGGGCACATCGGTCGCCTCGACCATTTGCGTCAGATGCTCGAGCACCCGATCGCGCGACATGCCCCCGTCCCGGTGGCCGTGCGACCACGCGAAGCCGGAACTCGTCGTGGCCAATGCCTTGAATCCCAAACTCTGCAGATAGCGCGCGCTGCCCACATCCCAGGGGTTGGGAATCACGAAGCAGCCCCCCTCGTGCAGCCGATGAAATGTGCGCCGCTTGTCGGCGATGCTGGGTCGAATGTGTGGCATGCAGAACCTCCAGGCGGATCACTCGCGCTCGATCGCTCGGTAGCCGATATCCAGGCGGTATTGAACTAGATTCCAGTGAATGGCGTGCACGAGATTGTATGCCTGATGCTGCGCGGCGCTGACACTGTCTCCCAATCCCACCGCGCACAGCACCCGTCCGCCGGCGGTCACGATTTGCGTGCCCTGCATCCGCGTGCCGGCATGAAACACTTTTCCGGGCAGGCGGGCGGCGGCATCGAGTCCGCTGATCGGATCCCCTTGACGGTAGGCATCAGGATAGCCGCCGGCGGCCATCACCACACCGAGCGCGGCGCGCGAGTCCCATCGGACCTCGAGGCGTTCCAAGGTGCCGTCGAGCGCCGCCTCGCACAGGTCGACGAAATCGCTCTGCAAACGCATCAGAATCGGTTGTGTTTCCGGGTCGCCGAATCGACAGTTAAACTCCAGTACGTTGGGCGTGCCGTCCGCGGCAATCATCAGTCCGGCATAGAGGAACCCCAGGTAGGGGTTGCCGTCTGCAGCGAGGCCCTTCAAGGTCGGTTCAATCACCTCGCGCATGATGCGTTGATGCAGCTGCGGCGTGACGATGGGAGCCGGGGAGTAGGCGCCCATGCCGCCGGTGTTCGGCCCCCGATCCCCGTCGTCGCGCCGCTTGTGATCCTGCGAGGTCGCCAGCGGGATGACCTTGAGGTCTTTTGCCACCACGATGAAGCTGACCTCCTCACCGTGCAGGAACTCCTCGATCACGATGGTGTGGCCGGCGGCGCCGAATTTTCCGTCGAGCATTTCCCGGGAGGTCGCAATGGCCGATTCGTGCGTCTCGCAAATCACGACGCCCTTGCCGGCCGCGAGTCCGTCCGCTTTGATCACCAGCGGCAGACGCTGCGCCCGGACATAGGCGGGGTCGAAATTGGCGGCCGTGAAAGTGGCGAAGCTTGCGCTTGGAATGTGATGCCGCCGCAGGAAATCCTTGGTGAAGGCCTTCGAACCTTCGAGGCGCGCGGCGTTGCGCGAGGGGCCGAAGCAGCGCCGATCGGCGGCTGCGAAGCGATCGACGATACCGGCGACCAAAGGTGCCTCGGGACCGATGACGGTCAGGTCGATATCCTCGTCGATCGCCACCCGAAGCAGCGCCTCGATATCGTCTGCCGCGATGTCGAGATTGCTGACGTTGGGTTCGAGCGCGGTGCCGGCGTTGCCGGGTGCGACGAACACATGCCGGACGCGCGGCGACTGCGCGCACTTCCAGGCAAGTGCGTGTTCGCGGCCGCCGCCGCCGACTATCAGAATTTTCATGGCGGTATGACTAGTGGCGGAAATGGCGCATCCCGGTGAACACCATGGCGATGCCGTGCTCGTCGGCCGCGGCAATCACTTCCGCATCACGGCGCGAGCCGCCGGGCTGAATGACCGCCGTGATCCCGAATTCGGCCAGCACGTCCAGGCCGTCGCGAAACGGGAAAAAAGCGTCAGAGGCAACGGATGCCGAATCCAAACTCAAGTTGGCATCCTGCGCCTTCATGGCGGCGATCTTGCTGCTGACGACGCGGCTCATTTGGCCCGCACCGATGCCCACGGTGGTCTTGCCCTTGACGGCGACGATGGCATTGGATTTGACATATTTCGCAACTCGCCACGCGAAAATCAGATCATCGAGTTCGGCCAGTGTGGGAGGGCGCTTGCTGACCGTTCGCAGCTCCTGTGCCCTCACGGCACCGCCATCTCGCGTCTGCACCAGAAGGCCGCCCGCCACGCTTCTGTATTCGAGCAATTGTGTAACGGGTAAATGCAGGTCTCCGGTCACGAGAACGCGCACGTTCTCCCTGGCCTCGAGCGCCGCCTTGGCCGCCTCGGTGATGCTGGGCACCAAAATAACTTCGACGAACTGCTGCTCGACGATGGCAAGCGCCGTCGGTGCATCCAATTCGCGATTGAAGGCAATGATGCCGCCGTAGGCCGAGGTCGGGTCCGTGCGATAGGCGTGAGCGTAGGCCTCGCCGACGGTGCTGCACCGGGCGGCGCCGCAGGGATTGGCGTGCTTGACGATGACGCACGCGGCGCTGTCGAATTGCCGCACACACTCGAGCGCCGTATCGGCGTCGGCGATATTGTTAAACGACAGTTCTCTGCCCTGGATTTGCTTCGCCTGGGCCACCGAAGCGCCGATGGCGCGCGGGTCGGTGTAGAACGCCGCCTGTTGGTGGGGGTTTTCCCCATACCTTAAGTCCAGATGCTTGCGAAATGAGAGATTCAAGTCGTTGGGAAATGTGGTCGCCGCGCCCCCGATCGCGCCGGTAAAGTAGGCGGACACCATGGCGTCGTACTGAGCGGTGTGGGCGAACGCTTTGGCGCTCAGCTTGCGCCGCATATTCAAGTTGATGCTGCCCTGGTTGGCTGCCAGCTCATCGAGCAGCTCGCGATAATCCTTGGGATCCACGACCACGGTGACCGAGGCATGATTCTTGGCCGCGGCCCGCACCATCGCAGGACCGCCGATATCGATGTTGTCGACCGCCTCCTCGTATGTGGAATCAGGCCGGCTGACCGTGGCGGCGAAGGGATACAGATTGACCGCCAATAAGTCGATGGGCTCGATGTCGTGCTCACTCATCACGGCTTCATCGACCCCGCGCCGCCCCAGCAGTCCGCCATGGATCTTCGGATGAAGCGTTTTCAGCCGGCCGCCCATGATTTCGGGAAAGCCGGTGTGTTCGGCGACTTCTTTGACCGGGATGCCGTGGCTCGTCAACAGTTTGGCGGTGCCGCCGGTCGACAAGAGTTCGATGCCGCGTTCTTTGAGTTCGCGTGCGAATTCGACGATGCCGGTTTTATCGGAAACACTCAGTAACGCGCGACGTACGGGCGTGAGCACTGGAGGTTACTCGCTGATGCCGAACTCTTTGAGTTTCTTGCGCAATGTGCCGCGATTGATCCCGAGGATCGTCGCCGCCCGGCTCTGATTACCCTGAACATGGCCCATGACCACCTTGAACAGCGGCTCTTCGACTTCGCGCATCACCAGATCGTACAAATGCGCGGGCTTGTGGCCGTTCAGTGTTTCAAAGTAGCACTGCAGCGCCTCTTCGGCCTGCGAACGCAACGGCACTCCCTTGCCATTGACCTTCAAATCGCGGCCGTTGAAGGCCGGCGCGATTTCTCGACGCGATTTCGATCTCTTTTTAGCGACCATGGCCTTAAGTTAAAATCCCCGCTGATTTTTATTTATTATCCAAATGAACGCCTAAGCAGCGCGATCGACACTCGTCTCGTAATGCTGCAGCAGCGTGGACAGTTGTTCCTCAGGCGTCTCGATTTTAACGAGTCGATCCCGTAAGTCCTCTTGTCCGGGGTGCTGCCGGAAATACCAACTCAAGTGTTTACGTGCCACTCGAACACCGGTCTCATCGCCGTAGAAGGCATACAGGTCTTCGAGGTGGGCGCGCATAATATCACGGACTTTTTCCAACGCTAGCACCGCGCGAATTTCTCCCGTGGCAAGAAAGAAATTGACTTCGTCGAAGATCCATGGCCGGCCCTGGGCGGCTCTGCCGAGCATGATCCCATCGCATCCGGTCTGCTCGAGAATCTTTCGCGCCTGCTGCGGAGAAGCGATATCTCCGTTTGCAAATACGGGAATCTTGACATTGGCTTTGATGGCTGCCACGGTTTCATGCTCAGCTTCGCCCTGATACATCTGCGCGCGAGTGCGCCCGTGGATGGCCAACGCGGCGATGCCGCTGTCTTCGGCAATTCTGGCAATGCGAAGACCATTCTTGTGGTCAGGATCCCATCCAGTGCGCGTTTTCAAGGTGACCGGCGCGGCCACGGCCCGCGCCACCTTTTGCAAAATGCGGGCCACGAGATCTTCGTCCTGCAGCAGCGCTGATCCGGCCAGGCGATTACAGACTTTCTTGGCGGGGCAGCCCATGTTGATGTCGATGATTTGCGCGCCGGCATCGACATTGCGCCGGGCGGCTTCCGCCATCATGTCCGGGTCGAAGCCGGCGATCTGGACCACGCGGGGGCTCGGTTCACCTAAAGTGTCCATCCGGCGGCGGGATTTCGGCGTGTTCCACAAGCGGATGTCGGCGCTCAGCATTTCCGATGCCGCCAATCCTGCGCCGAAACGGCGGCAGAGAATGCGAAACGGCCGGTCGGTCACGCCCGCCATGGGAGCGAGCAAGACATTGGACGGCAAGACATACGGGCCGATCTTCACCGTCATCTCTTGGCCTGCGCCTGCGCCTGCGCGGGCGCCTGCGCCGCGTCGTTGGCGCACGAGACTCTTCGATCGGTGCCGCGCAGGCACACATCGATTTCGAATCCCTCCGCGCTCTTGCCTGGATCCAGGATGTCCAGGGTGGCGTCCACCCGCTCGCCGGGCGCGAGCAGTTTGGCGGTCGGCTTGCCCAGGTATTCGGATGGCTCAAAGTCGCGCGTGCCGATGCCGCTGCCAAAGCGATTGGCCAGGGTGACGCGCAACAGCGGATACGGTTCGAGTTGTGCGGCGGTATTCATGATGCTGGCACGCACGCGCAATGTGCCGTCGCCGGCCGGATCGCCGGTCACTCCCCACTGCCGCAGCTGGTAGGCGGAAAGATTCGCGAGCGGTGAAACCGGCGCGCCCATGCTCGAATACAACGCTCGCAGCGTCGCGCCCAGGGGAGCATGCGCGGCAAGCCACTCGCGGTTTTGGTGAACCACCTGGATGATCAACAGCAGCGCCGACGCCATGGCGGCGATCAGCCAGGGGATGAACGAATGTTCGGTGTGGGTCGCGGTCGCAAAAGGCGATGCGCGCCGTGCGGGTCGGGCGCTTCTGCGCACTTTCGAGGGGGCCTGGGCCGGCGCCTCCATGCCGGAAAGCATTTCGCGCCGCACATCCTCGGACACCTCGAACCCGTTCGCAGGGGCAGGTGAAGCTTCAGCGTCCTCCGGATGCCTCGGCAGCGGTTCTGCGCGCACGGATTCCTGCGGCGCCGGTTGCGGCACCGGTTGCAGCACCGGTTGCAGCACCGGGCGCGACGCAATCTTTTTGTTTTCGACGAAGATCCGGTCCAATTCCCCCGGGGGGAGGGTGAACTCCATCGATGTTTCGTCCAGTGCTTCGGCAGCCGGATCCTCGATGGCGGGGGGATCCTCGATGGCGGGCGGATCCTCGATCTGAGCTGCCGGCTGTCCGGGCGAATCGTGCTCATTCCAGTCCAAAATTTGCAGTCGGGCGATCTCGACTCCGGGGGGCGCGAATTCTTCCGGGCCGGCAGGGGCTTTGCGCGGCGGTGTCATCGGCGGCGGAGACTGAAGGATGCTGTCGGCGCGAAATTCCAATTCGATTTCGGTCTCGGCGGCCGTGAACGCACTGGGATCCTCGGCCAGGTGCGCCAAGGCATTGAAGATCTCTCCGCATTTCCCGCAACGCACTTGACCGCCGGCTGCCCGCAACACCTCGGCGGACAACTTGAACACGGTCTCGCATTTTGAACACTGCGTATACAAAATTAGGTCACTTTCCGTGCATAGATGCAGCACCACTCGTCCCGTTCGACGACCTGCACCCTATCAAACCCCGATGCGTATGCCGCCTTTACCGCATAGGCCTGGGTCTTGAGCAGCCCCGATAGCAGCAAGTGAGCTCCCGGTTCGCAGGCTGCGGTCAACTTCGGCGCCAACTCGATCAAGGGCCCGGCCAGTATATTGGCCACCACACAATAAGCTGCATGCAAATTGTCGTCGATGCCTTGTACCGTCAGTTGCGAGGCGACGCCATTGCGCAGCGCATTGTCGCGGGTCGACAGAAGGGCTTGAGGGTCCAAATCCACGGCCGTCACGGACCTGGCCCCGAGTTTCAACGCGGCTAACCCTAAAATCCCCGAGCCGCAGCCATAGTCGATGACCGTTCGGTCCGTCAGGGGCAGTGAATCCAAAATCTGCAGGCAGAGCGCCGTGGTGGGATGCGTGCCGGTGCCGAATGCCAGCCCGGGGTCCAGGCGCACCACGACGGCCGCCACGTCGTCCGGCGCCTCGGCCTCGCGAGGACAGACCCAAAGGCGCCGTCCGAAGCGCATCGAGTGCCAGCCGCTGAGCCATGCGCGCTCCCAGACCTGATCTTCCACGGCACGCACCCGTGCGGTCTTGGTGACGTGCTCGCCCAAGGCCGCGGCGAGATGATCCAGATTGAACGCCGCGTCGCTCGATTCTTGAAACAATGCCCGCACCAGGGTGTCGCTCCACAATCTCATTTCGCCGGGTTTGGGCTCCAGCACGGGCTCGTCGCCGCGATCGACGAAGGTGATGGAGCATGCGCCGACCTCGAGGAGCGCGTCTTCGACCGCGCCTACGCTTAAGGCCGCGAGCGGAAATTCGATTTCATAAAACCTCATCGTGCAACACCTAAGCGAGATGTTACTTCAGCCCCAGTCGTCGCTCTAGGTAGTGGATGTCCGTGCCGCCCTGCTTGAACGCGGAATGATTGAAAATCTCTTGATGCAGCGGGATGTTGGTCTTGATGCCCTCGACCACCATTTCCGCCAGCGCGTTGCGCATGCGCGCAATGGCCGTGTCGCGCGTGTCGCCGTAGGCGATGACCTTGCCGATCATCGAGTCGTAGAACGGCGGCACGTTGTAGCCGGTATACACATGGCTGTCGACCCGGATTCCCGGGCCGCCGGGCGAATGCCACAGCCGGACCGGGCCGGGCGATGGGGTGAATGTCTTCGGATCTTCGGCGTTGATGCGGCATTCCACCGCATGGCCGCGGATCTGGATGTCATTCTGGCCATAGGGCAGAGGTTCGCCGGCTGCGATCAGCAATTGCGCCTTGACGATGTCGATTCCGGTAACCAGTTCGGTCACCGGATGCTCAACTTGGACGCGCGTATTCATTTCGATGAAGTAGAACTCGTTGTCCTGATACAGGAATTCGAGCGTGCCGGCGTTTCGATAGCCGACTTCCTGGCACGCCTTGGCACAGCGCTCGCCCATGGTTTTGCGCTGTTTTGCCGTGAGTCCCGGGGCGGGCGCCTCTTCGATGACCTTCTGATGGCGGCGCTGCATGGAGCAATCGCGTTCGCCCAAGTGCACCACATTGCCGTAGTTGTCGGCGAGAATTTGAAACTCGATGTGCCGCGGCTTCTCTAGAAATTTCTCCATGTAGACCTGATCGTTGCCGAAGGCGGCGAGCGCCTCCGACTGCGTCACGCCAATGGCGTTCAACAGCGAGGCGTCGGTGTGGACGACGCGCATGCCGCGGCCGCCGCCGCCGCCCGAGGCCTTGATGATCACCGGATAACCGATGTCCTTGGCGATGCGGAAATTCTCGTCCGCATCCTTGCCGAGCGGACCGTCGGAGCCCGGAACGCAAGGCACGCCATAGCTCTTCATGGTCTTGATCGCGGAGACCTTGTCGCCCATGAGGCGGATCGTTTCGGCTCTTGGGCCGACGAAGATGAAACCGCTTTTCTCCACGCGTTCCGCAAAATCGGCGTTCTCGGACAGAAAGCCGTACCCGGGGTGGATGGCCACCGCGTCGGTGACTTCCGCCGCGCTGATGATCGCCGGCATATTGAGGTATGACAGCGCCGATTGTGGGGGGCCGATGCACACGGTTTCGTCCGCCAGCAGCACGTGCTTGGTGTTGAAATCGGCGGTCGAATGCACGGCCACGGTTTTGATTCCGAGCTCGCGGCATGCGCGCAAGATGCGAAGAGCGATCTCGCCGCGGTTCGCGATGACGACTTTTTCGATCATTGAGCTATTCGATGATGAACAGCGGTTGGCCGAACTCGACGGGCTCACCGTTCTTCGCCAGCATCGCCGTTACGCGGCCGGCCTTGTCGGACTCGATCTGATTCATCATCTTCATGGCTTCAATGATGCAGAGTATCTGGCCGACCTCGATTTCGCTGCCGATCTCCACGAAGGGCTTCGCGCCCGGAGAGGCGGATGCGTAATACGTGCCCACCATCGGTGAGGTGACCGTATGCTCGTCGTTGCGCGGCGCGCGCTCGCCGGCCGATGTCGCCGGCATGGCGGCGACCGGCGCCGCTTGCATGGCCGCATGCATGATGGGGGCCGCTTGGGCGGGGACCTGCATGCCCATCCGCGGGTGGCGGCTGATGCGCACGGACTCCTCGCCCTCCGATATCTCCAGTTCCGAGATGCCAGATTCCTCGAGCAGCTCGATCAATTTCTTTACCTTGCGAATGTCCATCCGCGAACCCCTTGAAAATCGATTGTTTTAGGTCTTAGGCCATGCGCGCGATCGCGGCTTGCAACGCCAGCTCGTAGCCGATCGGGCCCAATCCGTAGATGCAGCCGACCGCGATGTCGGATAAGTACGAGTGGTGCCGGAAAGGTTCGCGCGCGAATACGTTGCTCAAATGAATTTCGATGAAGGGAACGCCTACCGACAGGAACGCATCGCGCAGCGCGATGCTGGTGTGGGTAAACGCGCCCGGATTGATGATGACGAACCCGATCTGTTCGTGCTTCGTCGCGTGGATCTTGCCGATCAATTCGTGCTCGGCATTGCTCTGGGCCGCGGTGAGTTCATGGCCTTGTGCTTGGGCGAAGGCCTTGAGCTTGGTCTCGATGTCTTGCAGAGTGGCGGTCCCGTAGATGGCCGGCTCCCGCGTGCCGAGCAGATTCAGATTCGGACCATTGAGCAGTAAAATTCGAGCCATCTGGAGCGTCAATCCCACGCGATCGCATTACAAAGGTCCGCGATAATAACCAGAAATTGGATTGAAAAGGCAAGCTTCTGCGTCGAACGTCACCAAAAGGGGCTTATCCCGCCTGTTTCTCGGCCAGCGCCTGCAGGCCCTCCGCGATGACGCGGCGCGCTTCGGGCAGCTGCACGCGGTCCTGGTTCAGCTTTTGGACCTCGGAAAGGATGAAATCGACCTGCTGACGGTGCAGTTCGCCCACAAAGAGGGCCACCACTTCGCCGCGCCGGTCGGTGAAAACCGTGAAGGGGAAGGCGGGCGAATCCATGCCGAATTGCGCCGCCACATCCAGTGCGTCCTGCTCACCGATGAGCAACGGATAGTCAATTTTGAACCGGCCGGCAAATTCCTGGACCTTGT
>Ga0210398_10004614_pt1 | contig 12910 bp, 11 predicted proteins | sample IncBWC4OmetaG_FD_161047 | JGI IMG/M metagenome (GOLD analysis project Ga0210398, IMG submission 161047) | Forest soil microbial communities from Barre Woods Harvard Forest LTER site, Petersham, Massachusetts, United States - Inc-BW-C-4-O | ecosystem: Environmental > Terrestrial > Soil >... | reverse complement strand
CTCCATATCGCGATAGCAGTCCATATGCTCGCGATCCAGATTCGTCACCACCGCCAGCACAGGCGACAGCTTCAAAAACGATCGATCGCTCTCGTCAGCCTCAGCGACCAGGTACTGCGAGTTCCCAAGCCGCGAATTCGACCCCAGCGCATTCACCCGCCCACCGACCACAACCGTAGGATCAAGCCCTCCGCCCGCAAGCACAGCCGCCACCATCGAGGTCGTCGTCGTCTTCCCATGCATTCCCGCGACCGCAATCCCATACTTCAACCGCATCAGCTCCGCCAGCATCTCCGCCCGTTGAATCACCGGAATCTTTCTTTCCCGCGCCTCCACGACCTCGGGATTGTTCTGCGCCACCGCCGAACTCGTCACCACCACATCGCTGGCCGCCGCATTCGACGCCGCATGCCCCTCAAAGATCCGAGCACCCATCCCCACGAGCCGGTCCGTCACCGCCGACCGCTTCAGGTCCGAACCCGACACCGAATATCCCATCGTCAGCAAGATCTCCGCGATCCCGCTCATCCCAATCCCGCCGATTCCGATAAAGTGAATCCGCTGCGACGGCGCGAACAAAAAATGCCCAGGCACAAACATATCGTCAACTGTACCAGCGCCATACTCCGGGCTCTGTCTGCGAGTGTCGAAAGTGTCTTGACCTCATTGAGTCCGGAAGTCGATCAGTTTTCTGGTAGCTGACCGTCGAAAAGTCAACTGCGGAGAAGCACGATTATGCTTTGCGGGCGCTTAATGTCAATCCGACGCTTTAGCAAGATATCCACAAGGAGTGGGCTTGCATTAGACTTCAGCGCAAGATATTGTGGGGGTCATTCCACGGTTTCTCCGCAAGGAGAATCAAAAGGGAATCCGGTGAAACTCCGGAACTGCCCCGCAGCGGTAAGCAGGTACGAAAGCCCAAGATGACACTGGAGCCACCCGGCTCTGGGAAGTCCGGCAAGTAGGAATGAGCCTGCAGAGTCCGAAGACCTGCCATGGAAATATTCGCTCGCGCCTCCGAGGGGAGGCGAGGTGGCAATGACTCGTCTTTGCGCACTGCGACGTCTTGTCGTTGTTTCTTCGCACTACTTCAGGAGGCCAAGGAGATTTATCCATGGCCGCCGCAAATCAAGCAAACCAGATCCTCCAGACATCTCTTGCCGACATCAACCCCGGTTTTCCCATCCGCGAAGAAACCCCTGTCATGCACGTCCGCAAGCGCAATGGCGCGCTTGAGCCTGTCGACGTCAACAAGATCGTCCGAGCCGTGCAGCGCTCCTCCTACGGCCTCAGCCACGTCGATCCCATTCGCGTCGCCTCCAAGACCATCGGCGGCCTCTACGACGGAGCCACCACCCGCGAGCTCGACACCATCTCCATCGACACCGCCGCCTCACTCATCGCCGAAGAACCCCAGTACTCCCGCCTCGCCGCGCGCCTCTTACTCGCCACCATCGTCAAAGAAGTCTCCGCCCTCAACCTGCACTCCTTCTCGCAAGCCATCGCCTACGGCCATCAGGAGGGCGTTGTCTCCAAAGCCACCGCTGAATTCGTCCAGACCCACGCGCGCAAGCTAAACCACGCCATCGACGACAGCTTCTCCGACCGCTTTGAATACTTCGGCCTCCGCACCGTCCACGATCGCTATCTCCTCCGCGATCCCATCTCCCGCAGCGTTATCGAAACCCCGCAGCACTTCTTCCTCCGCGTCGCCTGCGGCCTCGCCGGAACCCCGCACGAAGCCATCGAGTTCTATCGCCTCATAGCCTCGCTCGACTACATGCCTTCCTCGCCGACACTCTTCAACTCCGGTACCAAACACGCGCAGATGTCTTCCTGCTACCTCCACGACTCGCCGCTAGACTCCCTCGAAAGCATCTACGATACCTATAAAAACGTCGCCATGCTCTCGAAGTTCTCCGGAGGCATCGGCCTCGCATTCCATCGCGTCCGATCCGAGGGCTCTCTCATCCGCGCCACCAACGGCCTCTCCAACGGCATCGTCCCCTGGCTCCGCACGCTCGATAGCTCCGTAGCCGCCGTCAATCAAGGAGGCAAACGCAAAGGTGCCTGCTGCGTCTACCTAGAACCCTGGCACGCCGACATCGAATCCTTCCTCGAACTCCGCGAGAACACTGGCGACGGAGCCCGCCGCACCTACAATCTCAACCTCGCCAACTGGATCCCCGACCTCTTCATGCGGCGCGTCGAGGCAGACGCGATGTGGTCTCTCTTCGACCCCAAAGACGTCCCCACCCTCCCCGATCTCTACGGCGAAGCCTTCACCGAAGCCTACGAAAAAGCCGAGACCGACAAGCTCTACCACCGCCAGATCAAAGCCCGCGATCTCTACGCCCGCATGATGCGCTCCCTCGCCGAAACCGGCAACGGATGGATGACCTTCAAGGACACCACCAACCTCAAGTGCAACCAGACCGGCAAGCCCGGCAACGTAGTCCATCTCTCCAACCTCTGCACCGAGATCACCGAAATCACATCCTCCACCCAGACCGCCGTCTGCAACCTCGGCTCCATCAACCTCGCGCGTCACATCACCGTCGACGCCGAAGGCCGCCCCATCTTCGACTTCGAAAAACTTGGAGCCACCGTCCGCACCGCCGTCCCCATGCTCGACCGCGTCATCGACATCAACTACTACCCCATCGCGCAGGCCGCCAGCTCCAACGCCCAATGGCGTCCCATCGGACTTGGCATCATGGGCCTGCAGGACGTCTTCTTTCAGCTCCATCTCCCCTTCGACTCCGCCGAAGCCATAGCCCTGTCCACCCGCATCCAGGAAGAGATCTACTTCCACGCCCTTACCGCATCCGCAGCTCTCGCAGAAATCGCCGGCCCTCACCCAACCTTCGCCGACACCCGCATCGCAGCAGGACAACTCCAGTTCGATCTCTGGAACGTCCAGCCCGCAGACAGCGCCCGCTGGGATACTCTCCGCGAGCGCATCGCGCGCACCGGCCTGCGCAACTCCCTCGTCATCGCCATCGCTCCCACGGCCACCATCGCCTCCATCGTCGGCTGCTACGAGTGCATCGAGCCCCAGATCTCCAACCTCTTCAAGCGCGAGACCCTCTCCGGAGAATTCCTTCAAGTCAACCGCTACCTCATCGACGAGCTCCAGGCCCGCGGTCTCTGGACCGAAGAGATGCGCATGCGCCTCAAACTCTCCGAAGGCTCCGTGCAAAACATCGATGCCCTTCCCGACGATCTGAAGCTCCTCTATCGAACCGTCTGGGAGATACCGATGCGCTCCCTCATCGACATGGCCGCAGCCCGCAACGCCTACATCGACCAGTCCCAGTCACTCAATCTCTTCGCCGAATCACCCAACATCGGCAAACTCTCCAGCATGTACATGTACGCCTGGAAAAAAGGCCTCAAGACCACCTACTACCTGCGCTCACGCCCCGCCACCAAAATCGCCAAGACCACGGTCCAGGCGACCTCAGCCCACGCAGGAGCAGCCGCATCCAATACGCTCCCCTCAGCCTCCGCAGAAGCAGCTGTCACCTGCTCACTCGAAAATCCCGTATCCTGCGAAGCCTGCCAGTAGCGCGGCAGTTCGTAGTCGAGCGCCAAAGGCGCACCCTATACCAGCCTATGGCGCAGCCCTAGGTAACGAACACCGACAGACCGAGGGCTATAAGCCCGACCTAAATCTAACCCGAGCGAAACATCGAAAGGCCCAACCCATGTCCACCTCTGCAATCCCCCACACTCCCCACTCCTCAGTCGCCGCACCCACCCACATCCTCGACCCCGGCCTATGCCTCACCCTCCGCCCCATGCGCTTCCCCGTCTTCTACGACATGTTCCGCGACGGCATCAAGAACACCTGGACCGTCGAAGAAGTCGACTTCCAGTCCGACCTCGTCGACCTCCGCCAACGCATCACACCCGCCGAAGTCCACGTCATCCAGCGCCTCGTCGCCTTCTTCGCAACCGGCGACTCGATCGTCTCCAACAACCTCGTTCTCAATCTCTACAAACACATCAACTCTCCCGAAGCCCGCCTCTATCTCTCCCGCCAGCTCTTCGAAGAAGCCGTGCACGTGCAGTTCTACCTCACCCTCCTCGACAACTATGTCCCCGACCCCGACGAGCGCGCCGCAGCCTTCGCCGCTGTCGAAAACATCCCCTCCATCTCCAAGAAAGCCGACTTCTGCATGAAGTGGATGGACTCCATCCAGCAGCTCGACTCGCTCCAGACCCGCGAGCATCGCCGCCAGTTCCTCCTCAATCTCATCTGCTTCGCCGCCTGCATCGAAGGCCTCTTCTTCTTCGCCGCATTCGCCTATGTCTACTTTTTCCGCTCCAAAGGTCTGCTCCACGGCCTCGCCGCCGGCACCAACTGGGTCTTCCGCGACGAGAGCTGCCACCTCGAGTTCGCCTTCGAAGTCGTCAACGTAGTCCGCGCCCAGGAGCCGGACCTCTGGGACGCCGATCTCGAACGCGACATTGTCACCATGCTCCACGAAGCCGTAGACGCCGAAGCCCAGTTCGCCGCGGACCTCCTCGCCGGAGGAGTCGCCGGCCTCTCCCTCCGCGACATGCGCCAATACCTCGGCTACGTCGCCGACTCCCGTTTACAACGCCTCGGAATCGCCCCCGTCTTCAACGCCAAGAACCCGTTCAGCTTCATGGACCTTCAAGATGTCCAGGAACTGACTAATTTCTTCGAACGCCGCGTCTCCGCATATCAAAGCGCCGTGGTTGGTGAAGTTGGTTTTGGAGAAGACTTCTGACCGGCGGTCATGGCAGGAAACTGGTGACCAGCCTCACTAATCCCAGTTGACGGGAAATTCGAAACTGCTTCGGCCTTGACGTCCCATTTATAATAGATACAGGTGGCAATACCAATTCCATCCATGGTTTCCGGCTGCGATAAGCGGCTTAAGTCCCATGCATGGAATACTTTGCAGCAGACACGCTTCAAGCGTAAGACTTTTTAGCAGAAGTCCAGGACTAAGTATTTTAGTTTGAAGACTTTGACACAAATAGGGAGAGGGGACACCCATGCAGCGCCAGGCCGAAACGAAGTCCACATCGCAACCCAGCCTCACTCGTTCTGCCCGACTTGGCACCGCTCTCATCTGCCTTTCAGTCCTGCACCTCCACGCCCAGCAGACCCTCCTTGCCACCCCCACCACCGTAGCCTGGGGCTTCTACTCCGCACAGGCCAAACCCGTCCTCACCATCCACTCCGGCGACACAGTAAAAATCCAGACCCTCTCCACCTGCGGCGCACCTGAGCGCCTTAAGTCACTTGGTGTAGCCGACGCCGATATCCCGTCTTACGTTGGCGATATCTACAAAAACTATCCCGCCGATCAAAAAGGTCCGGGCGGCCACATCCTCACAGGTCCCGTCGCCATCGAAGAAGCCGAACCCGGCGATGTTCTGGAAGTTCGCATTCAGAAAATCGATATCGACGTCCCCTGGGCATGCAACTCCTTCGGAGCCGGCCGCGGCTTTCTACCCAACGACTTCCCCTACAGCAAATCCCGCATCATCCCGCTCGACCGCGCAAAAATGATCGGCCACTTCGCACCCGGCATCGAAATCCCGCTCCATCCCTTCTTCGGCAGCATGGGCATCGCACCCGCCTCCGGCGGCAAATACAACTCCGCCCCACCCTGGATGCACGCCGGCAACATCGATAACAAGGAGATGGTCGCAGGCACCACCCTCTACATCCCCGTCAATTCAAAAGGCGCAAACTTCGAGGTCGGCGACGGCCACGCCGGACAAGGCAACGGCGAAGTCGACATCACCGCGCTCGAAACCCAGTTAACCGGAACCTTCCAATTCATCGTGCACAAGGCCCAACCAGGTGAAAACGCCCAGCAACTTCTCTGGCCGCGCGGCGAAACCCCGACCCAATACATCGCCATGGGCTTCGACGAAGATCTCAAGACCGCCACCGAGATGGCCATTCGCAACATGATCGCCTTCCTCTCCGAGACGAATCCCAGCCTTCCCCGCATGACCCGCGACGACGCCTACGCTCTCATCTCTGTAGCCTGCGACGTCGACATCACCCAACTCGTCGACACCAAGAGCGGCGTCCACGTCATGTGCCCCAAAGCTCTCTTCACCTCTCCAACTTCAGGACATCCGTAGAATCACCTTCGCCGCAAATAAGCGCAGGCTTTCTAAATCAAACGGCCAGCTAACCATTCGCTCACGTTTGCCGCAGGCAAGCGCACTCCAACAAAAAACTGCCCAAATTGAGCGTAGACCGCACTGACTTTGTCGAAGCGCATCTCATAAATCAGTTTCTTGAAGACCAGCGGATCTTCCGCAAAGAGATCGACACCCCATTCCCAATCGTCAAAGCCAATCGAACCGGTGATGATCTGCCGCACCGAATCGGCGTAACGACGGCCGATGAGTCCATGTTCATGCATCATGCTCTGGCGATCAGCCATCGGCTCGGTGTACCAGTTCACGTTCTCTCCGCGCTTGCGATCCATCGGATAGAAGCATAGATACTTTGCGCCAGGAATCGCAGGGTACAAGCGCTGCACCATGGCCTTCGACTGCCGCTCCAAAACCTCCCGGATGCCCGCATCCCACTCTGGCGTACCAGCCTGCAGTCCCCTTTCAGCAAGCGCGCTATACGTCTTTGCCGACGACTCATACAGGCCAAGCTCAACGATCGAGAGGTAGGAGTGCGACGGCCGCAGATAGGCGTTCAAGCCAGTCTGTGCCAGTTCCAACTCGACGCGGTTGAGGTCTGCAATAGAATCTCGAAAATGAATCAGCATCAGATCGCCCTTGTGTCCAAGCTGAGAGAAAACAGCGGACTGATTCGGGTGCTCCTCTTTTGAACCCTCCTCCCATCGGCCAAAGAGGGCAGCTGCTTCTGTGGTGATGCGCTGACGTTGCTCGGAACTGGCGTCCTTCCATGCGTTCCAATCGAAGTGAAACATCTGGTGCAGAACGCACGAACCCTCAAGCGTTAGCGGTACACCCGGTACTTCCGACATTGCGATTCCTCCGTGGAGCGGATCGACAGGATCGCGCTCCTATCCTTTAGTTAATCATTTTCGAGGCACCGACGCGCAGGACGCCGTCGATGGCGCTCGAGCAGAGGCGCAACTCCGCTCAGCTGCGCGATGGCTTTTTCCAACAGATCACTTCCGTCAGTCTCAAGTTTGGCGGAGGTGTGTGGTTATAGCAATATTACTGGCAGTTCAGACAGCTGGGACGAGTGTCGAGAATTGATCGACACCGTCAATATTTCGACATACAAGTCCGGTCAAGCCCTCTTGTTTCGGCCAACTTAGCGGCAAATGCGTTTGGCAAGCAAGTTGCTAAACATGAGGGTGGCGTTGGAAGCATCGCCACTACACCCGCGAAGGAAGTCGCAACATGGAACAGGCACACCCTGCGACAAAGTCGCAAAATATCCGTCCGCTGTCAGGTACCGCCGCCGATCAGTGCGCTTTGAATGGCACCTGGCCGCGAGATCATCGCATACAACCCTCCTTCGCTTTGGAGCAGATGGTGATCTCCGAAAGGCGCTGCGGTAGATCGAGTCGAAAAACTCAAGCGGACGATAGGATCACTGCCGGTGAAACTGCTGCAACGGAGCAGCCACATCTGGTTGGTACGAACACGCTGAACGCTCCAATGATCGACTATAGGCACGCACCTGAGGAACAGTTACTCGCGGCGGCAAGATCCTCGGACGGGCGAGCGTTTGGCGAATTGAGCGCTCGATACGCAGTTTCGGTGCACAAGAGGGTGTACAGGATCCTACGAAATCGCGAAGACACAGAGGACGTCGTGCAAGAAGCCTTGTTCAAGGCTTACGCTCATCTGAGTGAATTTCGCGGTTCTTGCGCTTTCTCAACATGGCTGACCAAGATCGCGATCAATTCGGCTCTGATGCTGCTGCGAAAGAGGCGATCGCATTCCGAGGTGTCGTTCGATCAAACCGGAGAGGACGATGAGACATGGGGGGTCTGGGAATTTCCCGATCCATATCCGGATGCGGAACAGGCATATGCAAAGCGCCAGACAATTGACGTGCTGTCACGTGCCGTCAAGCGGCTTCCCGCGAGTTATCGAAGCGTCATAGAGCTCTACCATGCCCAGGAACAGTCACTGCAAGAGTCTGCCGAGACGCTCGGAATCACAGTGTCTGCCGCCAAGTCTCGTCTCCTCCGGGCACGGCATACGGTTCGCTCGATCCTCGAAAGAGGTCGTGTCTCCATGGCGGACGCGAGTTACTAACAAAAGCGAGGACCTCACTCCACCACGGCGAGCTGTGACCTCAAGGTCGTTCACAAGTGTGCCCCGCTACATTTGTTGTGCGCGATGCCGCGCCGTCCCGTGGTGTTCATCGGCATAATCAAGCCGCTGCGCTGGACGGCCCCTCGGGTACCTTTCCAAAGCGGTGCGCCAGCCCGTTGCCGGTTTGTGGAGGAGGTTCTTGCCGCCATCTTCGTCGACGGCATCCCGTCTCCGCTCATCAGCGACAACACAACGATCGGGATGCGCTCGAGACTGCAGCTCCGTAGGGTCGTCCCTCTTGCAGTCTGGTTCCTATCGCGGCTTGAGTCGAATTTTCTGCGCCGTCCAAGTCACACCCAAAGCGTGCAGGATGAGGTGGTCTGCAAGACTCAGGTGGGTGGGGTCAGTGATGACTTGGTATGCATATCGAACGCTGGCGTTCTGTGTGATGCACCAGGGCTCGTGACGAATCACTCCATCACAATGCCCACAAGCCAGATCCGCGCTGTATTTGTTGCTGTGCAGTAGCGGGAGCTCGTTTTGTGTCGGCATAAGTAACTCCTGCGGCGGTTGCGGATACCCTGGACGTGACTACTCGATTGCTCGTCGAACGTCACTTGTGGATGTCACTAGCTTGCCGCCCGATCAGTGTCGGTCTTAATCGTGGTTGATTGCACTTTTAGAGCCACACTGAAACACAGCGAGTCGTTTGTCTGGATGTTGCATACATCCTGTCCAAACAGACGGGCCTGCGCACAAAGCACATGGTTCAGCCGTCGCGTTCCGTAACTTGCGAGTGTGTCGACAAAATGGCACGTGTCCAACAATCGACAGTTCCGGGTTGGCAGGGCAGGACGCGAACGTTCATCCGTCTTTAAGGTTGGTTCCAAATGTGCGACTTCCGGTATTTGCCAGCACGTGCGATGTGTGGCACCTCAATTGCACCAAGACGGTATGTCAGGTGGTTTCTTGGAGGACACAATGCGTTCTGAACTAGTTTTTCGCGCTATGAAGTATGTCGCGAACCGCTATCTGCTCACCCGGCTTGCCGCCAACGCAACCCGTAAATTTCATCGGCCCTATAGCCGCATTGAGGAGACGACCAGTGAGGTCCTCGTGCTATTCAGTCAAGCCGACCCGCTCGGAGACGAGGCGTTAGTCGATCGTGCTGCTAAGCACAGGCTGCGTCGAGCAGCTTAGCTGTGCTTGCCGAGCATTGATTTGCTCAATTTCGCCGATTTTGCACCTACCAGCAGTTGAGAACCGCTGCGAAAAGGAGAAGGGACATGAACACAACGATTGAAATGCACTCCGTTGATGGCTGGGTTCCACGATACGTGACGGCTAAGGATGCCTGTGAGTTCTTCACAGAAGAGATGCACAGCCTTTACCTTCTCTCCTATCTTCTCATTCCTGATCGAACGCAAGCGGAACAGTGCCTGATCGCAGTGTTGGGGGATAGCGTTGAGGGATTTCGAGACTTCCTGGATTGGGCCAGTGTCTCGGCTCGCATCGCGATCTTCAGGCATGCAATCCGGATGATTCGGCCAACTCCTTTTGGCATGGTTTACCAATCATCAGCCACTTTCAACCAGTGCTCGCCATCTAACCAGAACAAGCCCTTTGCAGCAATCACCTCTCTCGGGTGCTTCGAACGCTTTGTGTTCGTCATGTCGGTACTCGAAGGACGGACCGACGACGAATGCGCAACACTTTTAGGCTGTTGTCTGCGGGAGGTCGTGATGGGGCGCCAGTTGGCGCAACGAGTTCTCGCAACAACCGACTTTGAGTTCCGCCACCCAGAGGAAACCCAATATCCCCTCGTGGCGAATTGACTTCTGCACGCTGCGGCATCTGCTGAGCATCCAGACACACACACCCTATGTGACCACGTTGGCGAACGGTTGGCGTCTGCACAAATTGGCCCGCAGGAAGGAGAGACCCCCTGACATGATTTACACCCTGATGGCGACCGCGTCCCTCGTGAGCCTTGTCATTCTGTCTCCGCGGCTGCGAATGAGAGGCACGATTTGGGACTTCAGAGAGTCCCGCAAATCACACGAATCGGCGACGGACGAACCGGGATATTGACGGACGTATAAAACAATCTCGCTGGAATGACCGCGACTTATTCGCTGATTTTGTTCTGGTTCAGTTCGCCACCGCAGTATCACTTCAGTGACGGGAGAGAGATCATGACCCTCGATTGGCAGGTAGTGTTCATAGCGATCCTCGCGGTATTGCTCAGAGTCTGTGTCCTGCTCGCTAAACCGAATAGTGAGGAGTTCGAAGGTAGCGGCGGTTCCGCCGAAACTTTTCCAACAGGCGCGCAATCGCTGACTGAGCGCTGACTCAACGATTTTGCATCGATTTGACTAATGCATTCGATACAGCCCGATCGAACTGGGATTTAGGAGCACGTCCATTGTTGTGCCATCCTTGCTCCGCTGGATCGGATTGCTATTGCCATTCAGCGCGGAATCGAAACGAAGACATCCCTCAGCCGCCGTCTCTTGCGTATTAATCGACAGTTGCCGTGGCTGGGCGGATTTGTTGATAACGATCAGAAAGCGCTCCGCCTTTGCGTCCTGGTCATCACCCGAGCAGCCTCTAGAGGCATCCGGCGTTCGAATAAAGGCAAAGGCACTGTCATCGGCAAAGATGTTCTGCTGCTCTCCAGTCTGTAGAACCATGTGCTGCTTGCGAAATATGAACAGCGTGCTTGCCCAGGCGAAGGTCTCCTGCTCCAGCGGAGTTCGGCCGGCCGACACGAATGCGTTCTCTTTCGCGTCCTTCGCATCACGGAAACCGCCGGGAAAGTTGCGGCGATTGTCGGGGTCTTCGCCACCCTGCATCGCAATCTCATCACCCGAATAGACCTGCGGCATTCCACGCATTGTGGCAAGTAGAGCGAATGCTAGTTTCAGCTCGTCCACAGTCGCACCTTTTTCACCAAGAAACCGAGTGGTGTCGTGGTTGCCGAAGAAAGTAACGAGATTCTGGGGATGCGGATAAAGCCGGTCTTGACGAAGGGTATCTTCAAGGCGATTCATGGGTGCACCGTGAACTAAAACATCGCGCAGCGCGAAGTACATCGGAAAGTCAAAGGGCGTATCGAGACCAGTGTCAATTCTCCGTTGTGCAACTCCACCGGCGAAGTAAGAGGTTATGGTCGGATCTGGATTGAAGATCTCACCAACGGTGGTGAGGTGCGGGTAGATTGAGTGAAGTTGCGCATGGAAGTCATGCCAAAAAGCACGTCCTACGTAAGGAAATGTATCGAGACGAAGGCCGTCCAATCCTGCTGTTTCGATCCACCACATCGCATTCTGGATAAGATACGTCGCGACGAGCGGGTTTTCCTGGTTGAGATCGGGGAGCAAATTGGCAAACCATCCCTGAATCACATCGCGCGATGCCAGCGGGGCGGCATGGGGGTCTGGAATAGAACGGAAGTCCTCTTTAGCCGCACTGTGATGAGCCGGCGTGCCGTGAAACCAGTCCGGTGTAGGCTCGTCCATCACCCAGGGGTGATTTGGGCCGACGTGATTCGGCACGGTATCGAGAACGATCTTCATACCGCGCTGATGCAAGGCAGTCGCCAGGTGTTGATAGTCGGCCAAGGTGCCGAAGTGGGGATCGACCGCGTACATATCGGTCGCGCTATAGCCGTGGTAAGCCTGGGGCGAAGGCGTGTTGTCGTAGACCGGAGTGGTCCAGACGGTTGTGACTCCGAGTTGCTGCAAGTAATCGAGGTGCTGTTCGATGCCGCGAAAGTCTCCTCCATGCCAGCCCCTGGGCGCGGATTGGTCGTCCTCGCGCGTTCCTGCCGGATGATCGTTCGAAGCGTCGCCATTCGCGAAGCGGTCGGTCATGATGAGATACATCACGTCGGCTGGAGAGAATCCCTGAAACTGCTTTTCGCTGATTTGACGTTTGCTGAGTGGAAAGTCGCGGGAGGCTTGGCCAGCGATGTTGCGAACGACAATCTTGATTGTCTGGGGAGATGCCCTTGCAGTAACAAGCCAGATAAAGAGCCAGTGCCCGTTGGACGACGCTTGCTGCTTCGCCACTGTTACGCCGTGAGCAACGACGCGAACAGTTGCTCCGTTCAGCCCTTCCCCGTGAACAAGCAGCATCGGTGCAGGCAGATTGACCCACCAGTTTGGAGGATCAACCTTCGTGATCACCGGGACAACTGGCTTAGCGGCAGGTTGCTGCGCGAGCAGCCCGGTCGAACCGCGAGCGAGCGCCATAAAGAGCCCGGCGAGTGCGACCCGACGCAAACGAGAGATCACGATTTCATCCCTTCTCTAAAGGTGGTGCATTGAAAAAGCCGCACAGTATTTCTTCAGAACTTTGTGCCGCCAGCACTGCAACAGCTAGCTAGAAGTTGATGCGGGCTGCGAGCTCCAATTCTCTTTGCGACTGCTGGCGGGTACCGCTGATCGAGCCGAAGCCGTTCGAAGCAGGGCCGGTCGTGTAGGTGCCATTCGCATTTGCGACACCATCGTGGATGTCAGCATCGGGATTGGCAAAGGCCGGCGTATTGAACAGGTTGTATGCCTGTGCGCGAAACTGGAACTTGACCCGCTCCGTGATTGAGAAATCTTTGAAGATACCAAAGTCGACTGCCGTGTAACCAGGA
>Ga0210398_10004613_pt1 | contig 12912 bp, 14 predicted proteins | sample IncBWC4OmetaG_FD_161047 | JGI IMG/M metagenome (GOLD analysis project Ga0210398, IMG submission 161047) | Forest soil microbial communities from Barre Woods Harvard Forest LTER site, Petersham, Massachusetts, United States - Inc-BW-C-4-O | ecosystem: Environmental > Terrestrial > Soil >... | reverse complement strand
ATTTCAGTCCCGAGCTTTATCTGTCATCACCGGCTGTAGCACCAACCAATAACGGCGGTGTTCAACCAACTGCTATAACGAGCCTGCCACCGGTGTTATGATACAATAAATAGGATTAATAAGTAGACCAAAATATATGGGTGGGAATCAAAAACAATGGGTATATCGGCAAGTGACTGTAAACAGTCATAGTCAGCTATGTAATTACTCCCGAATTTCCCAAGACGCTTGTGCTATAATCGGGGTTATATTATGAGTTCATTGCTCGGCACCTCAAATGACTTCTTTAGCCTGGATATTGGGACCACGGCTGTTCGCTTAGTACAGCTTAGTACTACCGGTGGCCAAAAAGCCTTAGTTAAGTATGCCTATGTGCCTATTACCGGCAAGATAGCTCTCAGTGAATCCAAGGCCGACCAAGACAAACTGGCGCAGGTCATTAAGCAGCTTGTCAGTCAGGCTAACGTTAATACTCGTAGTGTGTGTGTCGGTATTCCGTCCAGTAGAGTGTTTACTACCGTTGCAGATGTCGATCGCTTGCCATCAAATGAGCTTGCTGAAGCGATTCGCTACCAAGCTGATTCTTTGATTCCAACTCCTCTTGCTGAGTCTAAAATTGACTGGGCTTTGCTGGGCGATTCTCCGGCAGATAAAACCAAACAGGAAATACTGCTCACGAGCGTAGCGAATAAGTTTGTAGAAGACCGACTTGATATGCTGGAGGCGATTGGTCTTGACGTCATTGCTTTTGAACCCGATAACTTAGCTATGGCACGTGCTCTTGCTGCTCCAGACGATACTGCCCAATTATTGCTTGATGTCGGACGTCGCTCTACAGACTTAGTAGTGGTATTTGCTAGCAAGCCTCATCTTACGCGTAATATTCCAACTGGTGTTGAGGCTATTGTACGGTCTGCCTCACAAAACCTCGGTGTTGACGAAAAACAGGCGGAAGAATTCGTATTTAAGTTTGGTATGAGCAAAGATAAGCTAGAGGGCCAAGTGTTCCAAGCTATTAACGGTACCATTGATTTACTTATCACTGAGATTGAGAAGTCTATAAAGTTTTTCCAAACACGTTATCAGGGTATCAAGATCGAACGTCTGATTGTAACCGGTGGTGCTTCTGTAATGCCTGAATTTCCGCTCTACTTGGCTAATAAGTATGGTATTAATGTGGAAATTGGTAATGCCTGGCGCAATGTTACCTATAACAGAGAACGGCAAAATGAATTATCCGCTCTATCGAACCAGTTTGGTGTAGCGGTTGGACTTGCGGAGCGTACAGCATGATGCAGCTCAATCTTTTACCAGATGTTAAGCTTGAATATCTCAAGGCTCAGCGAACCAGACGCTTAGCAATGGTGATATCATTTATTGCCACAGCTGCGGCAGTCGCTCTTTTGGTTCTCATGCTAGCGGTTGAAGGTTTTCAAAAGCACACCCTGGGCAATCTTAATAATGATGTCACCACACAGACCAATAAGCTGCAAAAAGAGCCGCATATTAATGGCGTTTTGACGGTGCAAAATCAGCTTGAGAGTATTAATAGCTTACATGCTAGTGAACCAGCTGCTAGTAAATTATTTGACTATATGAATGAGCTGACGCCGACGCCTGTTACTATCGGTACTCTTGCCATCGATTTTAATGCGCATACTATTTCTTTAACAGGTTCGGCTGATGCGCTGAGCAGCGTAGACCAGTTCATCGATACGCTTAAATTTACCAATTATACAACTGGTCCGCACACACAGAATCTCCCAGCATTTAATACGGTCGTACTGAGCTCTTTCTCACTTGATAACACCACTGCCCCCCCCGCAACCTACACGATTACGGCAAACTTTGACCCGACGATCTTCAACATCACCAAGAATGTGGCACTTATAATACCGAGTACTGTCAGTACCCGGTCTGACCGCGAAAATCCTGGGCCGTTATTTGCTCAGACGCATAGCAGCAACAACTCAAATAGTGGAGGGAATCAGTAGCATGGCTAAGCTTAATTTCTCTGCCAAGCATGTCGCTATTAATAAAGCGAACACCCAAATAGTAGCTGTCGTTGGTCTTGCATCTTTTATAGTGGTCTTCTGTCTGGTAGCCTCAAAAGCAGTCTTCAGTCAGTACGAATATCAATCCCGCGTTATAAAAGCTGCCACTGCTGCTGACGATCAACTAAAAGCTAACATAAGTACGTACAGCAACTTAGTACAATCATATGACAAGTTTGATACGAAAAATCCTATTACGCTTGCTAATACTGTGCCAGGTAGCACCAACGATAATGTTCAAATCATACTTGATGCTCTGCCTGCGGCCTACGATTTTCCAGGTCTGACTTCCACGGTTGAAAATGTTCTCGTTCAAACCGGTCAGCAAGTTTCAGCTTTCAGCGGTACTGACGAGCAGGGTACTACAAGTAACTCGAGTGCGACGCCGCAACCAATTGCTATGCCTTTCGGATTTAGTGTAGCGAATGGAAACTATGGTTCGGTACAGCAGCTCATACAAGTCTTGCAGCAGTCTATTCGACCGATGCCGATGGATACGTTAAATATCACTGCCCAGCAGGCTACTGGCAGTCAGCCAGCCGGCCTCACAATGACCGTAACGGCACATAGCTACTATCAGCCGGCAAAAACTTTGAGTATTACTAAGGAGACGGTTAACTAATATGAAGCAAAAAGACCTCGCCCTCATCATAGTTATCGCTGTTATTGGTGCTGTTGCCTCGCTTTTTGTCACGAAGATTTTGTTTGTAACGCCGAAAAATCGAGAACAACAAGTTGAGGTCGTACAGCCTATTAGCGCCGATTTTCCACCTCCTAGCAACGCCTATTTCAATAGCAGTTCTATTGACCCAACAAAAGTGATTACAATAGGTCAGAATACTAACAGTAACCCATTCTAAGTAAGTGCAGGGCGCTGTATGTATAAAAACAAATCACAAAAAATTCCTCTACCAACAACTGACAGAAACGCCTATTGCTCGTTGACGTTTACTACGGCACAGGCCAGGGGTGCGCTATGAGCGTTCTTTCGGTTAATGGCCAGCAGCGTCTTGAAAACGTTCTCGTTAAGGAAAATATGCTGAGTGCAGACAAGCTAACCGAAGCCAAAGCGGCTGCACATAAAGCTAACCAGCCTCTGGTAACCTATCTTGTTAAAAATGATTATATATCTGATGAACAGTTGACGAAGGCCAATGCAACTATTACCAAAGTACCCTATGTCAATTTGACGGCAGCCAAAATTGATCCTGCTGTTTTAGCTCTGTTACCGCAAGAAATTGCCCAGCGCTATATGGCAGTACCACTTGGTGAAATGCAGCATCGATTAGTGGTAGCCATGCTTGATGCTGATAATGTCCAAGCTGTCGACTTTTTAAGTAATCGTATCGGCCGGCCTTTGAAAGTCTATGTAGCCAGTGAATCCGGTATTCGCCAGGTACTTCGGCAATACGAAGCTCGTTTGGATACACAGATGAGTGCAGCCTTTAAAGGCATTGATAAAACAGATAACACGGGAACAAATGCTGCTGCCGGCGCGACCGATAAAGAGGCCGTCACTAAAGCCAATACTAAAAAAATGGAGAATCTGGTTGAAGATTCACCAATCAGTAAGGCATTGACGGCTATCCTAGAGTTTGCCGGTCGTAATCGGGCAAGCGATATACACATTGAGCCGCTAGAGAAAGAAGTAAAAATTCGCTGCCGGATTGACGGTATACTTCGTGAAATTATGCGTTTGCCAAAAAGTACAGAGCCGGCGTTGGTTTCCCGTGTTAAGATTCTCGCCAATCTCAAAATTGACGAGCATCGTACGCCGCAAGACGGACAATTCAGTTTCCTGCTTGAGGGTAAGCCGATTGACCTACGTATTGCTATCGCTCCCATTGTCTGGGGCGAACAGATCGTTATTCGTTTACTCGACAAGACCGGTACTTCGCTGAAGCTTGAGGATATGGGTTATACGGGCCGGGCACTCAGGACTATTCGCAAGGGCATTAGTAACCCGAATGGCATGATCCTTACCAGCGGACCAACTGGTTCAGGTAAGTCAACCTCGCTCTATGCGCTTATTCAAGAAATTAAGAATGACTCTATTAACATCGTTACACTTGAAGACCCTGTCGAATACAAGATGGAGGGTATTAACCAGATTCAGGTTAATCCTGAGGTAGGTCTGACATTTGCGACTGGCTTACGTAGTATCTTACGTCAAGATCCAGACGTGGTTATGGTTGGTGAGATTCGTGATAAAGAGACTGCCCAGCTGGCCGTACAGGCAGCACTGACCGGTCACTTAGTTTTTAGCACCTTACACACCAATAGTGCAGCCGGTATTCTTCCTCGTCTCCTGGAAATGGGTATCGAACCATTTCTGATTGCCAGTACGGTGCATGTGGTTATTGGCCAGCGTTTAGTGCGCAGAGTAGATGATACCGACAAACAAAGCTATCAATCATCTCCTGTAGAGGCTGAAGCCATACAAGCTACCATAGGAACGCTTCTACCGCCAAGTGCCGATAAAGTTGAAGCTGTTTCTAAGGACATGGGCTATAAAAGCTTGCCCTTAGCTAACCAAACCGCTTATACTTTATTCAAGGGCACAGACAGTGCCGATGCACCCGGCGGCTACAGGGGCCGCATGGGCCTATATGAGGTCTTTGGGGTATCTGAAGCAATACAAGAGCTAATCATGAAACGATCTACCAGTACCGAAATTTCCAAGCAGGCCCAAGTGGAGGGTATGGTAACTATGCGTCAAGATGGCTATTTCAAGGCTTTAGATGGTCGTACTTCACTCACTGAAGTTAATCGGGTAGCGGCCGAAGATAACGCTTAGATAAGGAAACGAAAGTAGAGTATATGCAGGCACAACCAAGAATCGAAATCCTACTTGACGAAGTTGTCAGAAAAAAAGCTTCTGACCTGCACTTACAAGTAGGGCTACCACCTATGTTACGAGTAGACGGGGCATTAGTAGCGGTGAACGGTGCCGATGCGCTAAATGAAGAAGCTATTGAAGCACTCATCTTTGCCATTCTAGATGAAGATCAGAAACAGATTCTCCTGAAAGACAAGGAATTTGACTTCAGCTTTGCTTACGGCGATCTGGGACGTTTTAGGGTTAACGCGTTTCATGAGCGGGGCAACTTGGCAGCAGCACTGCGTTTAATTCCTAATGAGATTCTATCGATTGAGCAGCTAGGCCTACCGCCGATTGTCCATAAGTTTACTGAGTATCCAAGAGGACTTGTCCTTGTTACCGGACCGACAGGTTCCGGCAAGTCTACCTCCTTAGCCGCTATGATTCATGAGATCAATCTGAAGGAAAGTCGACATATTATTACTATTGAAGACCCAATTGAATACACCCATAGGTCACAGAAATCGCTTATTGTGCAACGGGAAGTTCACTATGACACCTACTCATTCAGTGCAGCCTTACGCAGTGCATTACGTGAAGATCCGGATGTTGTATTGATTGGTGAGATGCGTGACCTCGAAACAATAGCGAGCGCCATTACTATTGCCGAAACAGGGCACTTGGTATTTGCGACGCTGCACACCAACGGAGCTGCACAGAGTATTGATCGTATGATAGATGTCTTTCCGCCGCACCAACAACCGCAAATTCGCGCTCAGTTATCCAATATCCTGATGGCTATAGCTTCTCAGCGCTTGATACCGACAATTGGTGGTGGCCGAATTGCTGCGGCAGAAATTCTTATTGCGACTCCTGCCACCCGAAATATTATCCGTGAAGGTAAAACTCATCAGCTCGAAGCCGTTATTCAGACAGGTGCTGAGTATGGTATGCAATCCATGGACAAGACACTTGCAGGTTTGATTCATGCCGGTACCATAACCTATGAAGAAGCTCGTAATGTTGCTGTGGATATTGATGAATTAGATCGGCTGATGCGGAGCTAGATAATGCTGACATTTATCTATCAAGCCAGAAACGCTAAGACGGGACAGAAGATTAAAGCTCAGGTTCAAGCTGACAATGAGCAGGCAGCTGCCAAGCTGATTCGTGAACAAGGTCTCACACCGATCGCTATTAAGCTACAAAGAGACGGTGGTAATAGCCGCTTTAGACGTATTAAAACCAAAGATAAAGTACTCTTCAGTCGTCAGCTGGCGACCTTAATTAATGCTGGCTTGCCACTAGTTCAGAGCTTGCGTAGCGTAGCAGAGCAAACCACTAATAAAGCACTAAAAGTAGTTATTAACCAGATAATAACTGATGTTGAAGCCGGTATGGCATTCAGTGTGGCTTTACAGAAGCACCCCAATGTTTTTAACCGGGTCTATATAAGTCTTGTAGAGGCCAGCGAGACATCAGGAACCTTAGACAAGGGACTAGAACGATTAGCTGACCAGCAAGAGAAAGACGCCGACATTATTAGTAAGGTACGAGGAGCACTTATCTACCCCTGTATTGTGCTATTGGTCATGATGGGAGTCGTTACCTTTATGGTTGTTAAAGTTCTGCCTTCAGTGCAGAGTATCTATGCGAGCCTGCCTGGGGTACAGCTACCCATACTCACACGTTTATTGTTGGGAGTTTCTCACTTCGTTATACATTTTTGGTGGATAGTCATCATTGCATTGGTGCTACTGATCTTTTTGGGTTCACGCTGGGCTCGAACTCTTGGTGGTCGCAGTGTTATTGATAAGATTAAAATGAAGGCTTGGCCGATCGGTCCGTTATTCATGAAAATGTACATGGCGCGTTTTTCTCGTACGGGCACAACGCTTGTAGGTGCTGGTGTACCACTTATTCATGTGCTAGAAATTACCGCTGATGCTGTCGACAACGTGCATATTGCTAAATCGTTGCACAAGGCTATAGAAAAGGTTAAAGGGGGCAAAGCGTTATCTGAAGCAATTGAGGGTGACCCGAACTTCCTGGTATTGGTACCGAACATGTTACGTATTGGTGAACAGTCTGGTGCTATGGAGACTATGTTGAGTAAAGTAGCCGACTACTACGAAAAGGAAGTTGATAACGAAATTAAGGCCATTAGTACTATCATAGAACCGGTCATGATGATTATTATGGGCCTGATAGCTATTACTATAGTTGCTGCTGTTTTGCTGCCAATCTATGGTTTGGTCAATCAGTCAGGCTTCACGAATAACATTTAACGGGATTTATAGCATGCATATTTTGGCCAAAAAACCGCGGTCAACAGCCTCGGGCGGCTTTACCATCGTAGAGACGCTCATAGTCTTGGTTATTGCCGGCCTTATTCTGTTATTTGTCTTCGAGGCTATCCCTGCCTTAACGAGAAGTTCGCGTAATAATCAGCGCAAGCAGGATATCCAAGCTATTTTAGAAGTTATCTCTAATTATGAGTTAAATAATTCCGGTAATTTTCCTTACTGTGGCTATAGCACGTACCCTTCTTGTTTTGGTAGTACCTCGAGTAGCTTACTCTACTATATTGAGAATCGATTGACGTACTACACTAACCCCAATCAAGTTATTATCCGTTGGCAGCAGAATACTAATTCCGCGCAACCGAGTTCATATGCCACTACCCTTTCATCGCTACCATCTCGTATAGGTTTAACTGCCGCCGACCAAGTGGATTTCTATAATTATGAAAAATGTGCCCCTAATAATTTGGGGGGCACCACTACTATAGGAGCTGGCTACAACGATGTCGTAGCATTATATGCCTTAGAAACAGGCAACAATACGATTGCAGGGGAGTGTGAGCAACTCTGAAAAGAGTAACTCTTGTGGATAATTATAAAAAAGTACTTGCTATTTTGTTATAGGATAGTTATCATCTTAGCATAAGCACTAAGTAATATTCGCAAAGGGGCACTTGCAATGCGCAGTAAACTAAAAAAAACTAACAGCAAAGGCTTCACTATCATTGAAGTTATGATAGTCTTGGTCATTGCTGGTTTAATTCTACTAATTGTATTCTTGGCAGTACCGGCACTTCAGCGTAACGCACGTAACACAAGCCGTAAAAATGACGTATCGTCGATTTTGGCAGCCGTTACTGAGTTTATTGACAATAATAACGGTACGGTACCAACTGCTGGTACTTGGGCCAATCCAAGCTATACGTTTAATACGCCAGCGGGCGCAACTTCTCAAGCAAAACTGGGTTACTACACCGCTGGAGCTGGCACAGGAAAAGGTCAGATTGACTTTGTTGCTGCCGGTACCGCAACCGCTGCGGGTACATTAAACAGCGCTGCAGCTGATTACGCGATAATCGCTACAGGGACTCAATGTATCGCTGGCAACGCCGGTGGTTCTCAAGGAGGATCCCAAAAAGGTGTGAGCATTGTTTACGAAATCGAGACAGGTGCTAATACCTTCGCTCAACAATGTGAGAGCGAGTAAGCAAAGATCCGATTCCGATAGGTAAGTAAATAACTAAGACAGGTTACAACAACCTGTCTTAGTTTTTATGATACTATAATATTGCTTATGATTATTGCCGTATTAGTGGTAGTCGGTTTATGCGTCGGCAGTTTTATTAACGCATTAGTATGGCGTCTACACGAACAATCAGATGAAACAGGCAAGAAGAAGCCTGACGCTCACTACCTTAACCACCTTTCCATTAGTAAGGGTAGATCTATGTGTCCACACTGTAAGCATGAGTTGGCCGCAAGTGATCTACTGCCTGTTGTGAGCTGGCTGGGTCTGAGAGGGAAGTGTCGTTATTGTCACAAGGCTATATCTGTACAGTATCCCGTAGTTGAGCTAGTAACCATGTTACTGTTCCTTGCTTCATATATATGGTGGCCGGTAGCCCTAGGAGGTAGTCAGTCGGTAATCTTCGTCTTATGGTTACTGCTGCTCACAGGCCTCATAGCACTCTTTATATATGATTTGCGCTGGCTATTACTACCAAACAAGCTTGTCTACCCCTTGCTCGTCGTAGCATCGTTACAGGCCGTTATAGCGATTGCGTCGTCTAATAAGCCGCTGATGGCCCTACTGAATACCCTGGGGGCGGTTGTAGTCGGCGGCGGTATCTTCTATATTATCTTTCAAGTTTCTGGGGGCAAATGGATTGGGGGCGGAGATGTGAAGCTTGGGTGGCTACTTGGCTTAATAGTAGCTACGCCAGCACGTAGCCTCTTATTTATCTTTCTGGCATCCATAGCGGGTAGTTTTCTCTCCTTACCTCTATTAGCTAGCGGTAGACTCAAGCGAAACAGTGTAATCCCGTTCGGCCCGTTTCTGATTATTGGCGCTATTATTGTGATACTATTTGGGGCAGATATCCTACAGTGGTATAAACAAAGTTTTATCACTTTTTAAACACACTAAAACTAATAGAGCTTATGCTATACTACAAGTAATATGAAAGGTGGCAAGCGACCTCTCGGCTATACTATCATTGAGGTCATGATTGTGCTGGTGATTTCTGGTGTTATGTTTCTCATAGCCTCTCAATTCATAAGTGGTAAAGAGCAGACTACGGCCTTCAATCAAGGAGTGAACGTACTGGCTTCTGAGATCCAAAACACAATTCAGCAAGTAACCTCTGGTCAGTATAGTGATATACCGCTACAGTGTACATTTAGTGGTGGTATTACTACTATTAACCCTGGTACGAACCCCCAAGGTACGAACCCCGAATGTGTATTCTTGGGTAAAATGGTTCGGTTTACCGGCATCGATAGTCCTAATTACGAAGTAATTTCGCTCGCTGGCGGCCAGATAGACCCCACAACATTACCTGCAAGTACCACGCAGCAGCAACTCTTAAATGACACTGACCCTAATATTATCTGCTCTGGCTCTAGTTGTTTGACGACCTCTCAACTCATTCCACAGCAAGTTGATGTCACCGGTATGTCAGTTACGGATACGGCGAGCGGCCATGTGTTTAAAGATCAGTACTATAACATTGGTTTTATCCAGAGTCTCGGCACGCCTAATGGTAGTGGTAGTTTTCAATCCGGTGCCCAACCTATTTCAATGGTTTATTCTCCGGTAACTACCCCGGTAGCTCAACCTGATACGAGCATTAATGGTAATGTTGCGTATGCTCAGTCGGCGAGTATCTGTTTAAGTGATGGCCCTACTGCTTCAGCGACTCAATTGGCAGAGATCACCATAGGAGCGAGCAATAATCAATTCGGGGTGACCGTACAACACCTGGCTACGGGGACGGTATGTCCTTAAGAAACCTAAAACGCCTCAATAGTAAGGGCGATACTATCGTCGAAGTGATGATCGTCTTAACCATACTTGGCTTAGCTATCGGTATATCGTATGCTACGGCAAACAGTAGCCTAAAAGACATTAGTCAAGCAGAAGAACATGCTCAAGCCACTGAGCTGGCGCAGTCACAGATAGAGGGCCTAAGAACTTTACTGGCTCCAGGCTCGCCTAATATTTTCATAACTGGACCATTCTGTCTTGTCCCTTCAGGTTCAACCTATGCTATAGCACCAACCTCGCCAACCCTCTGGCCAGGCGGCACCTACCCGAGTGGCTGTCAAATGTCAGGCAACACACCGTATACCATAAAAGTCAGTGACTTATCGGTTGCTAATCCTGCGCTTCCTCCTGACACATTCGAGATTATCATACAGTGGCCAGATATACATGGTCAGGGCACCGATACTGTAACCTTAGGCTATCAGCTGCATACTACACCATGATATTACATACATCCAAAACCGCACCAAACCAGAAGGCTTTCACGATTATTGAGCTTATGATAGCTACGTCGATATTGGCGATAATTTTATTGCTCGTGACAACCATGATGATCAGTATCGGTAACCTCTATTACAAAGGCACCACGCAAGCCAGTCTTCAGGACAATGTTCGCAATATTACTGATGAAATCTCTCAAGATTTACAATTGAACGGCTCGGCGCTTATAACTGGTACAAATACTAACCCAAATTTGCCGCGGTCTTACTGTATAGGCACTACACGCTATACCTATATATTAGGTAAAGAATTATCGACCAGTCCAGGTGCTTATCAGTCATACCATGTTCTTTGGCGAAGTACCGTTCCTGCCGGCACCTGCCCGGATATCGTATCCGCTACATTTAATGCAACGTCATTATCGACACGTGATCCTGGGACTGAATTAATTGGCCCGAGCTCAATGTTAACAAGTTTTACTATTACCACAGGCGCTAGTCCCTTTACTATAACAATTAATGAAGCTTACGGAAGCAACAGCTTACTCTGTGATACTGGTACGGATACTGGTGCGGGTGGAGCTTGTAATACGCCGACCGCCACTAGTAATCATATTTGGGACCCGAACCCTCCCGTTGGACAAGTGGTATGTAGAGGTTTCACTGGTACTCAATTCTGTTCCACGGCCGGCTTAACGGTTACCGTATCGGAGCGCTTGTAACATTATGGTATATAATTAAAATAAGATGGTTATGCATAAGTACCGAATAAAAACCATACGCTACGAGGAACAGGGGTTTGCATCCATTGTCATTGCTTTGGTCCTGATTATTATTTTGGGATTGCTCACCGTCGGTTTTGCTCAACTAGCTCGGCGGGAGCAACAAAACTCCCTGGATAAACAGCTAGCTAGCCAGGCTTACGATGCGGCAGAGAGTGGTGTCAACGATGCCTACCACGATATTACGACTATCGATACGAGTACGGGTAATGATTATATAAATTCCACTAACGTCCCAAGCCCTAATACTTGTATCACCCCAACAAGTATGCCACTCCTCTCTCCTTCGGCTGACACCTATAACTCGAGCATCAATAGTCAGAACGGGGTTTCATATACCTGTTTATTAGTTAATCTGCAGCCGCCCAACTTACTGTATGATAACGTTTTTCCTGATACTTCCCGTACTGTTGATTTCTCTACGCCTGCAACCAATGCTAGACTGCATAGCCTGACGTTTACCTGGAATACCGCCGATGCTAAAACCACTGTACCGCCTTTCCCTGCTGGTACTGGTGGCTTTCCTCCAGTGAGCAGTTGGAATTCTCCAGCCGTCCTGCAAATTAGTCTCACGCCGCTTCCTGCCACTGGACTTGATCGAGCCTCTTTGATTAACAACACCTTTACTGCCTATCTCTATCCTTCCAACAGTAGTACTCCTATCAGTTACGCCCAGAATAATAGTGCACCGCAGGACCAAGGTTTGCTTGTACCGTCTTCATGTACTGCTCAGGGGACCTGTACCGGCACTATTACTACAATTGAGGGTAGTCCACTTTCTTCGATAGGAGAGTGGTATAACCTGCATATAATCGATTATTATGATGAGTCACAAAATATTATTGTAACGGGCAAGGATACCAATAATGCGGCTATACAGTTCATTGGTCAGGACCAGATCGATGTGACAGGTAAAGCTCGCTACGTGCTGAAGCGTTTACAAGAACGAGTTCAGCCAAATACTTTACCTACTCTGCCGAACTATGCTCTAGAAGCCCAAGATGTCTGTAAAAGATTCAGTACCTATCCTGCTGCTACTACTCCGGACACCTCGTTCCCGATACTGGTAAATTGCAGCAGCTTTACTATAACCAGTCCGTAAATACGACTTTACTCGGTGTGACGGTGAAATTTCTGGTGAACCGCTCGTAAATGTGGATCGGTCACATGGGTATAAATCTGTGTCGTAGCGATATTGCTATGGCCTAACATGGCCTGTACTGACCGTAGATCGGCACCGTTCATAAGAAGATCAGTTGCAAATGAATGGCGCAACGAGTGCGGACTGACATGCTTCGTAATACCAGCTAGTAAGGCGTACCGTGCTACCAGACGCTGCACACTTCGAGGTGTTAAACGATGAAAATTACCGGAAAGATCAACCTGCTTATTACCGCTGTAGCGGATAAATAACGGCTTAGCAGTATCCTGTCGCTTGCTTATATACTGTTCGATCCAGCCCGCAG
>Ga0210398_10004608_pt1 | contig 12916 bp, 11 predicted proteins | sample IncBWC4OmetaG_FD_161047 | JGI IMG/M metagenome (GOLD analysis project Ga0210398, IMG submission 161047) | Forest soil microbial communities from Barre Woods Harvard Forest LTER site, Petersham, Massachusetts, United States - Inc-BW-C-4-O | ecosystem: Environmental > Terrestrial > Soil >... | reverse complement strand
TCGACGCGCACCTTGGGGAAGCGTCGGGCAAGTTCGGCACAATACGACCAATGGGTGGCGGCGCGGCGCCCGTCGAGCAGACCGGTCGCGGCCAATAAAAATGCTCCGGTGCAGACGGAGGCAATGCGGCGCGCCCGTTTTGCTCGCGCCTGCACCCAGTTGATGATTGCTGGATCGGCAGCCGCCACGTCGACACCCTGGCCGCCGGCCACCATCAATGTGTCCACGGCAGCACCGGTGGGCGAAAGCGGAGCGGTCGAAAGTTTGATTCCGGATGAAGCCGTCACCTGCGCGCCGCTTCTCGCCACAACCCGAAGATCATAGGGCGGCCGTCCCCCCGCCTCGAGTACGAGATCGTTGGCGGAGGCGAATACCTGAAACGGTCCAGTGACGTCCAGCAACTGTACCAATGGGAAAGCGAGCATTTCGACTACGCGAACGGTAGTTGGCGCGAACCGAGGGGATTTTGGCATTACCGCCAAAGCTTGGCTGAGTAAATTGACCTTGTCTACCCCCAATCCTCGAACCGGAGATTCGCATGATTCCAGACGACACCAATCTGCTGATTGGCTATCTGATGTTCGAAGGGATGGATCAGATGGATTTAACGGGACCGTTCGAAGTGCTGTCGCGTGTCCCGAACTCGACTCATCAAATCTACGCGAAAACAGGCGCACCCGTTCGCGATCTCAACGGCCTGCGATTGATGCCGGATGCGGCCCTCGCGGCGGCGCCGCAGCTCGATGTGCTCCACGTACCGGGAGGTTTCGGACAGGAAGCGTTGATGGAGGACCGCGAAGTGCTCGCTTGGATTCAGAAACAGGCCGCAGGATCCCGCTACATTCTCTGCGTATGTACAGGTGCTCTGCTCTGCGGTGCAGCGGGGCTGCTTAAGGGCCGCCGCGCGACAACGCACTGGTCAGCGCTTCACTTGTTGCCGTATTTCGGCGCGATCCCCGTGAATGAGAGAGTCGTTGTGAACGCAAATTACGTATTCGCCGCAGGTGTTACCGCGGGAATCGACGGTGCCCTGTGTCTTGCCGCCGAATTGCGTGGCGATGAGGTCGCGCAGGCTATTCAACTCGACATGGTGTATGCGCCTGAGCCGACTTTCAACAGCGGAACACCAGAGCGCGCGCTGCCGGTGATTCTGGAGCGCGCCAGGCAAGCGTATCGGGAGATCACCGCGCGGCGCGAGGAAACGGCGCGCCGGATTGCAGCTCGTCTCGGTATTGTTGTCGCCCAATAAGTGCTTGGCGAAAAGCGAGGGGTAATTGGCAGATCGGCCAAGGCAACCGCCTTTATCCTCTCCTTTCGGTGCACAGTGCCCATCGCCGAAGAGCCAGGAGAACTTGCATGGACTCATCGAAGCTAGATCGTCGCCATCTACCCGCCGGCATGGCAGCCACGGCGGCAATGATCTCCTTGCCACCCGCCGCTTTCGCCCTGACTGACACCCAAACACTACCATCAACGGAGAACACAATGACCACGGTGACATTTACAAAGAAAGAGCCGCCCGAATGGCTATTGGCTTTCTGGAAGGAAATTGACGACAAGACCTTCGGCAAGGGATTCGATTGCTTTACCAAGGACGCTATCGGCAACCTCGGTGTTGCTGACTGGCATGGACGCGAGGCCATCCGAGCTAATCTGCGTGCCTTCATCGATACGGGTTTCACGGCTCATCACGACATCCTTGAATACTGGGACGGCGGTTTGCTCAAGATCTTCCGCGGCATCGTGACCATGAAGCCGGACGACAGCGGCAAGCCGATTGTGAAACCTGTCATGTCCCATTTCTTTTACATGGACGAAAGGGATCCGACCAAGGTGCGACACTGGATTGGAGCGGTCGGTCCTGCTCAGTTCTGATGACATGCAATAAGATGAATATAATCATGTAGTGCTTTGATGGTATTGATATTTATCTGGTTGTCGGATGACGGTTCATCATCCACTTAGGCCTTTGATTATTACCTGTGTTGCCAATCGGCGCTTCGCTGCTGCGGAGGCTCGCCACAATACAAAATTGGGTCCAAATTCGCGCATTGCTCAACTGTACTGGGTTATTCCATCCCAAGGCTGAATCTGAACTGATTGGGAAAAATCTGGCCGCTATCTTTTGCTTGCCAGTGCCTTTGGTTCGGTGCTTGTCCCAACGCCGCCAGGCGTCAACTACGAGAGATGGTAGTAGAAAAACTGACGACCTAGACTGGCTCAATGCGCAGCAATCGTTCGCAGCGCAAGGCCTTCAGCGAGAAACCTTCCATGCAGTATCGGAACTTTACCAGAGTCATCCTCGATGACGTCGTGGGGTTGCGCCCAATCAAATTTCCAAACCAATCGACCGAGATCCTTCGGTCAGCTCTGGCTTAGTGTCGGTCGATTTCGCGCCTGCGAAGTGCAGTGCCGATTTTTCGGGATCCTCACGAATGATGTTGCTCGTATTCTGTGGCATTTGAATTGATGCCAAGGATCAGGTTGATCTGCGTCTTGTGGGCGGCACTGCTCGTGCCACCGGTGGCCCTGGCTTCCGACCCGGATACGGTTCTCGATGAAGTAGTGGTGACCGCACAGAGACATAGTCAGGACGTGCAGGACATCGGTGTCGCAATCACCGCCATGAGCGGCGAGAACATGCAGGCGCTGCGTATCCAACAGCCGCTGAATCTTTCGACCATCGCCCCGAGCCTCTCGACCATGAATGCGACCACCGACAGCACGCCGCTGTTTCTCATCCGAGGCATCGGACTCGACGACTTCAATATGAACAACAGCAGTGGCGTGGGGACCTATCTGGATGAGGTGTTCGCCAGCTTTCCGGGATTTCTGACGGCTGCGATGTACGACGTGGACCGCGTCGAAGTTCTGGAGGGTCCACAGGGCACGCTGTATGGCAAGAACACGGCGGGCGGAGCGATCAATATCATCTCCAAACGTCCCACCGACGATTTCGAGGGCTATATTAATGTCGACTACAGCCGGTGGGAGACGGCCGACGTCACGGCTGCCATCAGCGGTCCGCTGACCGATTCCATCAAAGCGCGGCTCGCGGCAACCACCACGATACAGGGTGAGGGATATCAGACTGACATCGACACGGGTGAGAAGTACGGCAAGCTCAATCGGGGCGGCGCACGAGCGCTGTTTGACATCCGACTGACCGAGACTGCCAGTCTGCTGCTCAACTTTCACTACGTATACGACCACTCGGTGCCTTCCTCGCCGTCGACTCCGAACGTGGAAGCACTGATCGCGCCGCAGCCGTTCCCGACCGCTGGCCTGCTGGACAGTCCCCCGGGCGGTACTCTCGTGCGGGTGGGTGGCTTGCCTCTGTACAAGGATGAGAACGGTGAGGGAGTAGTCGCGACGCTGAACGTGCATTTGGATGGACTCACGCTCACGTCGATCAGTGCTTTCGACGACTTTTTCGCGCGCAGTCTCGATAACTACGACGGCTACCCGGCCGCTGACAACAACTGGACCAAAAACTTCCAGCAGCAGCAGTTCAGCGAGGAAATGCGCTTGGCATCCGATCCCGGTGGCTTCGTCGACTGGATCGTCGGCGCCGAGTACTCGCAGAACTGGTTTCACTGTCGCGACTCGCTCGACTGGACGTTCGTATACGGACTCGCGGACTACATCACGCAAGGTGGCAAGGCCATCACCGCCGCGAATTTCATCCAGACGCAACAGTCGGAGGGGCTCTACGCCCATGCGGAAACGCACCTCTCGAGCCGCTGGACACTCGTGACGGGAGTGCGCTACTCGCACGATGAGGCGGCCTTCAACGGCACCACCATCGATCCGACCGGCCTGTTGACCTTCGCCGCGAATAATTCTACCGGGCCGGTTGTGCCTAATACCGTGCTCGCGGCGCTTGATGAGTCACGCTCGAGTCAGAACGTCTCCTATCGGATCGAGCCCGAGTACCATCTGTCAAACAAAATTCTGCTTTACGCAAGTGTCGCGACGTCTTACAAGGCGGGGATCTTTTATGGCCAGCCCGCACAAGTGCAGGTGGACTGGGGTTACGTGCAGCCTGAGCATGTGTTCACCACGGAGCTCGGCATCAAGAGCCGGTTTTTCGGCGACTCGCTGCAAGTCGACGCCGCGATCTTCGACACCGACATCCATGATCGCCAGTCGAGCCTCTCATTGTGGGCGGGCGCCGTCGGTACGCTGCCCCTGATAGCAGGACTCGGCAACGTACCGCGCTCCCGGATCGACGGTGTCGAGAGCAATATTGACTGGCGCCCGATCGGAGGCTTGCAGATCCATCTTGGTGCCACCTATCTCCACGCTCGGGTAACCGAGACCTTGACGAACGACAATGGTCTGGCGCTGTTCACGCCCGTTGTGGTCGGCCAAAGGCTCCCCGATGCACCGGACTTCAGTGGCAGCTGGTTGGTGAATTACCAGCATCCCGTCGGCGCAAATCTCGCGATGTATGCGCAGGCTAACGACCACTACGTCAGTGCGGAACATCCCTATTTGGCAGACCCCACGACCTTCGGTCGCGGACATTCGCTCGGCGCGCGGATCGGCGTGAAGAATCCCGACCAGCACTGGGACAGCAGTGTATGGGTCACCAACTTGACGGACACGCGACCGCTGACCTACGCGTACGCCGGCAGCGAGGGGCAGCAGTCGTCGTACTACCAGAAGCCGCGCTCCGTGGGCGTGAACGTCACTTACACATTCTGACGGCAGGGGTCTGACGACGTTGTGGGCTCATCGCGGTCTGTGCCAATGCGGGCATCGCAACTACCAGTAGCCCGTAGTCGACGATAGGCCATTATTGTAGAAAACGGACCGCAGTCTCCGTGACCGCATGCAAGCGGGACAATTCAGTACTTGCTCCTATCAGCTGTGCTGCGATCAAAATTGCGAAACCCAACCAATAGGGCGTATTGCAGGATTCGACGGACGTCGATCGCATTTTTGGCCGCAATAACCGGTTCGCTCGGTATGCCACGTCCGCGCCGTCGTAAAGGGCCATTACTGGAAGCCGGAAGCTCCCTCGCGCTAGACGCGCGACCTTGCACAAGGCGGATGCAAGTTCCAGCCCCAATCCCGCCTGCGCCGCCTCATCATCGGCACGCTCTTCACTGGCCCGTGTCCAGGCCCGTTCCAGCCGCGCGGCAATCGGCGTAATGCTCAGCAGATCCGGGAAACAGCGCAGAAGAAGGCGCAGCAAATTATCGCGATGTTGAACATGAGCGCGCTCATGAGCCACCACAGCGCGCAGCTCGTCGGTAGAACAATGTTCCAGAACCTGACGCGCGATGAACAGCCGTTGGTGAAAGATTCCCACGATGGCAACCACCGGAAACCGTGCCTCGATAACGAAAGCGGGGATCGATAATTCCGCAAAATCGATCGTTCGAGCCCCGAGCGTCCACGATCTCACTACAGATTGTGTGGCCCGGATGCTGCGTAACCCGCGCATCGCCGCGCCTATCAGGATCGTGGCCGCAACGGTCGCCAGGACACACATCGCCACGCTCGCGCGCTCTTCGACACCGCCGGGTTCGTGACGGCATACGACCGGCAAATAGAGCGTGATTACGAAGAGCACGGACGCAGTCCCAGGAAAAGCGCGTAATAGCAGGTATCTGAGCGCCCGGGCGCGGGGCGGACCGGCGAATCGCAGCCAGCGCACACCCAAGACGACTATCAACGATAGGCAAATATTGACCGCCCCAAAGGCCAGCAAGGAGAGGCAGAGAACGAAGAGCAGCTGATTCATTGAGCGATCTCCTTAGCAGTTCCGCTGCCGAGTCATTTCTGGTCGCTTTCGCAGCGCCGCTGCCGCACCAAGCCTTCGAGTTCATCGAGCAACAGGTCGTCGCGCTGACTGACAGCTTCTACGAAACTCGACAGCACGAGGCGAACACCAACGTCGCCGCGAAGCAAAGCAGTAAAAACAACTGACGCCAGGCTGGATTGCACTTCCTCTCGAGTCAAACAGGCTTCGTAGTAGTACGCCCGGCCGCGTTTACTGCGCCTCAACGCCTTTTTCTTATAAAGGCGATCGAGTGTAGTCATGAGCGTGGTGTACGCCACGTCCGGAAAATCCTTCTGCAGCGCTTTGACACTGAGCCATTCAGAGCGACTCCATAACGCTTCTAGGACCGCGAGCTCCAGTGGACCGAATAAGGACGAAAGAGTCTTCTTAGGCGTTTGATACTGTTCGCCCCGTTGGTTGAACAAGCGGCGGAGCGTGCGGTTTATCGCGTTCATTTCTTACTGTTCAAGAATGCGTGCGCCATGGGGCATTCTAGCCCGACTGGCCCAATATTCTCAGCGAGTGTGATCCATGAATATCGGGACGGCGCTTGGAGCTCGCGGAGAGGCGCGGCTCCGGGGACTATACTGCGGGGTTTAGAAGACCCTGACTCGTTACTCTGCAGTGGGGGGACCGCGATCGGGTCGTAGACTCAGATTGGTCAGATCAAGCCACTGCAAATAAGACCGATACAATTATACAACAATATGATTGTATTTATATTTATCTGGCTCCGCGGGACGGTACCGAGGCCATGCAGAAAACGCGGGAATTGACCAAACTTATGGCCATGCGCTTCAATTCCCACATCGCCAAGTGCCGTCGCGTTAGCAATGGAAGCGCTCATGAAAGATAGCATCAGTTCGCTCTTGACCACCCCGAAACTGTCCTCGACTGTCGCGTCAGTGCGGGCCGAACGCCACTTGGCGTCTCGCCCTAAGTTGGCTTGCGAGGGTTTCGCGCTTTTGAACGCACCGTCTTCCGTGCACGATTTCTCGGACCCGGAGGAGATTGTTCGAGTCTACTACCCCGAGGTGGCCGAACTTGCATGCGCAGGCGAGATCTATCTCGGATTGCACAACCCGCATCACTGCTGGTCTTATTTCTCAGCGATGCATCGCGAGGAGGCATTGGTGTTCAAGCAATATGACTCGCAGGCCGGCGGCATTGCACGTTTCACGCTGCATTCCGCGTTCCGTCATCCTAACGCACCCCCAGCAGCGCCTCCGCGCGAGAGCATCGAGGCCCGCTGCCTCGTTGTATACCAATAGGGCCGTTGCCATGACAAGCCCAGGCGTCGATACAGAAACTCTTGAGCTTTGGTTTGAATTGGGCAGCAACTACAGCTATTTGACCGTTATGCGCATTGAAGAATTGGCACGAAAGCATCGCGTCGAGATCATATGGAAACCGTTCTTGTTGGGGCCCATCTTTAAGTCATTCGGTTGGGACAGCTCGCCTTTCGTGCTGCAAAAAGAAAAGGGCGCGTACACATGGCGCGACATGGCGCGGCAATGCGAAAAGTACCACCTGCGGTGGACCCGACCAAGCAAATTTCCGCGGCGAACAGTTTTGCCGACGCGAGTCGCCTTGCTCGGCGCCGATGAGCCCTGGATTGGGGCCTACAGCAAACAATTAATGCAGATCAACTTCGCGGAGGATCGTGACATCGACACGCCAGAAGTGGTGAGCGACGTTCTAGAAGCGTTGGCGTTGCCGGCAGCGGATCTGCTGCGCGCGGCGCAGTCTGAAGAAAACAAGCTACGCTTGCGCGAACAGACGGACGAAGCACGGCGGCGCGGAGTTTTTGGCGCGCCAACGTTTTTCGTGGGGGCGGAAATGTTTTGGGGCAACGACCGATTGGAGGATGCTCTAGGCTTAGCCACCCGAAAAAGATCCAAAGTCAGAGAAGCATAACGTCCACTGCACGGTGCTCTTGATAAACGCGGGGTAATGCAGACCCACCGATATGTAGTAGTTTTTGTTTGCAGATTCCGAGTTTTAGAGACCGTCCCCGGAAGTGATTCCTGCCTGAGATCTAATCCAATGTGCTGCCGTAAGCACGTCCCGGCGGGGTTTTGATTTGGCTTTGATCAGCCAGTACGCATGGGAAGTGGCAAGACCGGCTCGTGGCGCGGTGAGTACTTTCAGCCGTCCATCGGACAACATGGGGCCGAGAAGTTTCAGGCGCCCGAGAGCGATTCCCTGGCCCGCAACGGCTGCTGATATCGCTTGATCATATTGATTGAATCGCAACGTACCCTTGGGTTTGATCTTGTTCCAGCCTTGACTCATCAGCCACTCCTGCCATTGCAGCCAGGGGCAATTGACGACGCCGTCATATTCGAGGAGGAAATGCTGTTCGAGGGTCTGCGGCGAAGCAAGTGAATCAAGCCCAAGTGTAGGGTGCGCAACAGGCGCTATCTTTTCTTCAAATAGCCGTTCGGCACTTTCGGAGGCGGTTTGCTCAGCGCAGTAGCGGATCGCGAGATCAATTCCTTCCCCACGCAGGTCCTCCACTCTATCGCTGGCCGCAACGCGTACATCAATACCGGGGTGCTCTTGTTGGAAGCCTCCAAGCCGAGGCAGAAGCCAGAGAGCGGCAATGCCTATTGTGCAGGTTATGGTGACGGGCTCGCGTACACCATTGAGGCGGACAACGCTGAGCGCATCCTGCAGCTGTTGCACTGCACCGTCTACGCTTCGAAACAATCGCTCTCCTTCGGACGTGAACGCGATCGAGCGATGTCCACGGGTCAACAACCTGACTCCTAGCAAATCTTCCAATGCTCGGATTTGGCGGCTGACCGCCGATTGGGTGACGCAAAGATCCTGTGCCGCCAAGGTGATGCTCATGCGGCGCCCAACGGCGACGAAACCACGAATCAAGTCAAGAGAAGGCAGCCGGACAATAGGAATTGGCATTCAATTACCTCATGCCAATTCAGAGTCAACCGGGCGCAAATCGTCCACAGACGCAAGTTTAGTAGGCCCTCAGCGATTGATGCAATCGAAACGCTCGATTGACACCCGGGAATGTGTTCACACGTCCGAGGATCGGCCAGCAGCTTCTAGGATGGCTTAAGTGGTCGTCCGCGACGGCCGGCAGTCACGAATTATTGTCGCCGCAACTAATTGCAGCCCGGTTCCCGCTCACGTGCGTTTGTGCATTCACCACTCGAAGCAATCCCAGCAGCAATGCCCCAACGACCATCACACCCGCCGCCAAATACAGGCCGCCCCGATAGCCGCCCAAGTGCATCGCCAACGAAGCCGTCACGGCAGGCCCGATCACCTGCGCGATGCCGTACGACAGCGTCATCTTTCCCATCATCTTTGCGGGCCGCGTCGGGTAATAGCGCCCGGCCATGGTCAGGACGAGACTCACCATGCCAACAACGGTGGCACCGAAAAGGACGGTGCCGCACAGTGCGGTGATAAGCCCGTTCCCGAGTACTGGAAGGAGTATTCCGGCGATTTGCAGCAAGGCTGCGAGGAGGAGGGCATTGAGTTCGCCCGTGCGTCTCGCGACAAAGTCCCAGATCACGCTGGCCGGCGCCGCGCCCAGACCGAGAAAAAGAAATACCAGAGCCCCCTGACCCCCCAATCCGGGTAGGTGGTCGACGATGGCGACGATGAAGGTCGCACTCACGACGTAGCCTACGCCGGCGCAAAAGTACGCGGCCATGAAAATGTGCAGAAAGAACGGACTTGGCGGAGTGTCCCGCAGCGCTTGCCCGGAATGAGTTACCGCGCTGCGGTCCGGCGCCGGCAACCAGCCCAATGCCGGCAGCAGCAGAACACACCCGCAAGCAGCAAACGCGTACCATTGGGCGCTCCAGTCGAGTTGCCATCGGTTCATGAGCATCACCGCGACGGCGCTGCCCGCGATACCCAGACCGATGCCAGAAAAATGGATTCCCAGCTCGCTGCGGTTGTCGTGGCGGATGAGCCAGTTGAGAATCAGACCGGAGCCGAATAGCATGCCGGCGGCTGTGCTCAGCCCTGCAAGATAACGAGAGACGGCCCAAACCATCGGGTTCGTAGTGATCCCCATCATCGCGGTCGTGAGTACAGCAACGATCATACCGAGCCGATAGAGTCGATCCTTGAGCACGACATCACTGATCAAGGACGCGAGCACAGCTCCGCTTAAGTATCCGAGATAGTTGATCGCTGCCAGCCAGCCAGCTTCCGCCACTCCCAGTCCTGCCTGTTGCTGCATTAGCGGCAGCAACGGCGTGTACGAGAACCGGGCGACGCCCATCACCAACACGAGGTTGAAGATACCTGCACTCAAGACCTTATAGCGCGCGGGTATCAAGGTCAGTGCGAAAAACACACGCAACTGGGCGTCATCGTCGTAACCTGACGCCTATCACGTGCCGTCTGCCATTCGATCCTGTTCACGTGTACATTTCTCATGACCACACAGTGGGCACGGTTTGAAATTTCCCTCCGGTGAAAATCCTCGCATCCGAGGAGGCAGGCTCGATCGGCTTCGAATCTGTGTTGGAGGTTGATTAGGCTCCGCAACGCACGCTTGTTCAAATGACATTTGAGTCAGCCATGCATGAGGCAGGGTCATGCGTAGATCACGAGATCCTATTCTGCAACTTGCAAAATCACCATTGACCGTCCTGACTACGCACTCGGCGCGACCTCTACAATGGCCGCGTGATCCACCGGAAAGTTCACGGAACGAGCAATGAAGCAATTTTCATGTGCGGTGTGATGAAGCGCTAAAGCTTTCGCCTTGTCTGATCCCGGCGCCAGGGTAACGCGCGGCCGCAACGTGACGCGGACGAACTGTCCCGCTCCGACGGGCGCTTCTTCCTCCATCGTGCCTTCCGCTTCATCGCTATAGGACAGGACGACGATTCCGGCCGCCGCGCAAAGTCCGAGATACCAAAGCTGTTGACATGCGGAGAGCGACGCCACGAGCAGGTCTTCAGGGTTCCAACGGCTGGCATCACCGCGAAACACTGGATCCGAAGAGCCTGGGATCGAGGGCTTGCCTGGCGAATTGATCTCATAGGAGCGATTGTGGTTCCGGAACGACACGGACTTGCCGGTGCCGCCTGTCCAAACCACGCGCACGCTGTAATGATGCTCCGTGCTTCCCATCCAAATTCTCCTTATATTCCTAAGGTTGCCTCGCTCGAGATGCCTCCAAGGCTCAACGTTTAAACAATCATTTCGAATACACGTCCCCTGTGGATCGCGCGGACATTGCTGCTTTGCCGGAATCAACAAGTGCTGCTCAGTCAGCATTCTTGCGGTCCGCTTCGTCGCAGTGATCGCGAACCTTCACTGTAAACTTCATCGCAACTCACGTTGTCAAGCCGAATGCAGCACAATTCAAAGGCTATGCGATGAATGATTTGACGTAAATGACAAACATATCCTATTTTCTGCCAAATGAGATTCACTTGGTTGGGCTCCTTGCATTCAACGGATTCCAGCTCCTCGACGTCACTGGGCCGGCTTCCGTATTCGGCATGGCAAATTCTCTGTCAGGCAAAAAGGTCTATGAGATTCGGGTCCTCTCGCCCGCTGGTGGCTTGGTTGAAAGCAGTTGCAAAGTGTCGGTGCAGGCGAGGGCACTGTCCCAAGTGAATGTACGGACCGTGAATACACTTCTGATTGCTGGAGGAAGTACTGCCGCGATGCGCCGCGTGCTTGAAGAACCAGTTATGCGGCGGTGGATTCCAAATTGCGTCCGCACTTCGAAACGATTCGGCTCCGTCTGCTCCGGTGCGTTTATCCTGGCGGAACTGGGGGTTCTCAAAAACCTGCGTGTCGCGACCCATTGGGCGAGCTGCGACGATCTTGCCAAACGCTTTCCGGACGTTTCAGTTGACTCCCACTCGCTGTTCGTCGTGGACGGAAAGGTGTGGACGTCAGCGGGGGTTTCTACGGGTGTTGACATGGCGCTTGCCATGGTGGAGCGCGACATCGGCCGGACGGTCGCCAACAAGGTTGCGAAGTTCCTCGTTCTCTACTCGCGCCGCCCCGGATACCAGTCGCAGTTCAGCGATTTGCTGAAAGCACAAGCAAGCTGCGGGACCGAATTTGCGGAACTAGCGGAGTGGATTCAGTATCGGCTGGCGCAGTCACTTGATGTTCCCACGCTTGCTGCCAGGGCGAAGCTGTCAGAACGGACGTTCCATCGAAAGTTTGTCGAGGCAACCGGAGACACGCCGGCAAAATTTGTCGAAAATGTCAGGCTTGATGCGGCACGCGCTCTTCTTTCGACGGACCTGCTTCTGAAAACTATCGCGGCTCAAACGGGAATGCGGTCCACGGCGCGTCTCAGTGCTGCGTTCCAACGTCGCTTCGGCGTCACACCAGCGCTTTTCCGCCAAATGCACCAGTGAGACGGTCCCCCACGTCGGCTTGGGGTCGTCTGCGCCACCTGACCGCGGTGGCATTCTGAGAGTCTGCAGCCCTCACCTCTTGCGACCCCGCGCCGCATCGCTGTTACCATACAGCCTCGTAAGGTGGCTATAAGCCAAGCGCTTGGAGACCCGATTTGATTGCGACCAAAGCGGTCTCAATGCTAGGGACTGAATAGGTACGATCAGATGCGGCGCATTGAGGGACCGGACGCGTGGTGCACGGCGCGCGTGACCTAGGATCTCTGTTCTCGCGCCGGCAATGGTTGACTTATCTGCTCAATCGCCAGCATCAGAATATGGCCGCGAGATTCGTCCAGGGCGAAGGGCAGCCGGGCCTGTTACTTCGCAGCCTGGGCGCCGAGCATATAGTCCAGCGTGAGATGCGCCAAAGTCCGCACGCCCACCGGGATGCTCGACTCATCGATGTGGAACTTCGGCGAATGGTTGGGGAAGAATTCGTCCGTTGGCAAGTAGGGGCGATAGTAGGAATGCGACACGACTGGATTCGCAGAAGCAAACGAGGGGTCAGTTGCATACGAAAGAATAGCGCTCTAAATTCTCAGCAAAGAATCGTAAGTTATTGATCCGACTGGCTCCCCGCGACGGATTACTCGGCGCTTCGCGCCTCGCCCTGCCGCCGTCACAAGGCCTCCAGCGATCAACTTGGCCTGCGGCCAAGTGGGATACCCCCACAAGTATCCCCGTTAAATGGTGGCTGCTG
>Ga0210398_10004607_pt1 | contig 12917 bp, 6 predicted proteins | sample IncBWC4OmetaG_FD_161047 | JGI IMG/M metagenome (GOLD analysis project Ga0210398, IMG submission 161047) | Forest soil microbial communities from Barre Woods Harvard Forest LTER site, Petersham, Massachusetts, United States - Inc-BW-C-4-O | ecosystem: Environmental > Terrestrial > Soil >... | reverse complement strand
CTTCACATCATCATTATGTAGAACGGCGTGTGCCAGAGGGTATAGATTTTCATTCCGTCCGCAGCCTGGGAGGTGATCTACCACCCCGCGGCCAGTGTGAACCTCTCCAGCCACCCTTCAGACAGCGGCCGGTCCGGACGCCGCCGCAATATGCCCCCGCATATGGAACGGTACAGTTGTAGAACCCCGTGGCCGGCCCCCGCCAGGTTTTCCACCTTTGATTGCCCCTGGCCCGGCACCAGCAGGCTTTTTTGCAGATTTTCGCGGTAGTTCTGTCTGAACCGTTGTACGATGCCCCAAAAGGCGCGATGGCAATCCGGCCCAAATGGCCTCTCGTACCCTCCGCGAAACCCCCTGTTTGCAGCGGTGCGTGAGTTCTACCTACTTGGCATCGTTTTGTTTTTGAGTGGCGCGTTGGCCGAGCTCGGCTCGACGAGTGGAAGCCGGAGGTATCTCATGAGAGCGTTTCGCAACATTTTGCGCCTATTCAGCCTGGGCTCCGCCCTGTGCAAAGGCATCAGATTCGCGCATCGCAAACCCGCAATCGCGAGCCTGCTGGTGCTTGTGCTTTTCAGTGGTTCGCCCGTGCATGCTCTCTTCGGCTTCGGCCATAAGAAAAAACCCGTCTCATCGTCCTACCCCTTGCTCACCCCCGATCAGGTCACCCTTTTGCGCCGCGCTGCCTTTCGGGAGAGATTCCTCATCCAGGTCATCCAGCAGCACACGCCGCTCATCCAGACCTACATCCAGCACATGCGCCCGGACCGCGAGTTGGGTGCGGTCCCCTCCTCCGACGAATATCTTCTCGGTCGCGTCGATTTCTCGGGCCGCTTCAACGAGGTGCTCTACAAGAAGCCTGCCACCACCACCGGAACTCTCGGCATTTCCACGAACCTCATTGACAAGCTGACCGGGCTGTTCCATCTCAAAATGGCTCCCAACGGCTTTATGGACATGATGTTCGTCGACTTCCGAAACTTTGATTTCCCGCACTACCGCTTTCGCTTCGTTCGCCGGGAGTTCCTCGGCACCGTCCGAACTTCGGTCTTTGACGTCACGCCCCGTTTCGGCACCGGCCGCGGCCGATTCGTTGGCCGCATCTGGGTCGAGGATCAGGATGCCAACATCGTCCGCTATACCGGCACCTTCTCGAACCCTCGCCTCCATCAAATCTACTTTCACTTCGACAGTTGGCGCGGCAACGTGCAGCCTTCGATCTGGCTGCCCATGGCCATTTATGTGGAAGATCGCGATTTCCGCGCGCAAAGCCATATCTGGGGCTACGGCTTTCGCCTGCCCGCCGCCATCGTTGGCGATAACCAGACCGATACCGGCGAGCGCACAGAGCAGGCTGACGCAAGCTCGCAGGACATGAGCCCCCTTGAAGCCCAGCGCGACTGGGAGGCCCAAAGTGAGCGTAATATTCTCGACCGTCTTACCCAGGCCGGACTCCTCGCAAATCCGAGCGATTTCGACAGGGTGCTACAGACGGTCACCAACAACCTCATTCTCGGCAGCAACCTCGCTCTTCCGGGCGATGTCCATTGTCGCGTTCTCCTCACTTCCACGCTCGAATCGCTCGCTGTTGGCAACACCATCATCCTGAGCAAGGGCCTCATTGACGTACTTCCCAATGAAGAAGACCTCGCCGCCATGCTCAGCTTCCAGCTCGGCCACATCGCCCTGCGCCATCCCATTGATACCCGCTACGCTTTCAGCGACCGGCTCTATTTCCCCGACGAGTACGCACTACAACGAATCCTGCTCAGCCACACCGACCCTCAAAATCAGGAAGCCGCTGCCAAAGCTGTCGCCATCTTCCGCGCCTCGATCTACGCGAACAAGGCCGGCAGCGTCGGCCTGTTTCTCGCCCAGCTTTCACAAATGGAGCGCCATGTCCCCGCGCTGCTCACCCCGCGGCTGGGCGACCCGCTGACGAGTCCCTCCGGCGCACCCTGGCTTGCGGCCTTCGAGCAGCAGGCGCCTCCGCTCCAGATCAATGATCTCCAGCAGATCGCCGCTCTTCCTCTCAACAGCCATCTGCGGATCGATCCCTGGAGCGACGAGGTCTTCTCTCTGAACTTCGGTCCCGCGCCACTGCTCAACGCGCGCGACAAGATGCCCTTTCAGGTCACCCCCATCTACTACCGGCTCCAGCGCTATAAAGCGCCCGAGGCTGGCGGACCATCCTCAGCGGCCGTTGCAGAACACTGATTTCTCTGCCGGACTTTTGAGTAACTGCTTGTTGAACTGCGCGTCCCTCTCTCAGGATCACCCCTGATAGATGCGGACAAGCCATGTACTTTGTCCGCTCCGTGCGGACGCGCTCGCTATCCTTCCGAATCCGTAGCAAATCGATTTCGACACGCCCCGTGTGCAAGCCAGCACACGGGGCTTTTTTTTCCCAGCAGGAGCGCCTTCGTATCAGGGAGCAGTCTCGTCCATGAAAATCGCTCATTTCGGGAGCCCTGACGGGAACGGGCTTCACGATGTCGGGGATCACCTTCCCGGCGACCCTGAATTCCGGGCAGTCGGCGTATCCTGGAAAAACCCGGATGCTCCGGTCGTGGAGTCTTCGTGAAGTTCAGAATTGCCACAGTCGTGCTTGTTGGGTTCTCCTGTCTGCCTTTGCTCACCGCTGCTCAGGCACCGGCGCTTTGGCGCGTCGGCCGCGTCGACGGCTCTTCTGTCGAATTCAGCCAGGAGCAGCCGCACACAGCCGTCGTCTACGATGCCGCCGGGGATAAGCCTGGCCAGGACTGGTACGCCTTTGCTCCCGCGGCCTTTCCTGGAAAGCCGCTCACCCCGGAAACCGCTCCCCGCGCGATCGTGTTTTCCCTTGCCGGGCCGCCCCTGCCGGCGTACCGCCTCATTGTCTCGGTGATCATTGAACACTCCAGCGTCCCCGATCTTGCTGTCACCATCGATGGCCGCGAGGGCCGTTTTGTCCTGCATCCGAAGCTCGACGACTCAATGGGCGACGCGATGGACGCCTTTTTCCCGGCCTACTCGCATGCGGAGGTCCTCTGCGACATCCCGGGCTCCTGGCTACACAAGGGCAGAAACCAGATTGCCCTGCAGCCGGTGTCGTCCAGCGACCAGGGCGTTCCCGATGCCGGATTCAACTACGACGCCATCCAGCTGGAACCGCTCACCCAACTCCCAGCCGTCACGGCCAACGTCGAGCCCACTGTCTTCTATCAGACCCACGGCGGCGCCCTCGAAGAACGTGTGGATGTCTTCGTCCGCTACACAGAGCGTCTCCACTCGAACCAGATCAGTCTGCACCTCGCCGACCATGCCTTCGACGGCCACCTTGAGCCGGAGGCAGACTTCGGCGAACAGCGCGTGCGCTTTCTCGTCCCGGAGTTTTCTCCGGGCACTTCCGCGCAGATCCTGATGGACCTGAACGGTCGGAAACAACGATTCACCGAGACCCTGCAACCGGGAAAGAAGTGGACCTTGTACCTTGTCCCGCACGTTCACCTCGATGTCGGCTACACCGATTACCAGGCGAAGGTGGCCGCGATCCATGCCCGGATCCTCGATGAGGCGATGGATCTGGCGGACAAGCATCCCGGCTTCCGCTTCAGCACCGATGGCGAGTGGAACCTGGAGCAGTTCCTGCGGTCGCGTACCCCGGAAGAGCAACAGCGGATCATGCAGGCCATTCGTGACCAGAAGATCTACATTCCTGCCCAGTCGAGCAACCTGCTTACCGGCTTCCCGACCGCTGAGACGCTGATTCGCTCGTTCTATCCGAGTGCCGGCGTCAGCCGCCAATACGGCACGCCGTACGACTACGCGAATATCACGGACGTCCCTTCTTACTCGTGGTCGTACGCGTCGATCCTGGCGGCCGCCGGCATTCCTTACTTTGCGGCAGGCAGCAATAACGACCGCGCCCCGGTCCTGCTAATGGGTCATCTGAACCAGCGGTCGCCCTTCTGGTGGGAAGGGCCGGACGGCGGGAAGGTCCTGGTCTGGTATTCGCGACACTACATGCAGATGCAGTTCCTCTTTGGCCTGCCGCCACAAGCGGAAACCGGCGAAGAGATTCTGCCCCTCTTCCTGCAGATGTATGAGCATCCGGAATACCGAGCCAACGCGGCTATCATCTTCGGCACCCAGGTGGAGAATACCGATCTCTTCCCGCAGCAGGCGGAGCTGGCCGGCCAGTGGAACGCCCTCTACGCGTATCCGCACATCGAGTACTCGGGATTCCATGACGCGATGGCGGCCATCGCACAGCAGTTCGGCGACAGCCTGCCCACTGTGCGCGGCGACGGCGGTCCGTACTGGGAGGACGGTATTGGCTCCGACGCTCGCTGCGCCGCGCTCGAGCGGCAAAACGAGAGCCGCGCTCCGACGGCGGAGAAGCTGGCGACCATCAGCACGCTCGTGAACCCGCGCCTGGCCGTCCGTCGCGACGATCTGAACGCGATGTGGGCAAACATGGTCCTGATGGACGAGCACACATGGACCTCCTGGAACAGCGTCTCCGACCCCTACAGCGACGAAGCGGTCCAGCAATTGAGGGTTAAGGATTCCCGTGCGACGACGGCGGCAGCACTGCGTGAGCAGCTTCTGCGCAGCAGCATGGCCAGTCTGGCTGACTCCATCAACACCGGCGTCAACAGCCTCATCGTCTTCAATGGCCTCAACTGGAAGCGCGACGGCGACGTGACCATCGACCTCGATCGCGGCTGGCAGATTGTCGATCCCGCGACCAGCCAGATCGTACCTTCTGTGACCCTTGAGGAAGGACCAAATTACCGCAAGGTGGAATTCCGTGCGAAGGACGTTCCGCCGATGGGATACAAAGTCTACTCGCTGCGGGAAAGCGTCAGCGCGGCTCCCGCTTCGCAGACCGGCATGGCGACCACTCTCGAGACGCCTTTCTATCGCGTCGAGCTGGATTCCGCCACGGGCAGCATTCGCAGCCTCTACGACAAGCAGCTCGGCCGGGAGCTGGTGGACCCCGCCAGTCCGTGGCGCCTGGGCCAGTATCTGTACGTGAGCGGAGGCGATCAGGAGCCGAACAGCATTCTGCAGTATCGCGCTGTTTCGCCAAAGCCTGTGCTGGACGTGCATCCCGCCGAGCACGGGCGGCTGATCTCCGAAGAGCACACGCCGTGGGGATGGCGCGTGGTCATGGAGTCCGTCGCGGACAACACGCCGTCCATTCGGACCGAACTTCGCCTCTTTAACGATGAGAAGAAGATCGAGCTGATCGAGGACGTCGACAAAAAACCAGAGCTGAAAAAGGAAGCCGTCTACTTCGCCTTTCCGTTCGCCATGACTCATCCGCGTTTTCAGTACGAAATTCAGAATGGCGTCGTCGATCCGGCAAAGGATATGTACTCGGGCGCGGGCCGCGAATGGTTCTCCGTCCAGCACTGGGTCGCGGTCGACGAGGACGGCATCTCAGCGACGGTGATGCCTCTGGATGCCTCGCTGGTCACCCTCGGCGACATCAATCGCGGCGCTTGGCCGACGAGCTTCGGACTGCGGCTCGGCACCATCTTTTCCTACGTGATGAACAATTACTGGCACACCAATTACCGAGCCGAGCAGGGTGGAGCTTTCCACTTTCGCTACGTCATTACCAGCGCCGCGCAAACCGATGCACCCGCGCTGAGCCGGCTCGGTTGGGAGGAGGTCACCCCGCTGGAGCACGACCAGATCCGCTCCCAGGACAAAGCTCTCAACTTGCCCGAGCCGCTCCCGGCCAGGGAATCCAGCTTCCTCTTCGTCAGCGATCCGGATGTGCTCGTCGACACCTGGAAGCCCGCCGAAGATGGCCGTGGCACCATCCTCCGCCTCATCGATCTGGGAGGTGAGTCACGCAGCATCACTATCGACACGCCACTGCTGGCGCTCAGCCAGGTCGTCCGCACCGACGCCGTTGAGCGGGATGGCGCCGCCATCACGCCCGAAACCCCTCACGAATTCCGGATTGAGATCCACCCGCATCAGATCGTCACTCTGCGCCTGCTGGAGCGGCCGCAGTGAGCGAGTGAGTACACACTCGGACTGGCGCGCGGCTGCGACGCCATCGCCGGCGCCACACGCACTCCACGAGTGCCGATACTGTCTGGCATTCGTCACCTGGCCGGGACGTCGCCCAGTGTTCACCTTTCGGCTGGACATCTGAACCCAGCGACTACGGGAACCGCAAAGTTCGCGGATGCCGATCGAAATTACCGCTAAGACGGAATTATCGAGAATATCCACAATAACTGTCATTTCAGGTCCGGCCAGGCGCAAGTAAGAGAAGACAGCGTTCACCGTTTTGGGGCTTGACTGAAATGTCCGGATTGCTGCCTGCGAGGCAGCGAGCGTCTTTAGGGGGAGACGTTGCTGCGTTCGCAGAAGAGCAAAGCCAACAACAAACCTGTTCCGGTGCTGCTCACTGCGCGAAGTTCACGAAGAGCGCCACCCACTCTTGATTCCCAACCACGCGGAATGTGTGCCCCTTGCCGGTTAGATCCTCGGCCAAGTAAATCTGCCCCGGTACGATCCTGGCCTTTTCGCGGTCAGAAACCATTCAAGGAGTGCTTTGCCTTCTCAGCCCCTAATTCGGAGCATGAGCTGCCCGGTGTGCCGAAGCCGGCCGGATCAGCCCTCCCCTGGCGCTATGAGTCTGATTGAATAGACTGTTTCGGGGAGAACGCGAAGATGCCAATGGTTCAATACCCTGGGACAGGTCGACTGCGGATCGGACTCTTGCTCGCGAGTGTGTGGGTATTGGGTGGGGGTGTGCTGGCACCGCAGGAGCCGAAAGCAGATGAGGGGCGATGGAAGACCGAAGCCGAGCGGGTGACGATCGTGCGCGACGACTGGGGTATCGCGCATGTGCATGGCCAGAGTGATGCGGATGCGGTCTTCGGGATGATCTACGCCCAGTGCGAGGATGACTTCAACCGCGTGGAGATGAACTACCTTTCTTCGCTGGGACGCACAGCCGAGGCGGAAGGCGAAGATGCCCTTTGGCGCGATCTGCGCCAACAGCTCTTTATCGATCCGGCTGAACTGCAGCACGACTATGCCGCGAGCCCGGATTGGCTCAAACGGCTGATGAATGCCTGGGCAGACGGGATTAATTTTTACCTTGCCACGCACCCCGAGACGAAGCCGAAGGTGCTCACGCAATTCGCACCCTGGATGGCGCTGTCGTTTACCGAAGGCAGTATTGGCGGCGATATTGAGCGAATCGACGTAAAGAGGCTGCGGGCTTTCTATGATTCGCAAAGCTCAAACGCCGGCACGGTGAGTTCTATGAACCGGCTGGCGAGCCAGTCCCCGAGTGCGTTGGACTGGTTCGAACCGGAGCCGAGAGGATCCAATGGATTCGCGATCGGGCCCACGAACACTGTGGGGCATCATGCCTTGCTGCTGATCAACCCCCATACCTCATTCTTCTTCCGTAGTGAACTCCAGATGGCGAGCGATGAGGGTCTCGACGCGTATGGGGCGGTGACGTGGGGCCAGTTCTTTATCTATCAGGGGTTCAACGACCGTGCGGGATGGATGCATACATCGAGCAACGTGGATGCCGTGGATGAGTACCTGGAGAAGCTGGTCAACGATGGCGACAAGTTGAGCTACGTGTATGGTGGCCAGAAGTGTCCTTTTACCACCAGGCTAATCACGCTTCATTACAAAACACCACAGGGGCTGGCTTCGCGCACCTTCACGGCGATGTATAGCCTGCACGGGCCAGTGATCCGGCAGGATGGAGACCACCTGGTTACGGTTCAGCTGATGAATATTCCAGTGGCAGCTCTGGAACAGAGTTATCTGAGAACGAAGGCACGGAACTATGCTGAGTATCGGAAGACGATGGAACTGCGGGCGAACTCCTCGAACAACACGATTTTTGCCGACGCAGATGGCGATATCGCGTATTGGCACGGCAACTTCATTCCGAACCGCGACCCGCATTTCGATTACACCAAACCTGTCGATGGTAGCAACCCGGCAACGAACTGGCAGGGACTGGAGACGGTCGATCAGGTGCCACATCTGCTGAATCCGAAGAGTGGGTATCTTTTCAACGTGAATGATTCGCCGTGGAACGGCGCGGGAGCGAGTTCTCTGCGCAAGACGGACTATCCGGCCTATGTGGAGCAGGGGATCGAGTCGGCGCGCGGACTGCATGCCATGCGCGTGTTGGCTCCTGACGGAATTCCAAGTCGCGATTTCACGCCGGATGGCTTGATGCATGTGGCCTACGACTCTTTTCTGCCATGGTTTGCACGGACCGTGCCCGTGCTGACCGCGGCTTACGACGCTCTCCCCGCGGATGCGCCGCTCCGGTCGCACCTTGCCGGTCCGATCACGGTTCTGCGCGCGTGGGACGACCGCTGGGCTGCGGATTCAGTGGCGACCTCGGTGGCTGTGTACTGGGGTACGCAAATGATGAAGATCGTGGGCCGGCCGGCACACGAGGCTCTGGTGCCCAGCGAGGAATGGGTTGCTACCCGGACGCCGGCGGAAACTCTGCTAACCGCACTGGCGACATCGACCGATAAACTGACAGCGGATTTTGGAACATGGCGCACGCCCTGGGGCCAGATCAACCGGTTTCAGCGCCTGAACGGAGACATCGTGCAACCTTTCAACGATCGCGGCGCGAGTATTCCGGTGCCCTTCACCTCCTCGCTGTGGGGATCGCTGGCGTCGTTTGCAGCGCGGCAGTATCCGGGGACGAAGCGATGGTATGGCACTGAGGGCAACAGTTTTGTCGCGGTGATCGAGTTCGGAGACAAAGTGCGGGCAAAGGGTGTGACGGCTGGTGGAGAGAGCGGCCATCCGGAGTCAAAACATTTCGACGACGAGGCGGAACGGTACGCATCAGGCGATCTGCGCGACATTTATTTCTATCCGGAACAGCTCAAGGGGCATACGGAACGGACCTATCATCCGGGCGAATAGAGCGACTCCCTGAGACCCCTGGCCGCTTCCAGTTCATGCCTGAACCTCGATCCATTCATCGACGGGTTTCCGGACGATCACGGCCGTGCTGAATTGCCGAGGCGGTCGTGGAGGTTGTCTTGGCCAGATCACCGGCTATCCGGAAAGTTCGATCAGGCGACTGAGAATGCCGATTGGGACCGATCTGAAACTTTTCAATTGCCGACGATATCAACTATTTTCGAGGCCGCGGTCGAATGTCCGTATTGCCCACGGGGAGCCGGCACAAGGTCGCAATGCAAAGCACATATCTTCCGCCGGCTTGCCCGCCGCCATATAAGATTGTGTGCGATCTTTTCAGCTCGACTTCGGAGGTTCCATGCGCGTCTGTGGTCGCTGTCTCCTTGCGCTCCTTGTGCTGCCGCTCTTCCCTCTCGCCGCAAGAGAAGTTCCCGCTCAATCCTCAGACCACCACATCTTCCAGCGCCCAGCGCTTTCTAAGGACCTGATCTGCTTCGGCTACGCCGACGATCTCTGGACCGTGCCGCGCTCGGGCGGGAAAGCCACCATACTCACCACAGGCGTCGGCATTGAAACCGCGCCCGTCTTCTCACCCGATGGCTCTACGATCGCCTTCACCGGCGATTACGACGGCAACACCGATGTATTTACAATTCCCGTGGGTGGCGGGATTCCGTATCGCGTCACGTATCACCCCGTCCCCGACGTCGCGGTAGGCTGGACGCCCGACGGCAGGGGGATCCTCTTCCGTTCGAACCGCGATGCCCACAGCCGCTACTCGCAGCTCTACACCATTCCCGCCAGGGGTGGCCTGGCCAAAGTGCTGCCGCTGCCCATGGCTAATCAAGGGACGTATTCGCCTGACGGCAAGGAGATCGCCTACTCGCCGCTCCCGCCCGGCTTCGGCTTCAACTTCATCAACTACGTCGCCTGGGGCAACTACCATGGCGGCCAAGCCGGCAGCATCTGGATCACCACTCTGCCCGGTCTCGACTCCGTGCAGATTCCGCACGAGAGGGCGACTGACTACTCGCCCGTCTACGCCGGCGGCAGCATCTACTTCCTTTCCGGCCGCAACGGACCCATCACCATCTTCAAGTACGATCCAGCCACAAAGACTGTCACCGAAGTTCTCAAGAACGAAGGGTCCGACATCCGCACCCTCTCCGGCTACGGCGACACGCTCGTCTACGATCAGCTCGGCGAGATTTACCTGTTCGACACGACGACCGGCAAGAGTCATCACGTTGCGATCGAGGTGGATGCCGATCTGCCCGAGGTCCGTCCGCACATCGAGAGCGTGGCCGATCAGATGGAGAGCGTCGGGATCTCGTCTACCGGCTTGCGCGCTGTCGTTGAGGCTCACGGCGACATCTTCACCGTCGCCGCCAGGCATGGGCCGACGCGCGACATTACAAACACGCCCGGCGTGATGGAGCGCGAGCCGGCATGGTCACCGGACGGCCAGTCCATCGCCTACTTTTCCGATGAGTCCGGCCTCTACCAGCTGTGCGTCGCGCCCCAGACCGGCAACGATGTGGCTGGCGCGCCGGTGGTGAAGAAGTTCCCGCTCGCCCCGGAGCCGGCGTATTACTTCAATCCCATCTGGTCACCCGACTCGAAGAAGATCGCCTTCCACGACAACCGACTGAACACCTACATGCTCGACCTGACTTCCGGCAAGCTGACCACCGTGGGCGAGAAGAACCTTTACGGCGGATTCTCCAACACCAGCTATGCTGTTTCCTGGTCGTCCGATTCCAAATGGCTGGCCTACACGCGATCGATGGAGAATCATCTCCACGCGCTATTTCTTTACTCGCTCGATAACGGCCAGTCCACGCAGCTGACCAGCCAGATGGCGGAGTCCACCCACCCGGCGTTCGACCGGGAAGGCAAATATCTCTACTTCATCGCCAGCACCAACGCGGGCGCCACCAGTGACGGTCTGGACATGACGAGCGACCTCTATCAGGTCACGTCGAACATCTACGCCATCACGCTGTCCAAAAGCACGCCTTCGCCGATCGCCCCCCAACTCGATGATGAGAAGCCGGCGTCGGAAGCTCAGCCCGAAGACAAGAAGCCCGCAAGCGGCGACCACGACGGTGAAGCTGGCAGTGACGAAAAGGCTCATAGCAAATCAGCGCCGCCCAGGCCGGTCAAGATCGATCTCGATGGAATTGAGTCGCGCACGGTGGCGCTGCCCTTCCCCGCTGCCGCCTACCAGGACGTCGTTGCCGGTCTCAAGGGCTCGGTTTACTTCCTGGAGCGGCCCGGCTCCGGCCGTTTTGGCGACCGCGGGATGACTCTGAGCCGCTGGACACAGGAAGACCGCAAGACGGAGAAGCTGGCCGAGAACGTCGAGTTTTTCGAGCTCTCTGCCAATGGCGAGAAGATGTTGCTCGCACTCAGCCACCCGCGGCCTGACGGCGATGAACCAGGCCCGAACGGAGGTGGCCGTCCCAGCTGGGTCATCGTCCCCGCCAATGCCCCAGTCAAGTCCGGCGAGGGAGCGCTCAATTTCGCCGATTTGAAACTGAGGGTCGTCCCGCACGAAGAGTGGGCGCAGATGTACCACGAAGTGTGGCGCATCGAGCGAGCCTACTTCTACGACGCCAGCTACCACGGTGTGAAGACCGACGCGGATGAGAAACGCTTTGAGCCGTGGGTCCAGTCCATCGCCTCGCGCGCCGACCTCAACTACATTTTCCAGGAGATGCTGAGCGCTTTCTCTGTGGGCCACCTGCGCGGCACCGGCGGTGAGATCCCCGAGGCAAAGCATGTTCCTGGCGGACTGCTCGGCGCCGATTACGACATCAGGAACGACCGATACTGCATCGCGAAGATTTACACCGGCGGCGAGTTCAACCCGAGCGATCACGCGCCGCTGGCGCAGCCCGGCCTGAATTTGAACGTTGGCGACTGCATCCTGGACATCAATGGCCGTGAGCTGACTGCCGAGACGGACATCCAGGAGCCGCTCGAGGGCACCGCGGGCCAGGTGATCAGCCTGCGCATCGGTTCAGCCGATGGGTCCAGCGCCCGCGATATCGATGTCAGACCGGTGGCCAGCGAGACCGCCCTGCGCAACATCGACTGGATCGAAGGCAACCAGAAAAAAGTGGATCAGCTCTCCGGGGGCAAACTCGCTTACCTCTACCTGCCCGACACGGGTGGCGGCGGGTTCACCAACTTCAACCGTTACTACTTTGCTCAGACGCAGAAGGAAGGCGCGATCGTCGACGAGCGCTTCAACGGTGGCGGGCAGGTTGCCGACTACTTCATCGAAGTGCTCAGGCGGCAGATCGAGTCGTACTGGACGCCACGCTACGGAGTCATCGAGCACACGCCCAACGCCGCGATCTACGGGCCCAAGGTGATGATCGCCAATGAATTCTCCGGCTCCGGCGGCGATGCACTGCCCTGGCTTTTCAAGGAAGCCAAGCTGGGGCCGCTGGTGGGCAAGCGCACCTGGGGCGGGCTGGTAGGTATCGGACCCATCCCGGTCCTGATGGACGGCGGCCACGTGACATCACCCAGCGTGGCGTTCTTCTCGCCCAACGGTGAGTGGGACGTGGAAAATCACGGCGTGGATCCGGACTACGCAGTGGAGCAGGACCCGAAGGCCGTTAGCGAGGGGCACGACCCACAGCTCGAAAAGGCCGTGGCCCTTGCGTTGGAGGAGCTGAAGGCGCATCCACCGGCCAAGCCGCAACGGCCGCCATACCCGAACTACCACAACACGTATTAGCCTGCCCTTCGGGCGGCGTTTTTCTGGGGGAACGCTGCCCGGAAGTTTCGCGTCGGAACGTCCGGATTGCCGACATCCATGTGAGTCTTCTGTCAAGGGTGGCCGAACTGGCGGTAGTACTGCAACGATCAACATGCTCCATTTACAGAATGGCGCATCGAAAACAGCTACCTTCGCTGCGGGTTGGCGGAATGCCGTACTTCGACCCAGCCGCATTGGGGAT
>Ga0210398_10004605_pt1 | contig 12921 bp, 7 predicted proteins | sample IncBWC4OmetaG_FD_161047 | JGI IMG/M metagenome (GOLD analysis project Ga0210398, IMG submission 161047) | Forest soil microbial communities from Barre Woods Harvard Forest LTER site, Petersham, Massachusetts, United States - Inc-BW-C-4-O | ecosystem: Environmental > Terrestrial > Soil >... | reverse complement strand
CTCGTGCCCATCATTCCGGTGACGGTGTGCAATCCGACGCCGCCGCCGAGGTTCTTCAGCTCGAAGGTCACGGTCTTGTCTGTGTTGCTCAGCGGTGTTCCGTCCTTGTCGTCTTCCACCAGGTTCCACGCCGCGATCACGATGGTCCCATCTTTTCTGCGGGTCACGAGAGCTTCGTCGGTCGGCGCGGGGAGCCGCTCCTCGCCCAGTTCGTGCAGCAGCATAAAGACGTCATACGCCGGTTTCGGAATCCCGCGCTCCGCCACAATCCCGTACCCGCCATAGAACGGCGTCTTCACCACGCCCTGCTCCTCGAACACATCGGAGAAGCTCCAGTAGGACATCATCAGCGTTTTGCCGTCGCACTTCGAAATGGTGTCCGCCATCCAGGGTCCCATGTAAATGGAATCGGTGATCCGCTGCTCGTTCATGTAGGTGGCGTTGAACTCGCTCCAGATGAGGGGAATTTTTGGCTTCGCCGACTTCGCAATTTCGTCGTGCACCTTGTCGACCGCGGCGCAGACCATCTGGTGCGGGGCGATGGAACGATGGTCATGGAATACGTCCATGGTCGTGTCGTTGCCGTAGACGTGGGTCGACACGAAATCCAGAGGGACATCGTTATCGGTCGCGTGTTTGATCATGTCGCCGACCCATGCTGCCTGCGCGGTGGCCGGACCGCCTACGCGGATCTTTTCGCTCACCGCCTTCAGTGCCCGCGCCGTGTGATCGTACAGTTCGAAATACGTCTCCTGGGCCGGACGCCCGATCCAGAAGTCGATGTTCGGCTCGTTCCATACCTCGAAATACCACTGCGCCACTTCGTCGACGCCGTAGCGCTCGACCAGATGCTGCGCAAACGCGGTGATCAGCGCGTCCCACTTTGCATAATTGTCCGGCGGAGAAGGAATCGGTTTGTACCAGAACGCGTGATAGGGAGCGTTCGGCGCGAGCGCCTTCGGCATGAAACTAATCTCGACAAATGGCCGAACCGAGTGCGCCAGAAGGCCGTCATAAATCTGGTCGACATACGACCAGTTGTAGACCGGGTTGCCCTGCGCATCTTCGCTGTAGACGCCGTTTTCGTCGTCGAGAATGGCGTGGAAGCGCACGTAGCGGAAGTCCGCGACTTTTCTCACACGATCGAGGTCGTCGCGATAGCTCTCGCGCATGGAGAGATTGGCGCGCCCCGAGCCGAACATCTGCTCCCAGAAATGCGGGAAGGGAGTTCCCTGGGCACGCGCATCCACGACGATCGTCTGCGGCGCCGCGCTCTCCTGTTGGGCAACGCTGCTGAGGGACGCGCCGGCCAGCAGGGCCACCGCCAGAACACAGTTGATCTTTCTCATTCGTATCTCCGAGGAGAATTATCGTCCAGGCGGGAGCCTGGCGCTCCTGGACGCCGTCGGTTGTGCAAAAGAGAAAGGAGGATGCCCTTTGCGGAACATCCTCCGTGTCTTTCATTCGTGGTCTGCTTCAGAAGCTGAAGCGTCCCTGGAAATCGATGACCCGGGCTCCCAGAGCGCCGCCTGCCTGGCCGAGGTTTGAATTGCCGATGTTCGTCGAAATGGTGCTCGGATTGATATTCAAAAGGTTGAACAGATTAATCATGTCGGCTTTAAATTCGATTTGGGCACCTTCGCCCAGCCCACGGATGTGCGGGAGGCCGAAAGCCTTGGCCGCCGTGATATCCACGTCGCGGTAATCCGGGCCGGGCATGGAGTTGCGATCCAGCCCCGGCGGGGGGATGAAGGCAGTGGCAACCTGCCCGGTATTATCGGCAATGGCATTCGAGTAGTTGGGAACCTCGAAGTAGTTATTCATGAACTGATCGTTATTCGTGCCGGTATTCGAGGTACCTGGGTTGGAGAAGTTACTTCCGGTTTTGAAGGCATTGTTGCCGGTCGAGCGACCCGCTCCTCCCAGATAGATCGGCCGGAGATTTTGGTATCCATAGTTACAGAGGTTGCAGTAAATCTGGTGCGGCGCGGTATAGACGGGAGTCCACCCGAAGCCGGTGTGGAAGGTGGCAATTCCGGAAAGGGTCCAGCCCCCGGCGACTTTCTCCTCCCAGTTATGCCCGCGGAAGATAACCGGCTGCCACACCCCAAACACCTTGAAGACCTGATTCAAATCGAAATCCGACCGTCCATAGGAATAGCGCGTGTCGTAGAGGTACGGGTCGCGGAAGTACGGGCCTGAGTCCGTATCCATGCTGTGCGCCCAGGTGTACTGGGTGTCGAGGGAGAAGGTATTCGAGAACTGATGCTTGACCCCGGCGATCATCATGTTGTCATTCGATTTGCCCTGGCTGCCGAAGGTATTGATGCTGTTGACGAGGGGGTTGAGCGAATCTCCGAGAATGGTTCCGTAGCCGTTCGCGTCGTAGTTATACAGGGTATGGTGGGCGGAGCTGCCCAGATAGCCGAGATTCGCAACCCACGCATGGCCCAGATCTAACTCCATCTCGATCGAATAGTGATGAAGATACTGGGTGGGCAGGTTATTCGGCAGGCCGCCCAGGTTAGCTGCGCCTACGGTCGGCAGGCCGGCACTGTTAAAGGTGGTAATCACGTGCGGGTTGGGCGGATAGCCCATGATGTTGGTTGGACTGGAAGACGGTGCATAGAGGATATTCGGATTGATATTGGTCGGGCTGGTGCTGGTTCCGGGGACCGAGCTGGTTCCCGGCGGATTGCCGTCATCGTTGTTCGCGGTTGCAATCTGCTCCTCGTTGTAGTTCAGTCCATAACCACCGCGGAATACCAGTTTGCCGTTCTGCGCCGTGGGGCTCCAGTTGAAGCCGACCTGCGGTCCGAAATTTAGCTTCTGCGCCTGCCACGCATTAATGCCAGTTTTAATGGTGATGCCGGTGAGCAGCGCGCTGCCGCTGCCGAAGGTGAGCACGCCCATGTTGTTGTCCTTGTCGGAGAGCGGCCCGTAGTAGGAATAGCGCAGCCCGGCGGTGATGGTCAGATTGGGACGAGCCTTCCAGTCATCCTGGAAGAAGACGCCCCAGAGATCCTGGCGGTTATCGTTGCGGTAGCCTCCGGGAATGCCGGTGGTTGCCTGGAACGCTCCTCCCTCGGCCTCGGGTGCGTCATTCATGAAGTCCCACAGGTTATAGAAGGTAAAGTTGGGCGCCCCGATGGGATCGTTGAGATAGTAAAGCCGCGTCAGGTCAAACCCGAACTTCATGGTGTGGTTGGCCAGGACCTTGGTCGCTACGTCTTTGTAGCCGTAAGTCCACTGGTCCAGGTGCGCAGGAACCGGGACGCCCAGAGATCCGATGGTGATGGCGCCAATTTGCGGGCTGCCTTCCAGCTGGTCCTGGGGCAGCCCAAAGGGCGCCTGGGGATTGCTTGCCAGCTCGTTATAGCGCCAGCCCGCCGCGTTGGCGCGCGCTTCATTCAGAAAGGTCGGCGAAAAAATGTGGTTCCAGATCAGCGAGAACGCGTCATTCACCTGGTCGTGATTGAACAGCTGATAGGCGTAGCCGCCGTTATAGTGGGTCAGCGAGGTGGGGACCCAGAAGATCGCGAAGCTGATGCGGTCGTTCTGTGTCGCCTGAGCATCCAGCCGTCCGTTGTACTGCTTAAAGTCGCTGCTGGTGGGATCGATGATGGTGTACTGGGCAATATCGGCGGTGGTCGAGAGGCCGCTGCCTACTCCCGGATTGCTGGTACTGACGTAGGTGAGGTCCTGTGTGCCGAGAGGGGTGGTGAGGGGAGAGCCGATGTTGATTCCCTGTCCGGCGATGGTTCTGCAATTGACGCCCTCGGTGAGTCCAGCCGTTGCGCAGTTCGCGGAACCGATCACGGTGCCGGCGACGGTGGATCCCTTGAAATTGAGATAGGTGGAGGCAATGCTGCCGCTGGGAGCGAGTCCTGCCAGCGCCGAGGTGGTATACCAGCCGACGCTGGTCTGCGGGATAGTCTGGCTTTGCCCTTCGTAGGCAAAGAAGGCGAAAACGCGATTCTTCCAGAGTGGGCCGCCGAGGCTGCCACCCCACTGGTTGTAGCGGTCCTCGTCGCGCAGCAGGCCGCGCTGCGCAGGCGTCAGTTTCGCGCCGGTGGTCGGGTCGTAGGCCTGCACCGATCCCGGACCGTTCCAGCGCTGGTAGGCATTCAGGCCGGGCCGCATGATCTGGAAGAAGAAGCTGCCGTGAAGATTGTTGGTGCCGCTTTTGGAAGTGATCTGGGTGACTGCGCCTGAAAACCGGCCATTCTCCGCATCGTAGGCGTTGCTGGTGACCTTGATGTTGCCGATGGAGTCCTCGCTGGGAGTGATGACGGTCGCGCCGCCCCAGACGGCGCTTTCGGTACTGATCCCGTCGATGCTGTACCCGTTGTTTTCAAACTGCTGGCCGTTGCTGTTGGCTGAAGCTCCGTTCTCCGTCGCGAAAACGCTGCTCGAATGGCCGAGGTTGCCGCCCCCACCGGAGGAAGCTCCGGTTTGCGTTCCCGGAGACTGGAACCCACCTCCGCCCGCTTGCTGCGATCCATCCGCCAGCACCCCCGGCGTCAGCCGCAGCAGACTCAGCGGGTCGCGCTCGTAGACCGGCATATGCTGGACCGTGTTGGCCGAGATGGACTCGCCGGTATTGGCGGTCTCTGTATCCATGGCCGACACGGTGGACCCATTGACGGTCACCGTGGTGCTCTGCCCTCCGGGCGTCATCTGCACGTCGACGGCATTGGCCTGCTCCGGATTCAGTTGCAGGTTGACGAAGTCTTTCTCCTGGAATCCGGTCGCGGTCACGGTCAGGTTGAAGGAGTCGGGGGGCAACGCGTCGAAATTGTAGACACCGCTGGCGTCACTGGTGCGAACCTGTTTGGCATTGGTGCCGGTGTCGGTAAGGGTGAGCGTGGCGCCGGGAATGACCGCGCCGGTGGGATCGGTGACCACGCCCTGAATCGAAGTGCGGAACTGCGCCGAAGCCGTCAGCGTTCCACACAGCGCAGCCACAAGCAAAAGCGCCAGCTTCCGGCTGGCGCTGCGAGGCAGACTCACAAACTGAAAAAATGACGCCATGCTCCGCGCTCCGCGGAGGGTTCCTGCGGGAAAAACGTACATAGGCTCTCCTGAAATAAGTGCAACTTACCCGGGATGTTGGATGGCCTTGCGGGGATGCCCGAACGTCAGAAAGAACCCGCACCGGTTTGGATTCCACTGACCCCGGAAAGGTCTCGTCAGGGGTGCGGATTGGAGAAGCTCGGACCTGGCCTGCATGGTGGTGGAGGGGTGGCCGGTTATAGTGCTTCTGAGGCCGATCCCTTTGACCCGCTCCGCCGCTGCTCGTTTCGTCCCTATATCGTTGCGAGGTTTCGGATTCGCCCTTGCCGCGATGATGCTGTTCCCCGCCTCCCATGCGCGCGCCGCCGGGAACCCGGACGAGATTCCGGATGGGATTCCGCGCGCCCTCGCCCAGGAGCGGGCTGGGCGGGTTTCGGATCTGCACTACGAGCTCCACTTCACCCTAGTGCCCCACGCTGCCACGGCTGAAGCCATTGAGACGATTCGGTTCCAGCTCAGCGACGCCTCGACGCCGCTGCTGGTCGATTTCCGCGACGGCGCAGTATCTTCGCTGCGCCTGAACGGGGGCGAATTGCCAGGGGCGATCGACCACGGCCATCTGGTTCTTCCCGCTGCCTCGCTCCACTCCGGCGCGAACACAGTCGACGCCAAATTTACCGCCAATATCGGAGCCGCGGGTAAGGCCATCACGCGCTTCGAGGATCACGATGACGGCAGCGAATATCTCTACACGCTGTTTGTTCCGATGGATGCGAGCATGGCGTTTCCCTGCTTCGATCAGCCGGATCTGAAAGGGCGCTTCCAACTCACCGTCAGCGTTCCCGAGGACTGGACCGTCATCTCCAACACGGCGCCCTGGAGGATCGAGTTCGCCGGCAAGCGTCCGGAGATCCAATTCAACGAGACCGAGCCGATTCCGACGTACCTGTTCGCCTTTGCCGCCGGACCCTTCGTCAATGTGCATCCCACGCAGGGGCTGCCCAACGTCTGGGTGCGCAAATCCAAAGCGCAGGCCGCGGCATCCGAAGTCCCGGCCGTGCAGACCACTGCCGCGGACGGCATTCGTTATTTGTCCGACTACTTTGCGCAGCCGTTTCCTTTTCCGAAGTACGAAATGGTCCTGATCCCGGGCTTCGCTTACGGCGGCATGGAGCACGCGGGGTCGACCTTCCTGCGCGAAGAGTCGGTGCTGTTCCGCACCGCACCGACGGCCGACAACCGCCTGGGCCGGCAGATCCTGGTGCTGCACGAACTGACGCACCAGTGGTTCGGTGACTTCACGACCATGCGCTGGTTCGACGACCTGTGGCTGAAGGAAGGCTTCGCGCAGTACATGGCGTACAAGACGCTGGCCGCGCTGCGTCCCCACGACGACATCTGGCAGCACTTCTATCAGTCGATCAAGCCGGCGGCGTATGCGATTGATGAAACCGAGGGGACGACGCCGATTTATCAGGAGATTCCGAATCTGAACGCGGCCAAATCGGCGTATGGAGCCATCGTCTACTCGAAAGCGCCGGGCGTTCTGCGCCAGCTCAACTACGTGATCGGGGACGATGCGTTTCGCAAGGGCCTCCAGCTTTATCTCGCCGGGCACAAGTACGGGAACGCGACGTGGAGCGACCTGATCGGCTCGTTCCAGACCGCTTCGGGGCGCGACCTGACGACGTGGGCCGATATGTGGATCCGCCATCGGGGCATGCCGCGCGTCGACACCTCCTGGTTCTGCAGCGGCGGTCGGCTCAGCTCGCTGCGCTTCACGCAGGCGCCTGTGCTGGACGGTAGCGGCACATGGCCCATCGCCACCGAAGTGGCGCTCGGCTATTCCGATGGCGCCGTTCACACCTTCCGCGTGGACATCGATGCCGACCCCAGGCAGCCGCCCGCCACGCTCGCCCCCGTGGGTCAGCCGTGCCCGGCCTGGATCTTCGCGAATAACGACGATCATGCCTACGGACTCTTTCTTCTCGACGCGAAATCGCGCGCGGCTCTGCTGCCGCAGCTCGCGGATGCCGGGCCTGCAGCTTCGGATCTTTTCCGGCGGACGTTGTTGTGGGGTTCCCTGTGGGATTCGGTGCGCGAGGTTGAGCTGGATCCTGCGGTCTACGTGCGCACGGCGCTCGACGCTCTGCCGCACGAGCGCGACGAGACGCTGGCCGCCTCATTGCTGGCGCACACGGAGACTGCGATGCATCGTTATGTGAGCGCGCGCGCGCAAACAGAACTGCTGGGCCACGCCGCGACTCTCGCTGCCGATCGCATGACGGGCGATCCCGATCACGATCTCCGCATTGTCTGGTTCCGCTCGCTTGCCGGATTTGCGGCGCAGCCCGGGGGCTCGGCGGTGATGAAAGATTTGCTGGCCGGCCGGCGCACGATCCCCGGCGTTGAGTTGCGTCAGCAGGACCGCTGGTCGCTGGTCACCGCGCTCATCGCTTACGGCGATGCCGATGCCGGCGCGGTCTTCGCCGCCGAACAGAAGCGCGACCCCTCGGGCGATGGACTCAAATACGCCTGGGTGGCGCAGGCGGCTCGCCCCGACGCCGCCACGAAGCGCAGCTACTTCGACGAGTACCTGCACAACCCGCAGCGTTCGGAAGACTGGATCCAGTCCTCGCTGGGCGCCTTCAATTATTGGAACCAGTCCGCCCTGACCGCTCCGTACCTCGAGCCGGCGCTGGAAGCGCTGCCGCAAGTGAAGCGGGAGCGCAAAATTTTCTTCCTGGTCGCGTGGCTCGACGCGTTCATGGATGGGCAGCAATCCCAGGCGTCGCTGGAAAGTGTGCAGCACTATCTCCAGACCGCCAGCCCCGACCCGGATTTGCGGCTGAAGATTCTGGAGGCGATGGATGAGCTGCAGCGGACGGTCAGGATACGGGCCAAGTTCGCGCATTGACAGACGCAACGCGCATGGCTTCCCTGGCCGGAGCGTAATGGAGATACGAGCCTGCCCGGTAAAATGGAGCGCAGTGATGCGGTTCCTGTGCGCGGTCGCTGGACTGTTTGCTTTTGCGGTAGCGAGCGGGCGCGCGCAGCAGGCCCCTGCGCCGCCGCAAAATGGATCGAATCCGCCGACTTTGACCGTGCGTTCGACGCTGGTCGAAGTTCCGGTGCTGGTGAAGACGAAGAATGGCCAGGTGGTTTTTGAGCTGACGGCGCATGATTTCGTGCTGACGGACGATGGGGTTCCGCAGCAGATCCGCATCGAGCAGGAGACGGACGCGGAGCCGCTGGCGCTGGCGGTGGTGGTGGAGACGGGGGGAGCGGGTGCGCGGCATCTGGCGGATTACCAGGAGCTGGACGCGATTCTCGATTCGCTGGTGGGGAATGTGGAGCACCGGGTGGCGCTGATCGGCTTTGACTCGACGCCGCATCTGCTGATGGCGTTCAGCGAGAACACGGAGGACGTCTCGACGCAGCTGTCGCGGCTGAATCCCGGCGACAACGGCGCGTCGATTCTGGATGGCGTCGCCGCAGCGGCGGATCAGCTGCGGGCGCAGCCGGAGCGGTTCCGGCGCGCGATTCTGCTGCTGAGCGAGACGCGGGACCAGAGCAGCCGCACGACGCTCAACGACGCGCTGCGGATGATCAGCGACGCGAACATTACGATGTACAGCTTCGGTTTTTCGAGCACCGGTTCGGCGGTGTCGCACGAGGCGTCGAAGTTCAGCCGAAACGAGCCGGGTCCGCAGCATGGGTGTTTCAGCCGGGACGGAACCGATCCCGTGAGCATGGCGGAGTATCAGGGTCATTACAGCAAGCAGTTGCTGGACTGCATCAGCGATCTGGCGCCGCCGCTGCGCCTGGCGACGATGGCGTGGATTGCGGCGAGTTCGGGACTGAAGAAGAACACGGCGGAGTCGATTGCGGGGCTGACGGGTGGGGAGTTTTTGCATTTTCACGATTCGAAGGATCTGCGCGCGGGGCTGATCCGGATCGGGAACGATGTGCCGAACTATTACGTGCTGAGTTTCCGCCCTTCGGCGGTGACGCCGGGGCTGCATGCGTTGAAGGTGGAGCTGAAGGGGCGGCCGGAGCTGGTGATGAAGGCTCGGACGGAATATTGGATCGACGAGCCACAGCCGTGAGCGGGCTGCGTAAGGTCTAGAATGCCCTTCCCTTGAGCCAGTTGTTGCGCTCGTCACCCAGAGCCCAGCTCGCCCAATTTCGCTGGAGCCGCGCGACAAAGAGTTTATCGCGGTCATGCAGCGCGAGCTTGATGGTTTCGAGAATCTCTGACGTATGAATGCAGAGTCCACCAGCCACACTGACTTCTCGATGTGGCACCAAGTGAACTCGCGCTTGATTTGAGAGATTACGCGCTCCTAATCCGGAGCATTGTCATTTGGAGAGCGCAGGTCGTACGCGATCACAAATATCATTGAATGCCTGTTAAGTTTTACAGATGTTGCAAATATATCAAATATTGCGTATATTTCGAATAATGCGCCTGTTTTGTAAGCGACATTGGGACATTTATGAGTTCTAGTTCCGTACGGTTGCACTTGTCGAGAAAATGCACGGTTGTGCCTGGGAGGAGAACCCATGGAGGAGAAGGACGGCTTAGCGGCGGAAGCCACAGGAATTTCGATTTCTGAACAGGATCAGCGAGAAATCTACGATCTCTACGCGAAGCTGCGCGCGGCAGAGGCGAAGCTCGTTGGGTCAGACGGCAGGACGCAGATCTTGCCGGGGAACCTCTATTCATTTTTGTGCCAGTTGCTTGCCGACCTGAAAGACGGCAAGTCGGTAACGATTTTGCAGAGTAATGCGACGCTTACGACGGTGGAGGCGGCAAAGCTGCTGGGTGTATCACGGCCATTCCTGGTTCAGGAAATCGAAAAGAACAGACTTCCCCACCACAGGGTGGGTACCCATCGACGTCTCTATGCACGGGACGTGCTGGCCTACAAGGGCAGGCGGGATGCTGAACGCAACGTGCAGCTTGGCGAGTTGGTCCGAGCCGAATACGAGGAGGGTCTGTACGAACGAGGGCTGAATGATCCTCACACCGGACAATGAGTACTGCGTGGTCCCTGATGCCTGTGTGCTCATTCCCATGCCGTTGTGCGCTACGGTTCTCTACCTGGCGGCGGCGCCTTCTTTATTTCGCATGGCGTGGAGCGACAAAATCCTCACGGAGGTCAGGAGGGCCCTCACGGGTCCTCGTTTTGGGTATACGGAGGTCCAGGTGGACCGCCGACTGCGCAAGATGAACAGCGTTTTTCCCGAGGCTCATCACAACTTGCCTCCGGGCTTGATTGAGGGAATAACCGGCCTGCCAGATCCAGATGATCGGCACGTCGTTGCGCTCGCAACCCTCGCGCATGCGAACACGATCGTGACGGAGAATGTTCGCCACTTTCCCGAAGAGGCACTGGCGCCCTACAACATCACTGTTTCATCTCCGGACGATTTCCTCATCCATCAATACCACCTCGATTCGCAGACCGTCCTCGACAAGCTCGATCTCCAGGCGGCGGAAATCAGGAAGCAGCGCAGCGATGTCCTGGAGTTGCTTCGCCGTTCGGTTCCCCGATTTTGCGAAGTTTGCCTGGGTCCACACTAGCGCTTAGGGAACCAAGTCCATCACTTGATGCCAGCTGTATGCGATCGCATAAATACTCATTCACGATTGCGATGACCGGGATCAGCCGGGCGCTGGTGCTGCGGGATCGGCTGCTGGGGCGGATGACGCCCGTCGTGGACGGGATCGCCCATGGAGCCATGGTGGAACGGCACTGGATCGCGAGCGGGGCGAATGTCCTGGACGCGGTGTGGGTGAGGCCGGCGGCGGTTCCGGTGCGGGCGGTGGTGCTGATCTGTCATGGGATCGGAGAAACCGTGGAGCACTGGCCTGCGGTGCAGCAACTGCTGGCGGCGAATGGCGCGGCCTCGCTGGTTTTCGATTATTCCGGGTATGGGCGCAGCACCGGCCGCATCGAGGCGGCGCAGTGCGAACGGGACACGATTGCGGCCTTCGCATATTTGCAGGGGCTGGCGCCGGGGGCGGAGATCGCGGTGCTGGGGTTTTCCCTGGGCAGCGGCATTGCGGCCGCGGTGATGCGGCGGGTGCGGGCGAGCCGGCTGGTCCTGTGCGCGGGGTTCACGTCGTTTCGGGCGGCGGCGCATTCGCTGGGGCTGCCGCTGATCCTCGAGCCGTTGATTCCGCCCCTTTGGCATGCGGAGGAGTCGCTGCGGGACTGCCGGCTACCCATCCTGGTGGTGCACGGCGATCGAGACCGGGCGTTCCCGGTGGAGATGGCGACGGAGCTGGCGGCGTGTTGCGGGGCCAGGACGATGATCGTGCCAGATCTGCGGCACGCGGAGCCGTATTACAAGCCGAGCCTGGCGTACTGGGGTCCGATCGTGGAGTGGATCGAGAATGGGCCAAGGTCAACGGACCCCAGTCCATGACAGGACTTCTCGCTGGAGGCGAGGGTCCTGCGCTCGCTGACGCGAGCTACGGCTGGGGTCCGGAAACTTTCAGAAAGGCTGATCCTATTTAGGCTGCTCGAGGCCTTCGGGCATCAGCAACTGGGCGACTTCAGCCTGCGGTCCGATGAGTTCGACTTTTACGGGAGCCAGACCTGCTTCGCCAAAGCCGAGGACATTGGCGGCGGCTTTCGACAGGTCGATCACCCGGCTTTCGGGGACAGGACCGCGGTCATTCACCGTGACGATGACGGACTTGTTATTGCGCAGATTCGTGACGCGGAGCACGGAGCCCAGAGGCAAGGTGCGATGGGCGCAGGTGAGCTGATTCTCATCGTAGGGCTCACCGCTGGCGGTGGTGCGGCCCTGGAAGAACTTGCCATACCAGGAAGCGACGCCGAGCTGATACCAGTGATGGTGGCTGACGATGATCTGGGGGTTGAGATGAGTGGCTGGGGAAGCAGCCTGCGCGCCGGCGACGCCCAAAATGGTGGCGAGTACAGCACCGACGATGGGGAGAAAATGGCGAGGACGCGTGGCGTTATCTGAGGTTGCGATAGCGGGCATACTCCTCCTCCTGAAATTGTAGGGATCCGGTTCGGCTAAGTCAAACATCCAGAACCATTTAATTCAGCTTTGCACTTGCAACCTTATTCCATCTGTGGTAGTCCGGAATGCGGAAACGGCTACCGAAAAAGCAACAGTCTTCTTCCGGTGTTCTGCGAAAGCAACTCCACGGAAAGAAGACCTAAAAAGTACGATGGCGGAATGAAGGACGACGCTGCCCAGGAAACCAAGGAGAATCGCAGTTTGCTACTCAAGGCCAATAATGTCAAGCACTTGGTTAGGTCGGCATTAGCACCTGCAGCACTTACCGTTGCGGGTTACGATCCCTCTTCCGGGGCTGGAATCACGGCCGACCTGCAAGTTCTTACCTCTCATGGTGTTCGCGGGGTGTCGGCCGTTACAGCGCTCACGGTGCAGTCGGCCACGAGGGTAACGCGCGTGGAACCGGTGAATGCACGTTTGTTACAGGAAACGCTGGACTTACTGGCGGAGGACGAGGCGATTACCGCAGTCAAGGTGGGCATGCTCGCGCGTGCTGAACTGGTTGAAGTGGTGACCAGATTTCTGAGCAAACTGGAACTTTCGAGGGAGAGAATTGTGCTGGATCCGGTCCTTCGGTCGAGTTCCGGGGCGGAATTGCTCGATCCGGAGGGGGTGCAGCGGCTGGTTGCGGAGCTGCTGCCGGTGGTCGGATGGGTGACGCCGAACCTGGCGGAGGCGGGGATTTTGGCGGGGGTGGAAGAGCCGGGCCGGGAAGCGGTACCTGGGGTGGCGCGCCGGATCCAGTCGCTGGGGGCCGGGCACCGGGCACCGGGCACGGGACTGAATGTCGTGGTGACGGGGGGGCATCTGGAGACGCCGGACGATTATCTGCTGACGGCT
>Ga0210398_10004603_pt1 | contig 12925 bp, 13 predicted proteins | sample IncBWC4OmetaG_FD_161047 | JGI IMG/M metagenome (GOLD analysis project Ga0210398, IMG submission 161047) | Forest soil microbial communities from Barre Woods Harvard Forest LTER site, Petersham, Massachusetts, United States - Inc-BW-C-4-O | ecosystem: Environmental > Terrestrial > Soil >... | reverse complement strand
CGGATCCGCTCCGTAATCACCCGCGTCTTCCCCGTCCCCGCCCCCGCAATCACCAGCAGTGGCCCCGCCCCATGCGTAATCGCGCGCCGCTGCGTCTCATTCACACCCAGCAGGGGACTAGCCGTCGCCGGCAGCCCCATTTCAAAAAGTGTAGCCATCCGTTCCATAGTCTATCCAATTGCTAGGCGAAGAGGAAGCGAAGCCACGATGAACGGATGAAATCGTTGTGTCGAGGCCGATGCCGAGTATCGTCGGCCCGCATTGAAACATCAAGTCATACACGCTTACGTTAGTACGAAGAATCTACTGTTGTCGGCAAACAGGGTTGATAACCTGTGCATACGAGGAAATAGTGCCTGACAAATCCAAGACTCGGCAGCAGCTTCTTTCGCAAATGACAGAAATTGTGGTCGGAAACGTCGAGACGATGCCACCAGATGAGCGTGCCGAACGCGTCGCTGCTTTTCGAAAGGCCATCAAGGGTGACGAGAAGACCGCATTAAGTCGTCCCAAAGCGCCGCGAACTTTTGGTAATCCGCGGAAGTCTCGTCGTAGCCGAGCTTAAAGAGTGCCCGCCTGAATTTTGGAAAATCTCGTTCCGCGAAAATGGAAAGGGCGCACCGGCTGTAAATTGCGGTGCGCCCTAGCCCATCAAGAAACAGAATTGTAATGGCCGCTTCAGATTTTGATTACCTGCCGAAGCGCCACACGAGTCCGCTCTGTATTCTCAGATTGTTCTGCCCGGCCCCGGCAAAGTGGGTGTAGAGATAATCGACCTGGATGGCTCGGAAGGAAACGTGCCGCGTCAGGGTGACATCGGCTCCGCCTCCTGCGGCCGCTGCAAAGGCGTTGCTTGACGTCGAGCCTAGACCAGTTGCACCGGCAGAGAACTGCTCGCCACCGAAGAGCGCCTGGACGAACGGAAACACGCGGCCACGGGTTGGGAAATAGATTCGAGGCCCAACAAGATAGCTCAACTCGTGCGAAGTGAGGCCGGACGGCAAGCCCGTCACCTTGCATGCCCCGAACTCACCGATTACGCCAACCCGCGGCGCAAAATAAGCCCCGAATGAGCCAGACCCGCCCTCGCAGTTAGCGCCGGAAGCTCCGTTGCCCGGATTCAACCGAACATATTGATAGTCTCCAGAAATCTCGAACCCTCGGCCTTCTTGCGCGTTCGCAGAGACTGCAAAGACCGTGGAAACCAAGAACAACCCACACACCATCAGCAACTTACGCATTTCTCTCCTCCAAAGAGTGTATTTGGTTCAGCTAGTACTATTACTATGATGAGCGAGACACATTCTCGGGGCAAGCGTGTCGGATTCGATGGTTTCCCGGGACGAACTTGTCCTCTAGGTCAAGGCGTTTGACCAGACGAACAGGCTCCAATTTCGTCCTTGCCAGCGCCTCGGCCCGCCTCCTCGGCGATCTCGCCTGCGCTTTGCTATAGCCCAAAAAAACGCTTGAGCTCAGTCGCGACTACGTGTATTAGGAACCATGAGCGGCGGAACACGTATGTAACTCAGAGGGCCGCAGGAGCATCGAATTCGCGCGACCCTCCCCACGAGCGGGAGGTGAAGGCAAGAAATGTCCGTGGTTTCTGCAAGAGAGAGCTTGATTCTGGGCCTCGCAAAGCTGGTTTGGCTGAGCCTGCCAGTGCTCCTTTGCAGCTTTCCTTTATGGTCTCAACAACCTCCGACCGACCAAACAACGACGAGTGCGCTGGTCGACTTAGAAGGAACACAGGCTTCCGCCGGGGGACCGCAACACGCTGAGCACCAACCGGGAAGCATCAGCGGCAAGGTTGTTGATCAATCCGGAGCCAACATTGCCGGAGCCGTCGTGAAGCTTACACGTGAAGGCCAATCTTCGGGCCTGGAGGTAACGTCGGACGAGGACGGGCTATTCGCGTTTTCCAATGTCGCCCCAGGCCCCTTCCAGCTCACAATTTCATCCTCGGGTCTCGCGTCGCAGGAGTCGTCCGGAACCCTCCGATCTGGAGAAGCCTACGTCACTCCGCTGATTATGTTGGTCATCCCCACTCAGGTAACCGAGGTGCACGTTGCACTGACGCCGGAGGAACTGGCAACCGTGCAGATCAAGGAACAAGAAAAGCAGCGGGTCTTCGGAGTGATCCCGAACTTCTATGTCAGCTACGAACCGATTTCCGCTCCTCTCGCGCCGAAACACAAGTTTGAACTTGCGTGGAAATCGGCTAGTGACCCGATCACACTTGTCGGGGTTGGGGTGGTCGCGGGGATTAGCCAGGCCGGAGATCGTTGGAGCTCCTACGGACAGGGAGCGCAAGGGTATGCAAAGCGCTACGGCACAGTTTACGCCGATGTTTTTGCCGCAACGCTTATCGGCGGCGCGGTAATGCCTTCGGTTCTCAAGCAGGATCCACGCTACTTTTACAAAGGAAGCGGTAGCAAGCGATCCAGGATTCTCTATGCCGCGGCGAGCTCGGTTATATGCAAAGGGGACAACGGGCACTGGCAGCCCAATTACTCGAATGTCATCGGTAGTTTTGCTGGCGCCGGACTGCAAGCCCTCTATCTTCCCGCCAACGACCGCCGCGGATCCGGGTTCGTGGTCTCCTCGGCGCTAATCAGACTCGGCGAGACGTCCCTCGTCGGCGTCCTTCAAGAGTTCGTTCTTTCGAAGTTGACACCGAATCGCCCTAGGCGTGTGTCATCGCAGCCCTAAGTCCTACCGCGGGGGCGCGATTGCGGAACTGCTGCCGCCCTATTGAGCGCCAACGCACAGTTCGGCGTCGTTCTAAGCATTTGAACTTGGCCAATTGCGTAATCCGCCGGCTGAATAACAATCCACTCTGAAACTGGAACCTCCGACTTTAGCGCTGCGACTTCTCGCCCGAAGCCACCTGCGCGTTAAACTCCCCCGACTTCTTCTTGGGAACCGACAGCGTTCGCCAATCGCTTCCCGCAAAATGCCTCGCCACATAAACGATCTGCCCGACGTGGTACGAATAATGAGCAATCTGCCGGTTGATAGCCTGCGTCACCGAATGCGGCTCGGTTCGAATAGTGATCGTTCTCGATAAGTCTGCATCCGTCAGCGAAGTGAGCGCTTCGAATAAGTAGTTCCAACCCGCGTCCCACATCGCCACGATTTCGGCGCGCGTCGCAGGCGCATCTTCAAATTCCGTATCCCGCCGCCGGTCCGGCTTCTCGCCATCCGTCGTCAGAAAATTGCTCCACCGGGACCGCATGTTTCCCGTCATGTGCTTTACGATAATCGCTACAGAATTCGACTCCGGATCAATCTCCGCGCAAAGTTTCTCGTCCGGACACTGCCCAATCGCGCCATCCCCCAGCCGCTTGTAGTAACGAAACAAATCAACCGCATCCTTCAGGTACGAAGTCGTGAATTGGTGAGCCATACCGCGATTCTCCAGCGCCCCGCCAGGAAACGCAACACCAACGCAATCTGCTAATTCGAAAGCAATGGATGCCCCAGAATACGGCCCCAAGTACAATATGCGCCTAGCCGTTTATTTAGTTTGTAATTATATATCTATGTAGTAAAATAGACTGCGATTAACGCAATACGCTATCGAACCGTTCCTACCTGGCAGTTCGCCCGTCCCGCCATCGTGTCTCCCTCTCATTTCAGAACAGCTTCAGCTCGTAACATCCAGGGGCTCTCGCGCTCTTTGCTCTCTTTTGAGCCCTTGTGTTCTTTGTTTTCAGCATTTTCCAGTATTTTTTTTGCAAACGCCGGGGATGAGGTACCCCGGTGGCTCAGGGATCAAATTGTCCTTCCAGCGTTATCTATATTATTTTCAGCATCTTCTGAACTCTTTGTCACTTTTTGCAACGCCGATCCTTTGTTTTCAATACTTTGTGAGGTGATTATGCACTTGACACAGACGGGCATTTATCATAGACTTTCTTCATGGGAATCAGCTTTGACTACCGATTGGTCCTAATCGCAGCCATCGGCCTTGTGTGCTTGGTCATTCTGATTCTTGTTCTCTTTCTACGAAAGCGGAAACCATGAAGCTCATAGACGTTACGAAGCAGTTTAACACCGAAGACAAGTGCCTCGCATACATCGAAAAGATGCGCTGGCCCAATGGCATCGCTTGCGTTCACTGTGGTGTGCTGAATGTCTCGACGATCACGCGCAAAAAGGCTGGCGATAACAAGCGTGCTCGCATCTACCAGTGCCTAGAAAAAGAGTGTGGCAAGCAATTCAGCGCCACCAGCGGCACGATCTTCAACGATACGCACCTGGGGCTCGATAAATGGTTCATGGCCATTGCGATGATCTGTGAGGCCAAAAAGGGCATGTCCGCGAAGCAACTGGAAAGACACCTTGGCGTGAACTACCGCACAGCGTGGCACATGGCGCACAGAATCCGCGAAGCAATGCAAGACGGCGGCGATTTGCTGACAGGCGTGGTGGAAACTGATACCACTTGGATGACTCCCCGCAAGCCGCGCAAAGGCCGTCCGCAACCTAAGAATCCGAATCGTTCCGCTGTACTGGGAATGATTGAGCGCGGCGGCAAGTTGCGCCTAGTTCCGGTAGCAGACGAAAAGTTTGTGATACTCGCGCCCGTTATGCGCGACAACATCCACAAGGATGCTTTGCTGCAAACCGATAAAGCCGTGGTTTTCGAGAAGGTCGGCCACTATTTGGACTTTCGCGGCCATCGCATGATTAATCACATAATTTCTTATGGCGAGGGATTGAACCACACCAACACGATTGAGAATGCTTTCTCATTGCTCAAGCGTGGCGTGTACGGAACATTCCACAAGGTTTCGGTAAAGCACCTTGGCCGCTACTGCAATGAGTTTTCCTATCGGTTCAATCGTCGCGGAATACAATTGCAGATGTTCGATGGAACGCTAAAGAATCTAGTGCGGGGGAAAGCATTGCCGTACAAGAAATTAACGGCGAAAATTAGCGAGTAACCGCGTGTTTCGTACTCTCGGCGGGGCGCGGAGTGACAGTGATATCCTGATCAAAACTGAGTTGCTTGGGCCTACAACGCTCTCGACGCCAATCTCTTACTAGTTTGTAAGCATATCCGCATGTCACGATCAAAACGCCGACTACAGCATAAAGAGACAGCAACAAAAAGAATTGATTCATTCGCCCCCCCATCTATCCAAAAACAGTCCACCTATCTGAAAAATCGCGGTCAACATGAAAACACCTAGGACTGCTTTTATCGTGTCGCGGGAGTTAAGCTTCAAGGTTCCGTCCAACGCTTTAAACCAAATGTCTAAAGGACCGAATATGAAAATGAGAACTGCCGCGTCACGACAGAACTCGCTCATCAAACTGTAGTTGCCTCTTTGTTCAGCCATTCAGTTAGAAGTACATTACGTGGCTGACGTTGTACTCCAGGGGACTGGGGATTGTAAAGGACTTCTAGGAATAGACGCTCTCCAAATACGCTTATTAGTAAGCCCCTTCGTATAGGATGTGTCAACGGAACTTTGGTAACGGGCCTGTTAACGGTAACGGTACTACGAACTGAGGATAGGTCTTTTAGATCCGTGCTTCCCCGAGGTCTTTATCTTTTTACGCGGCTCGGGTTTCGCTTTAAGAAGCTTTCCGAGCAGAGAATCGAATTTTTCTTTTCCGACCTTCATCACAACCAAATGGTAACATATTGGCGGGTCCGGAAGGATTCGGACCTTCGGGACGCTTGCACGTCCACCGAGGTATAAAGTCGGCGCAATAGACCGCTCTGCCACGGACCCACCGTAAGCATTCGGGAAAAATCCCCGATTGACTAATAGTGGGCCACGACACAAAATACACGCGAAGCTACCCTTTGTACTGAGCAAGTGCACTGGGAGACGCTTTCTGAGGCTCGGGCCGTTAGCGCGGCTGCGAGCCTCACTTCTTTACAAAATCATTCTTCCTCGTCCTCGGTGTCTTCTTGCTGCGCTTCGGGATGCTCCGTAGCGTATTTTTGAAGCATGTCGATTAAAGAAAAGAAAAAATTTCGATCTTCGGCAGGCATCGTAAATGGATTTGCGCTGATCGTAATTGTGAGCTGACCGCCACTCATCAACTGGACTTCATGGGAACTAACTCCCTGGGTATCCGGTTGCGGTGACCCATCATCTCCATTCTGGTTGCGCGGTTTGGGGCGGCGCGGCTTTTTCGCGGCTTCACGCAACTGAGTTAGTAAATAGGGAGATAAAGGCATATCGGCAAATTTGGCAGCCTTGAGAAAAAACGCGATGGCCTTTTGTTTGGTATCCCCTTGTACGGCATACACAGCACCAAACGCATCTTCCAGCATCCTCATCGTGGATTTGGTGATGTCACCCTTTTCCAGAACAAGCAGGTACTGATCTTTGATCATGTCCCTTAGCTTTGCAGAGCGCTTCTCAGGGTGCTGTGCAAGAAGCACAAGATCAGGTGTTGATTCGTCGTTCGCGTTCACCAAACCAAAGTACCGATAGGCGCTCATGATGAGGCCCTGATTGATGCCGGACTGCCCCTTCCACAATGAACGGTCTAGCTTCGGTGGCACTCCCTGAGAGAGCGCGTCCAGTGAATTGAGAAACGTCCTGAAAGCCAAATAGGGCGGAATGCGCTTCGATGTAGGTTGGGATGCCGTAGCCATTGTAATTATCTCCTGTTTACCGCACGCCAATGTGATGCTTATAGGCTAGCGCATGGTTGCCGCATTGTACAGATATTCTTTTGAATTTGGTTAAGAATTCTGTAGCATGGCCGCGATGGAGGCCATGCTTATGAAAACAGGAGACTTGGTATTAGCCGAGACGTTTTCGGAAGGGCGTGTAAAGAGACGAATAGTTGAAGTGGAAGGAGATACCATTTACATCTGTACTCAAAAAGAATGGCTCTCAGCCCAGAAAGAGAACCGAGAGCCGGTCTGTGTTGGCTTTAATAAGCGATATATTGCCCCTGTCACGGCAATGCGATCTTAGCACGCATCTGTGTCAAATACATATTCACCTTTGTGAACTCTTTCTGCAAAAAACATCCCGGGTGGGGGGCCCGTACATCATTTTTCTTGCACTGCAGGGTCGCAAGTTTGCTTGCCTTTCGTGTGTTCCAGTACAATCGACCTTATCCTCACTCCTCTCGCCCGGAGCTAAAAAATGCCTATCAGCGAACTGCTAGTCACTGAATGGGACCAGGAAGGTGCCAACACCCGCAAGGCCCTCGAACGCGTTCCAACCGAAAAATGGGATTGGAAACCTCATCCCAAATCGGGAACGCTAGGTTGGATGGCTTCGCACATAGCCACCCTGCCGCATTTTGCCATCACCACCATCAAGACCTCTGAATTCGAAATCGAGGGTGGCGAACGCCCCAAGGTGGATGGCCATGCACGGCTGCTCCCTGTATTCGACGAGCAACTCAAGAAGGGCCACGATGCCATCGCCGGCGTGACCGACGAGCAACTCCGTCAAATCTGGACGCTCAAATGGAAAGGTAACGTTCTGTTTGCCATGCCCAAGTACAACGTCGTCCGCGGCATGTGCTTCAACCACATCATTCACCATCGCGCGCAGCTAACCATGTACTTGCGCACCTTGGATATTCCCGTTCCCGCGCTATACGGACCCAGCGCCGACGAACAAAATTTCTAAACTTTTCAGTTGGGTCCGTTGAGCTGTTCAGAAGTCGGAGATTGAAAATGGAAACACCAGTAATTCTCAGCGCCGTTCGCACCCCGGTAGGAAAATTTCAGGGCGGCCTCTCAAGTTTTTCCGCAGTTGATTTGGGTTCCAAAGCAGTTGCCGAAGCAGTCCGTCGCGCCGAACTCGACGCCAAACAAATTGACGAAGCCATCCTCGGTAACGTAGTCCAAGCCGGTCTGGGTCAGAATCCTGCACGCCAGGCAGCGTTAAAAGGTGGCCTCGATCCTCGCGTCGCTGCCATGACCATCAACAAAGTGTGCGGCTCCGGCCTGAAGGCGGTCGCACTCGCAGCTCAAGCTGTGCAACTAGGCGAATCCGAAATCGTCGTCGCAGGCGGCATGGAGTCCATGTCCAATTGCCCCTATCTACTTCCCCAAGCTCGCACCGGATATCGAATAGGCGATGGCAAACTCGTTGACTCCATGATTCACGACGGCCTGTGGGATGCCTACGAAGACTTCCACATGGGCATGACCGGCGAATTGGTCGCAGAAAAATACAAGATCACCCGCGACGAGCAGGATCGTTTTGCATTTGAAAGTCACCAGAAAGCCGTGCGCGCGCGCAAATCCTGCTTCTTTGAAGCACAAATTCTTCCCATCGAAGTCCCGCAAAAAAAAGGCTCTGCAATCATGATCAAATACGATGAATCCCCACGCGAAGACACGTCCATGGAAGCCCTCGCGAAATTAAAACCCGCCTTCAAAAAAGATGGAACAGTCACCGCAGGCAACGCCCCAGGCACAAACGATGGAGCCGCAGCAGTAATCGTCACCAGCGAACGCCGCGCCCAATCGCTAAACAAAAAACCGATGGCCCGCATCGTCGCTCAAGCCGTCAGCGGAGTCGAACCCAAGTGGGTCATGATGGCCCCGGTGGAAGCCGTGGAAAAACTTCTGACCAAAACCGGCTGGGACCGCGATAAAGACGTCGACCTCGTCGAACTCAACGAAGCCTTCGCCGTCGCTGCCATCGCGGTCACGCGCCAATTGCGCCTCAACCCCGAAAAAGTAAACGTAAACGGCGGCGCCGTCGCCATCGGACATCCCATCGGCGCCTCAGGAGCCCGCATCCTCGTCACCCTGCTCTACGAATTGCAACGCCGCAACCTGAAACGCGGAATCGCCGCCCTCTGCCTTGGCGGAGGCAACGCCGTAGCCCTCGCCCTTGAAATGATGTAGCAGCAAAAACAGAAAATCGCGGGGGCTAGAACTTAACCAATCACGCTACGATTTGAAAAATCACGGAGGGTACGTACTCAGAAATTGCGCGGATTTAACAAACACGGAGGGTGCCCCTCACTCGATTTGTAGGGTGGGTCTTGGGGTTGTTCTTTGCTTCTAAAGTTTGGGGTTTCGTTGCAGTGGGTTCTTATACGGAACTGCGGACGATCGGCGCATCATTCACCGACGAACCCCCCGCAACAGCCCCCGGCGCCAATTCGCAGGCGCAGTACGGGCAGAATTTATCCGTCTCTCCAACTTCGCGTTTGCATTGCGGGCAAGTTGGCTGGAGATTGCATTTGCAGTTAGGACAGAAATTAAATCGCGCCCCAACCGTCGCTCCGCATTGCGGGCAGTTATACGGCAGCGGCTCGCGCATTAAGAAGTAAATAAAAAATCCAAGCGCCAGTGACTGTGACAACACCACGACGAGAATGGTCCACAGCGCCGAGTTCATCCCCCGCCGCTTGGCGTCGCGATTTACATATCCGAAACCTAGCAGCATGGCCGCCAGCGGGATGCTCGCGGCAGTAACAATTCCCGCGACGCTGAGCACCGAAAGCGCGGGGTTATTGGGGAATGGCCACATTTCGCCTTCTGGCGTGCTGAGTGCATGCGCATAAAAATTAGCTATAAAAAACGCTACCTGCGCGATTACGAAAAAAAAGATGACCATCACGATCAGCCATTTCGGAATGATGCGTAGCTCATCGCGAAATCGCGTCTTCTCTCGAGTGCGGCGAAAACGAATCCGCCTCAATTTTTCACTGAACGTGCTGTTAACTTGTAGATCCGACATGCTGTGACCTCATCGATTCCAAAAAAGATTGCACGCCAAATTTTATTAGCTGCGCTGCAGCCAGTAACTCTCGCCGCTTTGTTTTTCGTGCTCAGAGAGCAGCACGACCGCAGCGATCAAAGCAGGCACTGCCCACCACAAACCAAATCCCATTTCCCAAACCAACTTTGGAACGCCGGTTTGTTCTCCGAGCCAGGCAAAGAACCGCCACACAAACGGCGCGCTGGCCACACCGGTGGCCCACGAAATGCCCGCGGCAATCCACAGCACGCGGCGGCGCGGTTCGTGCTGGCGAAGTTGTTGCGCGCGCAAACTTACACGGAATTGTGTGCGCTCCGCCAACCCTGCAGGTAACGCGATCGGCATGGTTTGTAATGAACGCAAAGCCACTGAAGTCTTGCGAGCGAAATCCGCGCAGCTGTCGCACTCCTGCAAATGTGCGGCAAGCCAGGCGTTCTCTGACGAAGAGATGCCTTCGATGCGCTCCTGCGAGATCAGTTGCAGCGCCCGCTCATGAACATTTTCATGAATATTTTCGCTCATGAAATTCCGGCCTCCAGCGTGCCGCGCAAAGCGTCCAGTCCTCTATACAGGCGAGATTTCACAGTAGACGGTGGAGTGCCCAGCACTCCTGCGATTTCGTCGATTTGCAATTCTTCCTGAAAACGCAGGAGCAGCACTTCGCGATAAATGGCGGGAATCTGCTGAAGCGCGCCCTGCACTTGCGTGTCCTGTTCTGAATTCAAAATTGCCTGCAGTGCAGACGCGGAGCGTTCGTCTTTTACTTGTAGCGGATGTGCCTGCTCCGAATCGGTGAGCGCGTCCAGACTTTGCACTTTTCGCTGGCGCTGCCAATCGATCACCAGGTTGCGTGCGATGGCAAACAGCCAACCTTCAAAGCGGGATTTTCCGTCGTACTGATGTCCCCGCTCCAGAACGCGAATCCAGGTTTCCTGGAAAAAATCTTCGGCGCGCGTGCGATCGCCGCTGATGTACACCAAATAACGAAACAAGCGGAATTGATATTGCTCGATCAGCCGGTCCAGCAAATCCGGATCGCGCCGCTGCAGGCCCTGCGCCAGTGCTTTATTTTCGTCTTTCATCAACGCAGAGAACGCACAGGTCGGCAAAGCCCGGGCAGGCCACGCATTTTGCTTATGAATCGCCGGAAATAGAAACGTCGCGCTCATTGTACAGAGAACTACGCGCCAGCCAGGAGAAAAGACTCAAGTAGCTGAACAGGCCTTTAGTTCGTTTAACTTACGGCCACTATGAATACCTTTGGCCGCCTGCCGGATTGGCGGCTTGTATAGTAAACTTACTTGGCGATGTTCACTTGTCGAGCGCGACAGACTGGCCCGGTTTTTTCGTCTCGTAGCATAGAACCCGCATAGAGAAATGCAACCACTTACAGCGAGGCAGGCATGTCTGATTTTGGCAACGAAGGTTCTTTTGTAATTCTCTGGGCCGGAGAAAATCCTTCCGTGCATGTGAATCTGATCGAGAAGCTGGAGGCTAACGGAATCGCCTTCAATGATATGTCCTTGGGCGACGACGAAGTTGCCCCTACCGCGGATCCTTTGCCCATCGACTGGAAACCCCGCTTTGGATTTGAAGTTACCGTGTTGTCCACGGACTATCCTGCAGCGAAAGAACTCCTTGATGATCTGCTGGAACGTGAACCAGAGAACTTAGAGATTCCCGCGCAGCCGGAAGTGGTCGATCCGTCAACCATGACACCTAAAGCAAATGACGCGCCGGCTACATTGAGGGTCTGGAAGGGAACAGACCCCAAGCTTGCGCAGTTCCTGACCAGCGCGCTGAGCGAGAACAATCTCGTCGCACGCGTCGCCAATGAAGCGGGATCCACCGCAATTTATGTGGCGGAAGGGAATCAGGCGCGGGCCCTGGAAATTGTCCGCGAAGTAACGCAAGGCGCTCCTCCGAAATAAGCATGAGCATAGACAACATCAAGACTGTCGCGGTGCTCGGCGCAGGCACAATGGGTAACGGCATCGCGCACGTCTTTGCGCGCTCCGGCTATAAAGTGATTTTGCGAGATGTGGAACAGCGCTTCGTCGACCGTGGCATGGACACGATCGGCCAGAATCTGGGCCGCGAAGTAAAGAAGGGCAAAATCACTGAAGCAGAGCGCGTCAGCACGCTGGAGCGATTGCTGCCTGTCACCGATGTCGCCAATATCGCTGCGGCCGATTTTCTGGTGGAAGCCGTTCCGGAAAAAATTGAAATAAAACGCGCTGTCCTGGCGGATGCTGACTGGCTTTTGCGCGACGATGTGATTATCGCCAGCAATACGTCGTCTATTTCTATGACCACGCTGGCCTCGTTAACGCGCCGGCCGGAGCGCTTCGTGGGGATGCACTTCATGAACCCCGTGCCGGTGATGGCCTTGGTGGAAGTGATTCGCGCGCTGCAAACCAGCGATGCCACTTTTCAAATCACGATGGCGCTTGCCGAAAAGTTGGGCAAGAAGCCAATCGCGGTGAATGACGCTCCCGGCTTCGTATCCAACCGCGTGCTGATGCCACTGATCAACGAAGCGGCCTATTGCGTGATGGAAGGCGTGGCGACTGCGGAATCCGTGGACGCGGTGATGAAAGTAGGGATGAACCACCCGATGGGGCCGCTCGAACTGGCTGATTTTATTGGGTTAGATGTGTGCGTCGACATTATGCACGTGTTGCAGGAAGGATTGGGCGATCCAAAGTACCGCGCCTGCCCGCTTTTAAAAAAATATGTGGCGGCAGGCTGGATGGGGCGCAAGAGCGGCAGGGGTTTCTATAGTTACGTGGATGCCGCCCAATCCAAAAGCGCCTTAAAATAGTATTTGCTTTTTGTTCGCCTCGATGTTATTTTGCCCTCAGGTTTTCAACAGGCCGGCATTTTGCACTGTCGGTCTCGTGGTTCGGGAGTGCGGCAACGTGAGAGACTCATTCCAGTGCGTCGACTTTGTGACGGGCCGGATCGCACTTCAATAATTACGTATTCATTAAGTTAACTACATGGTACTATCAGACAACTTTATTGTACCGACGGCATAATTCAGACGTGACTGATTAAATATTTTTTCACCGAGGTGTTGCATGGCAGACGATAGAGCAAAGCTGCTGGAAGCGGCCATATCGCAGATTGAAAAGTCCTACGGGAAGGGTTCTATCATGCGGCTGGGCAGCCGCGATGTGCTGGTGCCGGTCAGTGTGATCCCCAGC
>Ga0210398_10004601_pt1 | contig 12928 bp, 18 predicted proteins | sample IncBWC4OmetaG_FD_161047 | JGI IMG/M metagenome (GOLD analysis project Ga0210398, IMG submission 161047) | Forest soil microbial communities from Barre Woods Harvard Forest LTER site, Petersham, Massachusetts, United States - Inc-BW-C-4-O | ecosystem: Environmental > Terrestrial > Soil >... | reverse complement strand
CTCGGGTTGGGATCAGCAGATGGAGAACATCAAAAAGCATGTCGCCAAAACGTAGGGCCGCGGCGAAGCTGAAGCCGCTGCAGAATTTCGCGCCCATGTTCGCGGCCTTAGGCGATGAGATCCGGCTCAAGTTGGTCGCCGCCCTGTGTGTGGGCGGCGCCATGTCGATCACGCAGCTGACTTCCGGCACCGAGATATCGCGGCAGGCCGTCACGAAGCACTTAGGTGTACTGGCAGCCGCTGGGCTGGTGCGTGATGTCAAAGTGGGGCGAGAGAGGCTGTGGGAATTCGAGCCTGCGCAATTGGACGAGGCGCGGCGCACCTTGGAATTCATCGGCCAGCAATGGGATCAAGCTCTCGCGAAGTTGAAGTTCGCCGTGGAGAGCACTCCTGGCTGACGCCTAAGGGCGCTTCAAAACGCAGCAAACTCCTATATAATCCGCGCGCACTTCCGATTCGGTTTGCTAAGGTACCCGAGCATCGGCCTGAAAGATTACGTTTGGCGCTGTAACTTGTTGATTTTTAAGGCGCCCGTAGCTCAACCGGATAGAGCACCGGCCTTCTAAGCCGGCGGTTGCAGGTTCGATTCCTGCCGGGCGCGCCATCTGAATGTCGGACGTTCGACGATGGTGGACGTAGCTCAGTTGGTAGAGCCCCGGATTGTGATTCCGGCCGTCGCGGGTTCGAGTCCCGTCGTCCACCCCACCTTCGATGATGGGTGCGAGTCGAGCAGTGCGTTGTTGGAAAAGGTTTTTTGGGCCGTTAGCTCAGCTGGTAGAGCAGTTGACTCTTAATCAATTGGTCGTAGGTTCGATCCCTACACGGCCCACCAATTTGCTGAAAACTAACAAGTTTTTAGCCTCCTATCGCCGGAAGTTGAAATGCTTCCCCCATAGATCAGAATTTCCCCCATTCAATTCGAAATCCATTGTCGATGTCGTGATTTTGAGCGGCAAAACGCCGGTGAATGGCGCACCGTCATCGTAAGCGGCTGGCAAAGTCACCTTTAAGCACGCCCGGGTTGATGGAAAGATGCGCTTATCCTAAGAGATAGGTGTTTACGTGAATACTAAGGCACAGCTGATCGAGACCGGTCGTCGTCGTCGACGAACCCACAGCGCACATTTTAAGGCCGAAGCGGTCGGCGCGTGCCAGCAGCCCGGCGTGTCGATCGCAGCGGTGGCCTTGGCGCGAGGGCTTAACGCGGCCATGTTGCATCGGTGGGTAAAGCAAGCGGAGCGTAGCGGAAGGCCCATTGCCATTCGGACTACCGCACCAAGTATGGCAATCGAGAGTGGCGAGAGCTTCGTGCCGGTGGCGCTGCCCTCAAATCCCGCCGAGGGCGCGATCCGCATCGAAGTGCGGCGCCGAGGCGGCACCGTGAGCGTGGAGTGGCCGGCGTCGGCGGCGCATGAGTGCGCGCTGCTGCTGCGTGAGCTCATGCGGTGATCCGCGTCGATGCGGCTTGGTTGGCAATAGAACCGATCGACATGCGTGCCGGGGTCGACAAAGCACTGGCGCGCGTCGTGGATGTGTTCGGTGAAGCGCGAGCCCATCATGCGTACCTGTTCGTCAACAAACGCGCGAACCGTATGAAGGTGCTGGTGCACGATGGCTTTGGCCTTTGGCTGTGTGCGAGAAAGCTCTATGAAGGCAGCTTCATTCGCGCTGGTGTGAGACATGATCGTGGCATACCGCTGAGCCACGAGCAACTCCAGGCGATCGTCGTGGGACTACCATGGGAACGTCTCGATGAGCGCGCGAAGATCCGCGTTTTATAGGGAAAAATACGCGTACGAGTATTTTGATTTTGCGGCGAATGTGGCAGGATCGAACCCATGGAGTTGTCGCGCCAGCTCGATCAAATGAACGCAGAAGAGCTGCGAAATCTGACCGCGACGCTGCTCGCAGAACTAGACAGCCGCGACAAAGAACTCAAAACCAAACAACTGAAGATCGACCAGCTCACGCACGAGATGGCGATCTTAAAGCGCTATCGGTTCGATCGGCGCAGCGAGCAAATGGACCCAGTTCAGCGCTCGCTTCTGGATGAGAGCATCGATGCGGACATCGAGGCAATCAGCCTCGAGATCGAAGCGCTGAAAGAAAAGCCTGCCTCACCACCGAAGGACAAGCCGCGTCGCGTAGCTCTGCCCGCCTCGTTCTCTCGCAGGGAAATACGCCACGAGCCCGAAACAACTCACTGCAGTTGCGGCTGCAGCCTGGAGCGCATCGGGGAGGATGTTAGCGAGAAGCTCGACTACACCCCCGGCGTGTTCGAGGTCGAACGACATATCCGCGGTAAATGGGTCTGCCGTTCCTGCGAGCGGTTGCTGCAGGCACCGGTGCCGCCGCACGTCATCGACAAGGGGATCCCGACGGCGGGCCTGCTTGCGCAGGTGCTGGTCGCCAAATACTTGGATCACGCGCCGCTATACCGGCAGGAAAGCATCTTCGCACGTGCCGGCCTTGCGCTGCCGCGCTCGACGCTGGCGCAGTGGGTGGGCGCCTGCGGCGTGAAGCTTGAGCCTCTCGTCGAAGCGATGCGAGCGATGCTCCTCACTCGGCCGGTTCTGCATGCGGATGAGACGCCGGTACCGATGTTAAGCCCGGGCCTCGGCAAAACGCACCGGGCGTACCTCTGGAGTTACAGCACGAGCGAATACGACGAGCTGCAGGCCGTGGTCTACGACTTTGCCGACAGCCGCGCCGGCGTACATGCTCGTGAGTTCCTAGAGAGTTGGTCAGGGAAGCTGGTCTGCGACGACTACTCCGGCTACAAGGCGCTGTTCGATCGCGGTGTGATCGAGGTCGGCTGCATGGCTCACGCCCGCAGGAAACTCCATGATCTCTACGCCAATCATCGCAGCGACATCGCCGAAGAGGGCTTGAGATACTTCGCCGCGTTGTACGAGATCGAGCGCGAAGCACGCGAACTGAAACTGGACGCCGATGGCCGGCAACAGTTGCGTCGGCAACGATCAAAACCGGTAGCGGAGGCTATGCGGCAGTGGCTCACTCGGCAGCGCGGCCAGGTCCCGGATGGATCGGCGACAAGGAAAGCGATCGAGTACAGTCTGGGACGTTGGGCGGCGCTGATCCGCTACATCGACGACGGCGAGTTGCCCATCGACAACAACCATATCGAAAACCGGATCCGGCCGGTCGCTTTGGGAAGATCGAACTGGCTCTTTGCCGGATCTTTGCGCGCCGGTCAGCGTGCCGCCACCATCATGAGCCTGATCCAGTCCGCGAAGCTCAACGGTCATGATCCGTACCGCTACCTCAAAGACGTACTCGAGCGCCTACCGACTCAGCCAGCCAGCCGACTCGAAGAGTTGATGCCACATTGCTGGCAGACACACTGATGCTTCAGATCCGTCCCGGCGACTTGGTTGCGATACAGAAAAACGACCTGTATGTAGATGTCGTTGTACTGACATCAAAGCTACTCTTTGGCGGGCACTGGTGCTTCGTCGTACACAACGCCAGGCGCGAAATATCAACGGCGGAAGTTGAGTGCTCCTCCGGGTTTAATGCGTTCGTCGACCTTATTGTCCCAAAGCGCGAAAACAGGCTATCGCGTATCCGTCGAGATGTAGATCCCTCGTCAATATGGGGACCATCGCTGCTCCAACAGCCACCCCTGAAAGGGGAGAAGAACTATCGTATCTGGCAATGGAAGGATGGCAAGCGAGAAGATGTCGAGTACGTGCGCTTCACGCCGTCGCCCAGCAAAGAGGAGCTGAAGAGCCCACACTACAGTACCTTCGCCGCCGACTTCGCGTGGGACTTGGCTTCGCGCGGCTGGCTGCCGGACCAGTCACCATGGATCGAGGCCAAATAACGTCGGAACTAACACGGCGTGTGTTCCCCAGCCGGTTACCCGTCATCCCCCATTCGCACCTGAGCGAGCAGTTGGATGCGGGTCGTTTGCGCGCGACTCGCGTGTAGTGTCGATCTGAATTTCTAGCGTCCAGCAGTAGCGCGAGTCAGCGGACGGGCTTAATAACTTCTGGCTTGCGACGATAGTGCCGCTTGGTGATCTCTTTGCTCGCGTGACCGAGCAAAGCGGTGGCCTGGTCAATACTGGCTAAGTCGCTGCCGACTTTGCCGCGAAGATCATGCTCGGTGAAACGCTCTTGGATATCGGTCTCTTTAAGCAGTCGTCTCATGAAACGCTGCCACATCGAATCCCACCCCGTCGCTTGCCCGCTATCTTCGTTGAAATAGCCCTCGCCTTTGCGCGTGCAAAATAGCCAGGGGGAGAAATCAATTGGGCGGGCAGCCCTGGCTTGCGATACGGCCTGCTTGAGCGCCGGAGTCCACTCAAAGATGCGAGCAGTTCTTCTGGTGTGCATGGTCTTGTGTGGACGCACGACAATTCCGGCGTCTGTAAGATCTCTGATTCGCAGTCGGAGCATGTCTCCGCGACGGATGCCGATTAGAAGCTTGAGTCGTATGTAGGCCTGGATCATGAGCACGGACCCGGCATTTCGCTTCGGCTTTAGCGCCAACGCTTGCGCCACCTCCCAGTCTTCGACATATCGATCTCGGGGCCAAATACCTCCCAGGCGAACCTCTCCCTTGAACGGATGTCGGTCGAGAATTCCCCACTCAACCGCTTTGGTAAAGACGTGCCTGAAAACACGAATCTCATATAGCCCTGCGGCTCTGCTCATCTCGCCGTTTTTGTCGACGCGCGTGTCTACGTATTTGTAGATGTGGCGCGGAAGGACGTCTCGGGGTCGCATCGCGCCAAAAACCTTGCGCAAGTTGATCAAGGCCTGCATGTCGCCACGCCGAGTGGCCGCGGCTTTGGTCGGAATGACGTCCAGTTTGTAGCGCGTGAGGAGGGCGTCTACTGTGGCATCGTGCTCAATGCGGTGGAGACGCTTCGACCATTCGGCAGCAGCCTCCGCAAGCGAGCGCCCCAGGTGAAATTCCTTTTTGCCGTCCCACAGATGCTCTTGTCCTTTTGGTACGCGGTAGTAGTAGGCGTCGTAGCGATAGCGCCAACTCTTTGGATAACCGCGGTTCTCATTATTCCTTGCCCGTGGCATGAAGGTCTCCGCATTGATTGGTCGCCGACTGTGTCGACGCAGAAGGAGTGTCGCCGCATAGATCTACAGGTACTCAGTTGCCGAGCAATACACGATCCTCGTGATCGGAATTGCAACGCCGACACTATCGCATGGCTTGCTGTGAATTGGACGTCGTGTTTCGCTGACTTTGCGTGGATTATCGGCTACTTGATTGTTGGCGGCGCAGTGCTCAATAGCATCATCCAGAAAGCGATTAAGCATGCAAGAGATTCGGCATGTCGGTTTTCGACCAAACCCGCGTCCCTAGGTATTCAGCGGATTGCTAGATCTCTAACTTTCCCGCGCCTCGCGCTTTCGGGCGGGGTGCGGTCATTCGGGCAAGTCGTCACCGAGGTAACTATGCGGTAAAATCGCTACCTTAGGGCTCTCGAGAATTTGGATAGACAGGGATGTGATCTATGAATCGCCCGACCGTGCTTATATACCTGTGCTTATTTCCCATCGCGACGTTTTCAGGTCAGCAGTCGAACCTGTTGACAATGACTCCGCCTCTGCCACATTGCGGAGAAATCGAGTCTCTCCCGTTTGCACGCTCTGGCGATACGGGGCCGCGGGTCTGTCCTCCTGTAACGTCCCGCAAATACGTACATCACAACAAAGGTCTGGGCTTCGATATTCTGGATTCTGAGTCGGAGGCCTGCTTTGTTCCCGATCAGGCCTATCGTACTCTCGACGATATCATCGACGCGGTCAAAAGCGCCGTGAAGTACGACTCCAGCCTAACGGATCCTCCGGCCGAACTCGACCAGGCGCGAATGATCAGCGCGACGATAAGCCATGAGCTGACCAATGGTGGATTCGGTCTCTATATTCCCACCGACACTCTGGGCGACGCTCTAGTTGACCGGAATCAGCCCAACGAGCCGGAAAGACATGAGTTCGACTGCGACACCGGCAGCTTCATTTTTATTACGGTCGCCTCGAATCTTGGTGCGACGACGGCTTTAGTGGATATCCCACTGCCCAGTGGCAACGGGCACAACTACGTGCAATGGTTACTGGATAAGCGTGGCACGTCGATGAACTGGGACACGAACCAACAAGGCGAGTGCCGTACTCCGGAGGCGCTCCCCGCCTATGCGGGCAAGCCAATGTCTGCAAGACAGACACAGGGCTATGCAATATCACTAAGGGCGCCGCTATGGGTCAGTCGGGGATTATTCGATCGGGCAATTGCGGACTATCACGAGGCAACGCAGCTCTATTCCGAAGCCCCCACCAGCTTCAACAACTTTGCCTGGATGATCGCCACGAAGGATTTTCCGGCGAGGCAGACCTACGTCGCCCAGGCGCTCACATCGGCCCAACACGCGATTTCGATCACCCGGACCGGCAACTATATGGATACTCTCGCTTGCGTCTATGCACTGCTAGGCGATTTCAAGCATGCTCTCGCCACGGAAAGTCAAGCGATCCAGCTTGGGGGGAATACCGCCTTCGACGTCCGGCTAGCGCATTTTCACGCGAACCAGAATTGTACCGGGGACGAATAGATTGCTGCATCGAAGGCGGGGTGCTTTCGAAGCACTGAATCGAAAACAGGACGGACCGATGCCGATTCCGACACAAATATCCAGCACCTGGGAATTCTTGAACGGCGAGGTGATTTGGCTTCACGGCCGGTGGTCGATGTATCAGCAACTGTTTGGGACCAGTGAACGACGCATCGGATACCTAAATCAGGTAGCGCCGACCTTCTTTTGCACGCTGCAGGTTGTCCTTCTGGATGAAGTGCAATTGACGCTCAGCCGGCTGGCGGATCCGGCGAGTTCGGGCAGACGAACGAACTTGACCCTGAAATCCCTTGCGATCGAGATCCAGCAGATTCCCGAGCCCGCTCTTCACGCAGACGTAATCGCGGCCCTCGAGGCGTATCGAAATAAATGTGAGAGAATCATCATGCGACGGAATCGTCGCATCGCGCACTACGACAGGCCGACCCACGTTTCGGCCGGCGATCTTCCGGGCGCTTCGCGGGAGGAGATCGTCGATGCCCTCGACGCTTTACGGGTGTGCATGAGAGTCGTCTACCAGTTTTACATGAACTCCTACATGGCTTACGAGCACTTCATTCTGAACGACGACGCGAACGCCATCGTGCGCGCGGCGGCGGAGGCGCTTCGCTATCGAGAACTGGTTGAAACCGGTGTGCTGGATAGCTTGGATTTTGTGTCGAGTAGATTCGCGAGAATCTAATGACCCTAAGAGTAACTTGAAGGCGCCTGATGACGGATTCGCAAGCCAGGCCGGACCCTCCCATATCGGATCTCGCCTCCGATCGGCGAATTGAATCTCAAGCTCAGGACCGGCTGGGCCGCGCTCCATTTGCCGACAATCTTTCCACTGCCATTGCCGGCTGGAAGGAGAGTGAGATTGTCGCGACGGGCCGGTGAGTGCGTCCGCCCAGCAGTGGAGCGCCTCAAACACTGTATGCAGCAACTATGGAGCGCGAATAATTTTGGCCGACGCCCACTCGGATTCGTAAATTCTCTGCGTGTCGGCGAATGCATCTATGACCTGCGAGAGAAGGGCCGCTGTGGACTTCCCGCCGTCTTGGAACGACGCACTTGAGTGATAGCATTCCCTGCGATCAATGAAGACATATCGATCATGCGAGGCAGACTGCCTGATTTCGACCGAAACGCTCTGCTGGCGCACTAACATCTCAACGCTCGGAACGACTTTGGCGAGGAATTTCCTTGTCAGCAACCGCACGGTGACGCCTGCGCGCACATGGGGCAGATACCGCGACACGAAATCTGCACCGATGTACGGGTCCACGAAAAGGATGTCTGTCAGCGCCGTCTCAAGCAATCTTCGAACAGCATCATAATATTCGAGCGGGCGCGCGCCTGGGACAGCAACCGATGTGGGGCCACCGGTCTTCATTTTGAGGTCGGCGCGAACCTGATAGAGCACCGTCATAATGGCGACGTATGCTTGGTCCGAACCATGGCCGGAGGTGAAATAGGTTTCGACGTTGTTGCCGAAAAAGGCACCTGTTACAGCATTCCATTGGGTGACGATTGCGCGCGCGCGTCCGAACCACTGCAAATTTTCGTCAGTAAACCCGCCCAGCGTGGCGGCAGGTGGCATGTCGCGCAGCAGTTCTTCGAGTTCTTGTAGAAGGTGGGCGTTGTCCAAGGGTATTCTTACCGGCGAGCGCTGCGTCGAGTTGACCGGCGATATCGAGCGGGGTTGGTATTGGGTCGTTGTCCGCCTCGGTTACTACCGGCCGGGCGGCTTTTGAGAGCTTTAGGTTTGCTCGGAGTCTTGCAGGCCACACGGTGCGCATGCTTCGCCTGGACTCCGCACCGCAAGCATCTGTCGTCGGGTTTCGGGAATACGTGATCGGCCATTCGCGGAGCCTCCGCCCGTTACTTGAAAACGCCCGGCTTCGGCGGCATTCGGGGATTGAACCCGATGTCACTCAAGCCCTCGATCTCCCCGCCAACAAATCTAGCGTCAACCTCGATGCCGTCGCCGATGGCTTGGGCGCCGACGCCTAAACCCTCGATGCCTTCCAAGGTGCCCCACCGCTTCGACACTCGAATGGTGTCCGAGTGAATGTCGTAGGTTTGGAATTGGTAGACCTTGTGTATAGCCACGGATCATCCCTCCAATTGGTGTGGGTCGTGCGTTGCGACCGTTGGGAGCAGCGTTTGGGGCGGGCGAGATGTTTATCAAGGGGCAAGAAGAGCCCCCTAGTTCGTGAATGGGATCCGCAGATAGGGGCTGTGACGTGCGGACGTGCGGCCTGCGAGGCTTGGCGGATTGGGGAGAAGAACAAGAAAGCCAGCGCCAGTTGCGAGCAAAAGCCGCAAGTGGGGCTCAGATTTTACATATTCATAATATATAGACGTTATGGAGATGTAATGTAGATTAGGATTGAATAATCTCTAGATGACTGCCATACTCGCCCCTTAAGCCCCCGTACTGGGCTTATGAGGTGTGCAATCGTGGAAACCGTAGATACCAGTGGGCAAGCGTTACTGGATTTTTGGAAGCGAGTGGGCGATACGGGGCAAGTAAACCCCAACACGGCATCGTCATATCGTGGTGCGTGCGCACTCGTGCTTGGCGTCCTAGAGGGATGGCAAACCACCGATATCAAGTCCCTCGATCCGGAAGAGTTGTTTCGTAGGTTCGTCAACAAGAACAACACCAAATTTAAGCCCGGCAGCCTCCAGTCCTATTCGCGCCGCTGGCCCACTGCGTTCAGGTCTTTCCTCGAGTATGCGAAGGATCCGCTGTCTTGGAAGCCCCCGGTCAGCACTGCTCCGCCAGCGACGAAAAAAGAGAAGGCCGGCGTTGATTCAGCAGCAATTCCTCCGGCCGTTTTTGCGCAGAGTGAATCAGTTACGGCGGCCCGTGGGTGGTCGCAGCCCTCGGTTGCAGGAATGGTCGAATATCCTTTCCCGCTGCGACAGGGACGACTCGCCTATCTCAAACTGCCCGTCGATCTAACTACGGCCGAGGTCAAACGACTGACCGCATTTATGAATACGCTCGCCATCGAAGGCGACCCCCTCATGTCATGAGCATCTCAGCCTTATGGACAGGCATTTTAGGGTCAGGCGTTCTCGCTTGGATCAGTCTCCACTACGGGTTGATTGACCGGGTGATAAAAATATTTCAGTGGATATGGGGCAGATTGAGCGGCCGCGCTGCCGCAGAGGGTTATCCGACTAAGCTTCCCCGAAAGACTATCAAGATTGCTCGAATGCCGCGGCTCAACGCTCTCGCTTGGGGAGAAGCGATGATGGTAAAAAAGACCGCGATTCAAATGGTGGCCGATCTTAACGTCACAAACGTCAGCGGCGGACCGATCCGCATACTATCGGCCCGGATTCGATATCGGCTAGGCTGGAGTTGGCGGCTGCGCAATCATATGACTGACGTCAACGTTCGAGATATCCGAAGCGGATACAGCGGCGGCTACGACATTGCCTCTGGCGCGACGGTCAAAGTTCGAGTTGCGAATGTGTTCCGGGAGAAAAATAGACCAGCGCCGAACACCGTAGTTGTGGCCGACATAGCGTTGGTGGATCAATTCAACAATGAGCACTGGCTGCGGCGGCAGAGGTTCAAACACTTTGAGCACATGCTCGACGACTGATTCGCGGTGAAGTTGATGAAGTGTCACTCGCCGCGACCGACTTCCAAGTATCGGGACGACTATGGAGCCATCGCCGAGCCAGAATCCGCCTATCGGAGGACACCTTTGAATATTGATGACCTGAGGAGAAGACTGCCCAACGTCGACCGTTGGATTGTTGATGTTATTCGGGTGCCCGGAAAAATGAGGTGCGGATGACCGAAGCACAAATTGCCAGTACGAACGAGAGTGAGCCAGCCGAAAGACCATGCCGAATCCTCAGCCTAGACGGCGGCGGCGCGAAGGGCTTCTACACATTAGGAGTACTCAATCAGCTCGAGGCAATGTATCAGCGAAAGCCTTTGTGCGAGCGATTCGACCTGATTTTCGGGACGAGTACTGGCGCGATCATTGCTGCGCTTCTTGCTCTCGGAACGAGCGTTGAAGAAATTCACGCGCTTTATAAGAAGTACGTTCCACATCTTATGTCGTTGACTTGGGCCTCCGCGCGCTCCGCGGCGCTGGAAAGACTCGCAAGTGAAGTGTTCGGAGACCTTACTTTCGGTGCGATGAAGACCAATATTGGGATAGTGGCCGCGCGGTGGCTCGAAGAAAAGCCAATGATTTTCAAATCGAATGAAGATCAAGCGCACGGAATGAAGTCGACCTTCAATCCGGGGTTTGGCTGCAGTGTTGCCGACGCCGTAGTCGCGTCTTGCTCCGCCTATCCGATTTTTAAACGGAAATTAGTGACAGTTGCGGGGGGCGGTCGGGTGGAACTCCTTGATGGTGGATACTGCGCTAACAATCCGACGCTATATGCGATTGCTGATGCCGTGAAGGCGCTTAAGATGGATCATCGGCAACTGCGTGTAGTGAGCATCGGAGTAGGTAGTTATCCGGAACCACCGAAGTATTTTCACAAGTGGGCGATTAATAAATTCTTTCTAGTTCGGTTGTTGCATAAGACGTTGGCCATCAATACGCATTCCATGGAGCAGCTTGCCGCCTTGCTGTTCAAAGATGTTCCTATGGTGCGGGTGAACGACGCGTACAGCACGCCAGACATGGCGGCTGATCTGATGGAGCACAACACACGGAAGCTGGACATACTCTATCAGCGCGGTGGCGAATCGTTTGGGAAGCATGAGGCCGCTCTCCGCGCTTTGTTAGCTTAAGACGATATGAGCTGATTCGCGAGCGTACCAAGATCTCAGCCATATGACCTTTAAGGGATCTAAGACGGTAATCAGCAGCTGATAAGATTCCGCAGCCACCATCGCGGCCGTAATGTGTTCCCACCCGATGATTATCTCCACGAGGGTTTCGCTGCGGTGCTGCTTCGACCGCATTAACAGCGACTTGTAGTCGGTGTCGGAGGGCGACGGGATGGCCTCGGGATGGGTGTGCCATTCGCCGACATAGTCGATGAGCCCACCGCTTGACTGCCACGCAGCGGTCGCGCGGCGCTGGTGCGAGTGGCATTGTCGGAGAAAGCGGTGCCGTTGTCGCAAATCATGCGGTGAGGGTAGCGTAATGTCGGTAATTTCCAAATGCGGATCACGGCGTAGTCCCAAGAGCAATCCACCGGCTTCGCGATCGTCACCGTCTGTTACGCAGAATGTCTCGAGTCGCGCAGCCGCCTCGGCGGACAAGAGTACAAACCTATCTTGGGCTGCCGTCGTCAGAGTTTTGGGCCACACGCGGGACACGATGGCGTCTTTCTCGGAGATTTGGGTTTGATGTATTGAGTTGTTTTGTAATCGATTTGTATGGACCGCAGGGTGGGCTCTGGTACTCCGGATGCCCAGTCTGTGACTGCCTGGATCGCCAATCCGGCAGCAGTCAGTGCGGCGCCTCCATTGAACGGAGTATAGGGATCGTCGCAGCCGCGTCCAATGCGTATGTCGACAGGGCTGTTCGCTGATGGATCGAAGTCTCGCCGCGTGCCGTGTGACTTCCAACAGTGTAGACAGCCCTGATCTTTTTTTGCCAACGTGAAGCTTTGGACTGAGGTGCCATTGCCATTTATCCACACGAAAAGGATGGGCGCGCTCTCGCCTGCCACAAAACGTGCATTGAGTGCTTCGGATAGCTGCTCCTCGCCGGTTGCGTCGATGATGAGGTCAAAATGTTTTAGCGGCAAATCAAGCGCGGAACCAGTTCTTGGGCGCACATCAATGCCGGGCAGTGATCGAGTCAGATCTTGCGCCAGCGCTTGGGACTTTTCAGAGAGGAGTGCGTCAAATCCGAGTCGATGCCGGCCGATATTACCCCCCGAGAAAAAGTCGGGATCGATCAGCGTCAAGGAGCCGCCGCCAAAGCCGGCGCCACAACGAGCAAGTCCGTGCGCGACGTGTCCGCCGATGGCTCCGCACCCCACAAGCAGGATGCGCTTTGCCAGCAGTGATTTTTCTTGGTCGCGCAGATTACGATCAACGAGATACTCGGTATCGATCCGCAGCGGCAAATACCGTTTGACTGCGGTGCTTGCAGAGCGGCTCCATACTGCATTGATAAAACCCTTTTGATGACGGAATTTCACAGTTCTTGCGTGCATTGGTAGATCAAACGAGAAGCCGATCCACGCGGGCTTGGCTTGCACGATGACGAAGACTCTGTTCACCCTATGCCCGTTAAGCTGTGCCAGCGCGACTCGGAATTCACGCAGCAACGCCGGCGCAACGTCCTGCAGCCAATGTGTCAGCGATTGCAGTGTTTGCGG
>Ga0210398_10004600_pt1 | contig 12930 bp, 23 predicted proteins | sample IncBWC4OmetaG_FD_161047 | JGI IMG/M metagenome (GOLD analysis project Ga0210398, IMG submission 161047) | Forest soil microbial communities from Barre Woods Harvard Forest LTER site, Petersham, Massachusetts, United States - Inc-BW-C-4-O | ecosystem: Environmental > Terrestrial > Soil >... | reverse complement strand
AGTAAGTTACAAAGTGAACTACAAAAAAATTTGATTTATATTTTTTGACTCATTTAATAGAGTGTATTATTAGAAAATAAATGAACTCATATAAGGATAAAAGACTTATTTATTGTGATATATGTATTTATTGTGATATGCGAGACCAGCCTTTAAGATGGTTTTATGGAAATGATATAAATAAACTGCTGATTCGTCATTACGAATTTAACAAACTATTTAATTATCAAAGACATTTAGATACTAGATATCATAAAAATAATGTATTATCAATACCACCATTTTAAAAATTGATTTGATTTGATATTTTTGACTGGTAAAATAGAGTATATATAATGTGTGCGTCCTTAACGAACTCAAATAATGTATCGAATAGGTGTGGTAGATGTGATCAGTGTGTAGATAAGATTATTAAGCATACACATATACATGCAGATGATATGTATAAATATCGACTAGATCCATCATCTGTTTATTGTGATACATGTATTTATTGTGCCTTTGTGCATCCATTTCAAATATGGTATGATGAGGATAATGAACTACGAGTATTGACTCGTTGGTATGGATATCAAACTCCAGATTCATATGAAAGACATTTAAATTCTAGTTCTCATAACCAGAATGTACGATCAATTCCACCATTTTGACTAACTAAATAGTAAGAAATGTGACTAGATCATCTGAATGATTATTCAAAAATAATTCTTTGAATTGATCCAAAGTCAAATTTTTAAAGATAATTCTTAAAGCACACCATCTTCCACAGGATTTAATATGTTCACCAAATTTCTGAAATGGATATTGATTAAAACTCAAATAATAATCCGAATTTAATAATAAATGACCTAAATATGGAATATCTTGGTTTGATTCACTTCGAAATTCAGTCGGAATATATTTCAGTTCACTATCAGGAAAACCTGCATATCTGTCAATCATATTAGGCAAAGTACCAGCACCATAAGGATCAAAGAATTCTAAGACCTCACCCTGTTTATCATTGGTTTTTAAGAGACTACACCAATGTCCATTATGTGGACGGGATTCATATAATAAGAAACAAGCACCATATGGATCCAATATTTGATCTATTTCTTTGACTTTGTAAAGCTCGGGATACAGAATAATATTAGCCTTACCATCAACTAATTGTAATACATCTTTGTCTGATAAAGCTACGTTCTTATAATGATTTATTAATTCCTGCATGGATATATATTTATATCATATAATTTTTATATGAATCCATTGAGAATACCATTGAATCTAATGATAGAAGTCGAAGCAATTAGACCATTATTTAAACAATATGGAATTGAAGATTGTTTGTCAATTGTTAATGCTTATGTGATTGATGATATCAAGAATCGTGATTACGATAATAAATGTGAATATAAATATCAAATTAATGGGTGTTACACACTAATCAATATTTCATATTTTGGTATTTGGTTTCATCCTTACATTAAAGATATGATGTTACAAGAATTTCTTAGATATTTGAAACGTAAAATCAAAAAGAATTACATTAGACATGAAAAAAATAAAATACTTAAAAATAATGCTTTGAATCAATATTGCTTTTTCAAAATGACTCAGCAATCATTCAATCATATGTTTGAGGGTAAAGTTAGATATTTCAGTGTAGAAATTACATTTATTAAACACTATTATCATCATTATAAATCAGTCTATGGTAGTTATATGCATCATTGTGCTAAAAAATATGGTATATCATATAAACAATGTCAAAATGATAAACATATTCGTCAAAAATATAATAATAAATTAGAATCTAAATACTTCAAACAAATAACATATGATATGCTGGCAATATGAATGTGCATGCATGTGCGTCCGCAACGAACTCAAATATATTGTATTATCATATATTATATGTCTGTAAGTCAATTAGAAGTGCCCAATAGTTTCAATCTCTTTGCAAATTCACTCACATTAAATAGTGATGTAAATGAATCATATTATTATAGAGTGGATCAAAATCCAATAGCTCAAATATTATCACCCGGATCTGCAATACCATTAGTCTTTTCTGATTCAATTTATAGTGCGAATTTCCCAGCACCAACACTAGGCGATACCACTTATACTATTCCAATTAGTGGGTTTTACAATATTAGTTATTCAGTTTGTGTAACAAAGCAAACTGGTACGGGTCAAATCTATACATGGATTCAACCGAGTAGTAGTTTTTTTGCCTATGCTACCAGTAACACGAATCAATTCGGTGCAAGCGCTTTAACTTTAGGACCACCTGTCAGTAATATTACATATGCGGGTTTAGCTGTAGATCGATTAAGTGGTTCAGCTCTTGTACCTTTAAATGCTGGTGATACTATTCAAATCCAAATATACCAAACCACTGGTGCTACTCAGTTAACTGCACCATCTGCTAGTTCACCAACTGTAATAACTATTGACTTTGCACATGGATTCTAAGTGCGTTCATTGAGAATTAATTTCTGATAATTGTATATATAATATGTCAATTAGTCAGTTAGAAGTACCCAATTCGTTTGATTTGTTTGTCAATTCATTAACGGTGACTGAAAGTGTTAACGTAGGTTCTAATCAAATATTTTGGAATACGGGTGTGGTGTTAGCTAATAATACCTTTATAGGACCAACCGGTCAAGTTGCGACTTTACCTGCAGCACAAGCTGTAACTGATAATCCCATAACAATCAAAAAATTTCGAGTCTTACTATCAGCGGCACCTGGTGCAGGTCAAATATGGACTTTTAATTTGTACGTAAATAATACTCCCACATTAATTGCTAATGTTTCAGATACATCTATATCTGCGGTCAGTACGGGATCACCCGTTACTTTGGTAGCTGGTAATACATTCGCTATCAGTGCAACTTCTACACCAAGCGCAGTTGCTGGATTTGCTACATTCTGTTTAGATTATCAATAAAATAAATTATATTTATAATTATATTGATAATTTTAATTATCAATGGAATTAGAAATAATTAGACCATTATTTGTACAATATGGAATTACCGATTTAATCCCTAAAGTTTTAATGTATCTATTAGATGATAAAGTACACCATTTATTTGGTCGAAGTGAGACACGACTTTATGAGGAAGTACCTCATCCCACAATATTATCAAAAAATGGTTTATATTTTACAGTCTTTAATTCACAATATATTACGAATGAAACAGAGAATTATATAATTGAATCAATTCATCGATATGTTAAAGATCATGCATATCTCGTAATTAATGAAAAATTACAGCAATGTCCCATTAATTTAATTCACAAAGATTCATTATTTCCAATTACATTATATCCGTTTACAGTATCATTATTTTATAGAAGATGTAATTATATTAAAAGTAAACTATCCATAATTGAAAGGGAACGTAGTATTTGGAACTTATTTAATTATATTTGTTCACATGAATTAGTTAATGATTTAGATTGTACTGATGTTTTACAAGCAATAATGAATGGAATTAATAATTACTATTACGATATGCCAGCAACTTATTCCCATAATAAAACATTTGAATTTTTTATATTTATTGTATATAAAAAAAATTATATATATAATTTATTAGATGGAATTGGAAATACTTAGACCTTTATTTATTAAATATAGAATTGACGACTTATTATCTTTAGTCCGAAAGTATTTACGTGAATTAAATAGTCAAGATCAATGGATTAATAGAATTGCACTCTATGATTTTATTCCTGAAAAATATGTCAGACCAATATGTATTTATATGGAATATCCGAAAGGAATATCAGTATATGAGCGTGACATATTATTTGAGATGTGTCATAATTACCTAATGAAACGCTACAATGATAAGGATTTAATAAATATGGATGATAAAATATTGAAATGTAAAGATAAAAAATCTGATATATTTGTAAGATGTAATTGTCGAAATCCTAATTACGCGAATGGTCTTACCACTATGTACATGCTTATACGTTTTTATCCTGATATAATGCCTCGTATGGATCATGTAGATCATGTTTATAGGACCGCTATGGAACAGATATATAATAAATAATTATATATAAAATAATTCTGTATATATATATAATTATTAGATGGAAATAGAAATAATTAGACCTTTATTTATCCAATATGGAATTGAAGATGTATTATATTTAGTCAGAGAATATTTACGGAAATTGAATCGTCAAAATCAATTACATCCAAAAATTCTAATATATGATGTTGTGCCTAATATAATAGATAGGAAATCGATTAGGTTTTATATTGAATATCCCATTGGATTATCTTCATATGAAAGTGAAAGATTATTTAAGTCGACTCAGAATCACATAATATATCTCTATAAAAATCGTGCGTTGTCAACTCGAACTGATAAATTGTGGCTACATAAAAATAATAATTATGATGTATTTATAAGATGTTCTTGTAGATGTTTTTGCAGAAATATAATAGATAAGTGTGAATATGATAAGTTCGAACATAATTGTTGTTATATATATGTAGTTGTACGTTATCATTATGATAAGAGACTTCCAGAAGACTCAATAAATAGAATTTCTATGGAAGTTGGACCATCTGGTTTATATGGACATGAAACTGGTACAGAATATGAGGTCGTTAAGGATCGAAGAATAAATTCCTATTAAAAAAATCTCACGTTTTGCATTTTTACTTTGAATATAGTATTGAATTCGATGAGGATATACATCTAATTCAAAGTAGAAATGATTGAGTTCGCTGAGAACGCACATGTAGCATCTTAAAAATCTCTCATTCTGGGAAAAGTAGAGATTTTCGTGTTCAACTAAAAATACGTTTAGTCACTTTGACAAAAGTAGAGATTTTTTTCAGTCAATCTTTTGGTTTTGGATAACCCGGCCAACCAGTATTTAACTCATCAGATTCATCTTTTTCATCATTACGTTTATCATCTAATTCATCAGATTCATCAGATTCATCCGCGTCATTTTTTTTATTATTTTTTTCATTATTATAATTTAATTCCCAATATTTTAAATTTAAGTCTATGGTTTGGAATGTTCGATAAATTGTAGATCTAACCCAACGATAATCATCTATTAATTGTGCCCTAATATCTTCTTTTTTTATCTTTGGTTTATTTGTATGCGGTTTTATTTTGATATCATATAATTGACCACCAATATTTTGTATTGTATGTGTTGGATTAGGTCCCACACATGCAATTGGTGGATATGAGTTCTTAACGAACACTTCAGGTTTATATTTAATATCACTCGGACGATCAATTAAATCACATGGATGCATTGTATAATATAACATATATATATTTATTTCTATATAGATTTGTGCATTCTTAACGAACGCATTTTATCAATTTATTCATTATCTAATAATGAATCATTCATAAGATATAGTTACAGATCCAAAAGCTGGATTCGGTGTACCAGCTGATAGTACTGCTATTGCAAATAGCGAGAATGCTGGTACAAATACAGGAAAGGTATTTGTTGTAATTAGATTATCATCATTAACACTCACATCTAAAGCCGTTGGCACATTATTTACATATAATTGAAAAGCCCATGCATTACCAATACCCGGAGAAGCTGATAAAGCTGCAGTTAATGTAGTCAAAGTAATATCAGTGGTCGTAATAGCTGCGGCATTATTGAATGCAACGACTTCTGTGCCAGGACCAATGTATCCTGGTGTAAACAAAGACTCATATGAATTCCAAAATATTTGATTTGATGGTGTCACAACTTCATTCGTAGTAATTGAATTTGCAAAAAGATTGAAACTATTAGGTACTTCTAATTGACTAATAGACATATGAATTTATTCTATATAACTAATCAATACTTTTAAAATTAGTTGCACAAGGTTCTAATTCATCCTCTAAATAATCATAATCCCATTCAACTTGAGTATTACCACATTCACATAAATTATTAATACCATTCCATCCTTGACAAGTATCCACACATTTTGAATTTTCAACAAAAGGGAAGAATTTAGGTTCTTTGCATTTTAACGTTTTAATAATTGCTTGCTTTTTTTTAATATTAATAGTTAAATCTAAAATATCCTTACGTAATTGTTCAATCTCAGCGGAATAATTCATTTAATCTACTTATAATAATTATATATATAAAAAAATTAGGATTCTAACTTACTCTCAATTCCCATTTTTTTAATAGCATTATTCACATCTTCAATATCAAAGCTTAGATAACGTTGAGTTGATGATACATTCTTATGACCTAATGCTAATTGAGTTTTGGTAATATCCTTATCCAATAGTTCGTTCACATTTTTGGCAAAGGTTTTACGCATTGCATGAGTTGCTAAGGTTCCAGTTAATTCATTATCACAATAAACATCCTTTAATACTTTGGTAGCTTGTCTTCGAGATATTGCTTTGTTACTAGTTTTCTGTGATTTGAATAAATACAGATCTTTGTCAAATACTCCAAATATTCTGGTAAAATTGTCCAGATATTTTTTCAAGTATTCTTTTGATAGTTCATTCAATACAATGGTTCGACTACAATAATGTCCTTTCATGTTTTCTCTTTTTACAGTGAGATAATCAGTAATTTTAGAATAAGGCATAGCATCTTTAATTTTCAAACTTAGTAATTCACTAATTCGAAAACCTGTATTAAGTCCAATGACAAATAGAGTTTTATTCCGAAGACTGTACTTACCTTTAAATGAATTAATACATTGTGTTACTTCTTCCTTAGATAATGGTCTATTACCTTGCATCTATATAAAATATCACGTTTTATTTTTGAGATATTTTATATTATTTTTACTTTGTAATTTGAGGATGTAAACTTTTTTTTTTAAAAAAATATTTTTATAAAATTTTTGCTCCTAGGAGCAGAGTTTTATAATAAAATTATATTTTAAATTATTTCAAAATTATAAAATAATTATAATTTTAATTTTAATAAAACTCTGCTCCTCGGAGTTATTTTTTTTTTAAAAATATTTTTAAAAATTTTAAGTTTACATCCTCAAATTACAAAGTAAAAATGATTGTGCGTTCTCAACGAACTCATTTGCATCAAACTTATTTAAGTAACATATTCCGCATTTTATTATTCATTTCTTCATACATCTGATGGTATTTAGTTCTCTTATGTTTAGAAACAGTGGATCTCATATATGTCTTACCACAGATTTTACATTGTAATCTATCTGACCATTTAGCTTTACGTTTAGGTTCAGGTATAGGTATAGGTATAGGTATAGGTTCAGATATAGGTTCATCATCAACGAACTCATTATCAGTTTCATTATCATTATCATTATCATTATCATTATCATTATCAGTTTCAGGTTCAGATTCATTGTCAGATTCATATTCGGAATCAGCTTCATCTTCGATATCAGAATTTTCAGGACCATTACCATAAAGTGATTGACCTATTGGACTTCTCAACATATAATCTAATTGTTCGGGTGTATATTGTGACATACCTCTTTTTTTTGCAAGTGAATTCTGAATATGATTCAATTTATATAGATTTTTGGACATGATTGTATGTATTATAATATATATATCAGTCAATATATTTATTTTTCAACTTATTCATTACATAATATTATGTAGATTCAGTGAAAACTATAATATTAATATTATATATAACTATGTTTTCATTTGAAGATGGTAAACCCATAGCACTTGTAACAAGTGGTGAATTAAGTGGTGCAGTTTTATTTGTAGAAGATAAACCGAATACACATGTATGTTGTCGAAAATGTGGACCTCATTGTGCATATAGACCATGTTGTCGGAATTGTTGCTTTGAACCTTCATCTATTACATTAAGACAAGGTGAATTTGAACACATACCCTCATTCGAAGACCGAGTTATTTACATAGCAGGTCCGTCTGGATCAGGTAAAACGACATATGCAGGTAAATATATTGACAAATATTTAAAATTAAATAAGAAAGCTAAATTCTTTGTCTTTTCATTATTAGAACATGATGAGGGTATTGATTATCTGAAACCTCATCGAGTTAAAATTACTGAAGACTTAGTTGAAAATCCAATTGATATTCAACGTGAAATCGCGGCTAATGCGATCATTTTATTTGATGATATTGATAATATTCAAGAGAAAAAATTACAAATGGCTGTGAATAAAATTAAAGGACAAATCTTAGAAATTGGACGACATAAAAATATTCGAATTGTTGTTACATCCCATCTAATTAATCCTAATGAAAGAGCTGCAGCTCGTACATTACTGAATGAAATGAATACTTTGACAGTTTTTCCAAGCGCTGGTTCTTCTTATCAAATTGAATATACATTAAAAAGGTACCTGGGATTTTCACCTAATCAAATCAAAGAAATATTAAAAACAAAGTCAAGATGGGTGACTATTTTTAAATCATATCCTCAGATCGTACTTTCAGTTAATCAAGCTGTTTTAGTTTCCGACTTTAAATAATTTTGATGTTTCTGACTTTTTATATGTTTTTTATAACTGGTTTTCGATAAAATTGACCCACATTTACATGTAATATCGCGAGTTTTGTATTTTCTTGCGACATTCAAATTGATACAATTAAATTGACTACACCAATAATCCTCACGACCTCGTAATTCACTACGATCTAAACATACACAATTTTCAACTAAATGAATACTACAATTTTCCAATCCATATTCTTGAAAATATTTGAATAAGCTATATGAACCCTTTCTTATACCTTGATTCCATCTCTTATATTCATTAAGATGATTACTAAAACGAGTTGGTAATGATCTATTTATAGTAGATCCTATATAGACTTTGTCAGTTCCACTACATGAGATCTTATAAATTTTACCTATAACTGACATATATATATTATATAATTAGTATATTATTTTCTATAAAATATAAAATATTTTATATAAAAAATTAATTAGAAATCTCCTGTTCTGAAATCTCCTCTTTTTCTACATCATGTTGATATATTCTTCGATAGAGATCATGAATATAATCATTTCTTTGTTTTTCACTAATATGGTTTTTAAATTGAGTGAATATACGTATTATTTCATCCATACTAGTATCATTGTCTTCATATTCCATCTTGATTTTGATATTTATTTTGTTCGCCGACATTTAATTATAATAATTATTTATATAAAAAAATTTTCAAATAATATATTATAAAAATATCAATATCAATAGTTATATAATGAATCCATCATCCAATAATGCAGCGAGTTTTAAATATTCAACTAGAAAACGTATCATATCCAAGAATAGTGAAGGGATAAATAAATATCAATATATGAAACGTATTAGATTAAATAGTAAATTACGTAGAGTTAAATCACAGATTGAACAATTGGATAATAAATTATTCGATATGGATTTATCTATTGATAATGATAAGAATACAGAAATTATTAGACATTTAAAATCTATAAATACTTATTTAAACTCAGAATTCACTTGGATTGAAAAGTCACCTGATTATACTAATATTAATGATTTCAAAATCGATGTACTTCACAAAATGAAATTAATCAATGATGAAGATATTGAACAATCTCACCGAGGATTATTTAATGTTATGACACGCTTATTAGATTATCTTAAAAAATAGTATACATACGCACATGTCAAAAATACAATCAGTTCTATTTGATATTCATTATTGGACACCTAAAGAAGCAAAGTATTGGTTAAAAATGCATGGAATGGAACCAATTAAGAGGGTCCATGCAACAAATCATTTTTTACATTATAGATTAAGGGAGCCTTCACAATTTTCAAGACTACGTATTAAAAGAGTTGGTAAACATATTGAATTTATTATTGGCTTTTATTAATACGGGGCATATCCCCGTTAACCCCTCTTTTTTATAAAAAAGTATAATATAATGAGACGTAATAAAGGTGTTAGACATTGCACTGTAATAAATCCATCAACTCATAGATGTGGTAAATATGTTAAAGGTGATGTCGAACCAAGAGAAAATAAGTGGGTGACTTTTGTGAATAAAGAAAGACGTAAATATGGGTTCAGTTTTCGTCAAGCATTGTCAGATAAGGTTATTCGTAAATCATGGCGAAGATTGAAAGAAACTGAACAAGGTGTAATTCGTCCGCCTCGTTCAATTATAAAATTAAAACCAAAGGGTCCAACTCAAATGAGTTCGACTCATCATTTAGCTACTGCATTACTTCAGAAAAGACTTGAGCAACCGAAAATCCAACAGACGGAAGAAGTTGATAGAATGAGACTTGAAGTATTAGCACAGAAAAAAAGGGATATTGAAGAAAGAAGACAACAAATGCAGGATAGATTAGAATTATTAAATGCTGATATTAAACGTAATAATAAAGCTATTCGTCAGGATATGTTAGAAATAGCAAATATTCGGCCTGTGCGACCAATTCCAGTCAATACAATGAAAGCTATTAATGAAATGATAATTCATGGTGAATTACAGGCCAAACCTCCAAAGAAAAAATCTAAAAGAAACCGAAACGAACCTCGGGTTTTAACAAATAAACAAATGCGAGCAGTATTAGAAGAACATCCAGAATTATTAATGTATTATCCTGAAAAAATTAAAGATGTTGGAGAAGATCCAGAAGCACTTGAAAGATACATTACTTTGGCTGCTATGCATCATAATCAGACATTACGTAAAAAGAAAGAAGCGGAACAATACGGGGCAAATCCCCGTTAACCCCTATTTTTGCCATACTTTTTATAAAAGTATATAAATATAATAGTAATCATGGATTATTACAGTGAAGCAGAAAAAAGAAGAGCGAGAGAATTAGAATCATATACTAATCTAACACAACAACCTACAAGGGAAGAAATACTTGAAAGACTTTATCCTCGGGAATATCTACCACAATTTAAAAGACGAACTCGGGAACCTAAGAAGCGAAATCGATTACCGACAATAATGGAGGAATTACCGCCCATTGAATTATATGAACCTATGCAACTTAGTGAGAAACGAACTAAGAAGAAGACTCGATTACCTAGACCGACAATAATGGAGGAATTACCACCCATTGAATTATATGAACCTATTATTGAAAGACGAACTAAGAAGAAGATCCCATTACCCAGACCTATACGTATGAAGAGTGCCTTACCACCTGAAGAATATGTTCCATCCAAAGTATTAAGAGATAAATCGTATAAGGTTCCTATTATATATCCAGAATTAGTTCCAAGAATTACGCGTTCACCACGAACTACAATAAATCCTAAGAGGAAAGGTGTGAGAAAATGTAATAAATGGGAGGATAATGTCGTAGTAGTGAGAAAACGAGTTTGTCGCGGTTATAAAAAAGGTAAAGTAACATCTCAAGGTAATCGTTGGATTGACTTTGTTAAAATGAAAGCTATGGAAAACTATGGTAATATAAGACAGGGTTATGCATTAGCTTTAAGAGATCCTGCAGTAAGTTATGAATATCGACAAATATATGGTAAAGCAAAATAGATTATTTCTCGATTTATTATATAACTTGAAAAATGTCGAACGCATTTGCTAATAGATATCGTCAGATATTACAAGCCGAAGCTAATATGGGTATGGGATATCAGCGTCCTCCCCGTCGTCCACGTCGTCGTGGTGGTGTAGCAGTTGGTGGTGTAGCAGTTGGTGGCTATGGAACGAGAGATGGAGGTATACTAGCAGCTAAATATAATCCATGGATTCAATATTTAAAATTACTAAGCGGAACACCAGGTGCAGTTGCCGAGGCTCGTATAAAAGGTAGTCCATTAAATTTAGAATATTATAACGGATATAATGCACCAATACCACATAAGAAGAGAAAGAAAAAAACCGCTAAGAAAACAGCTAAGAGAAAAGTAAAGAAACCTCCACAATACAGGTTTCAATCATATGATTAATTGATTATATTTTACTATTGTATATTAGTAAATGAAGATTAGAGGTGGTAAGATTATAGGTACTAAACTGATAATTAGTCGGGCTCTAGCTAAATTAGAATTACAACATACAAAGTATTTATCAAATTTATCAATATGGGATCAATATATTGTCTTTGTATATACCTTAGGTTCTCAACCCGTGAATCGTCGATTAGTTGGAGTTCCAGTGACTCCGAAATTAGCTAATAGATGGACATTTGAGTTATTTAAAAATTATCAATATGGAATTAAAAATATTGGTCGACCTTTTAAAAAAATGGCCGAATATTTTATCAATCCAAATAAATTCATATACTTATCTGAATCGTTAAAAAATGAAATCACTGAAGAAGCTTTGGAATTATATACACAGAACTTACAAAGAATAATTATGCAAGCACCAGTTACATCTGGTAATATTACGGTATATAAAGCATCAACTCCATATGATGAAAAATTATTACAAAATTCGGGTTTTCCATTTTTATTACCCCAACCACCATTTAATAGTACGAGTTTTGATCCTAATTTTGATTTTAATGCATTTTTGGGTTCAAATTCTGATACTTGTTGTTTATGGAAAATTACGATTCCAAAAGGTTCTCACGTTTTAGCTATTGCTCATCCTTTTCAAGCTTATTTAACAGAAAGAGAAGTATTATTACCAATTGGTAGTATTTTTGAAGTGACTGGTTTTAAAAATGTGCAACTTAGTTATTGGAATAAAAGAGAAGCTCCAATTAAGGTACAACATTCACCATATTACATTGGTGAAATTTATCAACATGATAATTGGGAATCACGAAGTCAAAGTGTTAGATCTGTTAGAATGTTAAATGCAATATTTCATAATTCATAGGATACATTATCCAATAATGTATCTAGTCACTTTGATTTCACTTTGAAATAAAATACAGGAATTATTCCTTTTTTTTTACTTTGAAACTTGAGGATGTAAACTATTTTTTTTTTTTTTTTTTTTTAAAAATTTTTTTTTTTT
>Ga0210398_10004597_pt1 | contig 12932 bp, 10 predicted proteins | sample IncBWC4OmetaG_FD_161047 | JGI IMG/M metagenome (GOLD analysis project Ga0210398, IMG submission 161047) | Forest soil microbial communities from Barre Woods Harvard Forest LTER site, Petersham, Massachusetts, United States - Inc-BW-C-4-O | ecosystem: Environmental > Terrestrial > Soil >... | reverse complement strand
ACCGTGGTTATGAGCGGCGTTCCAGATACGATCGTGCCACGGACCGTTTCCCAGTTGAACGGGTAGCCCCAGCAGTAGTTTTCATACCCGGGACACCGTGTCTCGAGAAGAACTTCGAGGAAGTGGACCGCCCGCTGGTGATATTTCTCTGGTTGAGAAAACTTCGCGAGCAGGCCGAAACCCATCGCGTAATGTGCATCTGCAATGGGAAAACGTTGCGGCTTCCAGAACAACCGCCTGGCCGACGGAACAAACGCCTCGGAAAACACCATCGGAGAGACTGCAATGGTTCCCAGGATAGGGTTTTTGTAGTATAGCGCTTTGGCCGCCCGCGTCAGATCGCTGGAAAAATAACTCTGGAAGTCGTAGGAAACTTCTCCGTAATTTTGCAACCAATCGATAAACCGCAGAACCGATTTATGAACTTGTTGCGTGGGAATCAGATTTCCCGCGACTTCTCCCGTTGCAGGAGCGATGGGTTTTACCTCTGTGCTCATTAAATCCTCTCGTTTCGTCGTAGGGTCTTATTCGTCACTTATTTAAATGCAAGCCGCTTTGTAATTTGCTCCGGCTCGGCCAGTCTTCGGATGAAGGCAGCTGGAGTCTCGAAGGAACGCTTTCATTGTTGAGGAGCGACGGAGCGCGTCCGAGCTTGTTTCAGTAGTCTCCGGTCAAGCTTTCTGAGTCGATGCCGGCTGCAGTGACCCCGTGAGCTGGTTCCTCCACCACTCCAACATGTCGCGTACGGTTGTGCGCAACGGGATTCCGGGATTCCACGTGCAGCGGCTCCTGAACTTGGTCATATCCCCTGCAATGACCGGCTCATCGCAAGCCCGAACCAGGCTCGGTTCTCGCTCTAGCTCGAATTTCACTCCGACTTGAGAACGAATCTCCTCGATGATCTCCTCTACCGAATAGATGCTTTCGGCTCCGAGGTTGTAAACTTCGCCCGGTTCGCAATGCTCTGCCGCCAGCCAAAGTCCTCGAACCTGATCGCGCACATCGATGATCGCGCGCCGCGTGTTGGTGTTCCCCACTTTCATCACGGGAGGGTGAATTCCCAGCACGATTTCAATCGCCCGCTTGGTGAGGTCAGAACAAACATCATCTTTTTTCCCGGGGCCGGTGGTGTTAAAGATTCTGATGCGTATGGCGGGAATTTTGTAGTTTGCATAATACTGAGCGGCGAGCAAATCCTGAGCGACTTTGCTCACGCCGTAGGGATGCAGCGGCAAAAGTGGATGGGTTTCTCGAACCGGCAAATCCTTGCTGGCAACAAGGCCATACTCCGCGCTTGAGCAGGCGACCACGACCGTGGGCGAAAGTTTGAGCGTGCGCAGGGCTTCAAAAAGATTTATGGTCCCCCCCACATTCGATTCGAAGGTTTCTTGCGGACGGGCCAAGGAGACGGTTGGATAGCTTTGAGCGGCGAGATGAAAAACGCGTTCTGGCGCAAATTTCGCAATGAGCTCCGAGAAACGCCCGCCGTCCCTCACATCACAGCGTTCGAAAGCAGCGTCAGGCCAGGAATTCTTGGGCTCGCGGTGATCAAGCCCCAGCACGGAGCAGCCAGACGCGATGCATTGCCGGGCCAGAAATGGAGCTATAAATCCTGCTGCACCTGTAATCATTACCTTCATGGTTGGTCCTCATTTTGAATTATGGATTCCGCCGATTCAACTTTGGCCAGCAGACCTTGTGCCTCCAGGTAGCGTTCTGGCGTACCGATGTCGATGCATCGTGCAGGAGAGACAAAAGCCTGGATGTGCTTCCCGCTGGCGAGCCACCTCGGGAAAAGATGCTCTTCCAGGGAAATGTTGACACCCGATGCTATCTCCTCCACAAGATCCTTGTTCAACATGTAGATTCCAGCGCTGAGGTAGGACGACCCTTGTACGAACTGTTTTTCCGCAAAGGCCGTCACTTTGCCATCTTGATCAAACACGACCGATCCGGCATCGCTGCGGGATTCAGGTATCACTGCCATGGTGACGTCGGCTTTGGCATTAAAATGCGCCAACATCAATTGTTCCAAATTCACGTCGGTATAACTGTCACCGTTCAAGGCAAGAAAGTTTTTCGTGACGACGTGCGCTACCGACTGGCGCAGAGCCCCACCTGTCCCCAAAGGCATCTGCTCGAGTGAGTAGCAAAGCTGCAATCCGGATGTATTCTCTCCAAAATGTTCACGGATCACCCGCTGCTTCTGACCCACACTCAGAACGATGCGGACCAAACCTTGCCGTTTTAGCTGATGAAAAAGGATCTCCAGAAACGGGCGTTCACCGATTTTCGCCATCGGTTTAGGCGTTTCTCCGGTGACTGATTTCAGCCGGAGCCCTGCTCCCCCCGCCAGGATGACCGCATCGGGCATTTGAAACATCGGCTAAACCTGAACCTCTTCGGCTTCCTTGTAAGTGGGCTCCTGCTCATATACGACAACCTGGCTTCCTCGAGCAGGGAACGTAATTGGCACGCACAGCAGTTTGTTCAAACGGTTGATCAGGGCCTTTCGCCCTTGAGGAGGAACAAAGAAAAGCATGAAACCTCCACCACCGGCGCCGAGCAGCTTGCCTCCAATTGCTCCCGCGTCGAGGCCAGCCTGGTAGATTTCATCAAGATGAGGGTTGGAAATCTTATCCGTCAGGGATTTCTTGAGCTTCCAGCTCTCTTGCAGCAAGCGCCCGAACTCGAGGATCGACCGGCTAGTGTTGGTGATGATCGCTTCAGCTTCAGCGACCATCTGATACATTGCGGAAAGCTCTGTCTGCCGCTTATGTGTTTCTTTGATCTGCACTTGTGCCACCTCTGACGCAGTGCGCGCAAAGCCTGTGAAGAAGAGCGCCACGTGATCCTGGAGCTCTGCAATCCTCTCGCGAGGAGCGAACACCGGTTGCACATCGAAACTTCCATCACGATGAAAGTTGACGCGATTCAGTCCGCCATAAGCCGCGGCGATCTGATCCTGCGATCCTACGGCCTCTTTGAGCACTTCCTGTTCAACATAAATCGCATCCTGGGCCAGAGCCTGCTTATCGCGCATGCGATCTTGAAGGGCATAGAGTCCAAGCAGAAGGCCAACCGTGAACGCGGAACTTGTCCCCAGGCCTGTGCGAGCGGGCAAATCAGCAACGTGGTGAATTTCGACGCCTTCCCGAATTTTCAGAAATTGCAGACAGCCTCGCACCGAAGGATGCTCGATCGCCTCATTGCTAGCAACGTTTTCGACCTTGGAGTAGGAGACGCGGCTTCGATAATCGAAGAAAGGCGGCATCCGGCGGCAGGTGATGTAGCAGTACTTATCAATGGCTGTCGAAAGAACCGCCCCTCCGTTTTGATTGGACCACACGGGGTAGTCCGTTCCACCACCGAAGAAGGAAATACGGAGTGGAGTACGCGTAATGATCATCGATTTGCTCCAGGGAATCTCTCAGCCAATTGGAAAATCACAGGGACAAGCCTCGTTTTCGCTGACTTTTTATCGACATCAGGCAAGCACTTCTGAAGAAGTTCTCGACTGCAACAATCATTTGTGTTCTATGCATTCGACGACTGTGGCTGGTCATCTTGCTTCTGATTGTGAAGCGAACTGAACCTGCCTGGTGTTGTTGGCAAGTTGTTCGAAAATTAAATCCATGATTCGGACGGTTAGGAGAATCTCGCGATAGGGGATCGGCAGTGGGGCGCCTTCTCGAATCGAGTTGTAGAAGGATTCGATAAGACACTTCATGCCCGCATCCATGTGAAAGTCCCGCTTCAAGAACAATTTAAGATTGCTCGCAACGTTTCCAAGATACTGCTTTGCGAATATACCCGCAGGGATAAACTTATCCGCATAGCTCTTGAATCTGTCCCCAGGAAGCTTGATCAGAATTTCATGTTCCTGATCAAGAAGCAGCCCGTTCGCCGGACCGTAAATTCGAAACTCATGGAGTGAGGGCCGCATCTGGGAGGAAAAGGTGAAATAGGCTGTTAAGCGTTCTCCTTCACTGAGGATGACCCTAAGCTCATCTACAATCTCATTTTCATCGATTCGTTTCAGGAGCGGGCTCGTAAAACCATAAGCAATCACCTGCAGCCCGTCGCCCGTGAAAAACTCGGCAATTCTCGCCACTCCGTGGCTGATGATGTTCTGAAGCAGCTTGCCCGGCAGTTTTCTTACCCAATGTTGCTTGTCGCCCAACAGTGCTTTTGCATAGCTCGGGTCACTCAGATTATAGGAATAGTAGCTCTCCATGTGTACAGGAGATCCCCCAAGATAACCACTTTGCACCAAGTTTCGCATTCGCCGAGCTACGTGGCTGAACTGGTAGTTGTGCCCGACCGTCAGTTTCAAGCCCTTGCTTTCCGCCAGGGACACGAGCTGTTTCGCCTGCTCCGCGAAGACAGTGAAAGGCTTTTCGATGTAGACGTGACAACCATGTCCGAGACAGTCCCTGGCGATGTCAAAATGAGTTTCGGGCGGTGTGGTAATGTGCACCACATCGGGCCGAGCCGCATCGAGAAGTTCCATTACATCCGTGAAATACGCTTTGATCGGGAAACGCTCGTAGAGCTGCTTTGCCATGAGGGCTTCACGGTCGCACACGGCAACAATCTCGCATCCCTTGATCCTCAGGATCTGCGACACATGGCCGTCAGCAATCTTTCCGCATCCTATGATGGCGACTTTAAGCACTGTGTGCATCCTGTCCGCAAGCGGCAAAATATTGCTTCAAGGCTTCTGAAGTCGAGATGATTGGCACCCAGCCAAGTTTGGATTTCAGCTTCCGGTTGCTATAACGAGTTTTTTTCCAATAGGCGTGCCAGCGGTTCCGGTTAAAGGCGGGCGGCAACTGCCCTTCCGACCAGTGCGAGTATCTCTCCCACAAGTAGCAGAGGGCATAGCTGACGAAGTGGGGTACGTAAATCGAGCGGAAGCGCCTAACACTCCTTTTGTGAAGCCGCAAAAACTGGCGGCTTGATGGAAGATTATCATCCACGATGTTGAATGCCTCACCCTCAACACCCGGAACTAGCCCTGCGAGCACGATCGCCTCTGCGCAGTTATCCACGTATGTGAACGGTATGGGATTGGAGCCTCCGAGGTGCAGAAAAAGTCCAAATGTACCCAAACCTACGCGACCCGTTATTTCTGCTTTTCCTTCACCATATACACTGCCCGGCCTAACCACAACATAAGGGACTCCCAAATTCTTTCCATATTCCCGAAGAAGCTCTTCCTGCTTCACTTTCGCAAAGCAGTAAGGCTCTCCGCGTTGCTCGGGGTGTTTTTCTACTGGACACGATTCGTCAAGGATGCGCCATTGGCGTTTTTTACGGTTTGAATACACAGCAAATGAGCTGACAAGTACGAAGCGTGCCAAACTGCCATTTCGCGCACACGCATCGAGCAGATTGCGGGTTGTAACAACGGAATTCAGAACGGCATTCGGAAAAGATTTTTCGCTAACGCCTGCGGCCAGATGGAGGATGAGAGCTGCATCCTTGCAGGCGAGCTCACAGTCCTGGCGGGACAGCAGGTTACCTTTCACCAGTTCGATCTTAGCGCCCTCCGGCCGTCGCTCGATGACAGCGTTCAATCTACTGAGGTTGCTGGACGGCCGAACCAAACAGACCAAGTTTCGGAATCCGCGCTCCAGCAGGCGTTCCAAGACCCGATTGCCGATAAAACCTGCCGCACCGGTTATGAGGACGCGCTGATCGGGAGCAATCACGAAGTTTCGCTGCTGGTCCGCTTTCGGATCTACGCTTCCGCGCACTCCGGGTCTGTCGCTCGTGGTGAGAATTTCATCCACCGTGAGCCTCCGATTGTCTTTCATTCAAAAGTTTTTCCTGTGTTTCGTGATGGAGTAACTTTGAATAGACGCCTCTGGTCAGTTCTCCAACCACGTGCCAAGAATTGCGTTCGTTCGCATAGTCTATTATTCCCCGCCGCCGGCTGCTTAATTCCTTGTACAGATCACTGGCGAAATAATTTTCAATGACTCTGGCTAGGTCTTCCGAGTTTTCCGGGGCAAAAACGAAGCCAGTCTTGCCCTCGACAACTTCCTCTTTCAGAGACCCCACATCCGCGGCAAGCACTGGCAAGCCAAAGCTGTACCCAAGAAAGAGAACACCACTCTGGTAAATATATCTGTACGGGAGAACCATAACATCCGCCGCTTTGAAAAAGACCTCCGTCTCCTCATCCGGAATATAATCAGCCCTCAGCAGGATTCGGGCGTCCCGCACCTCGTCACGGATCGAATCAAGAATTTCTTGCCAATATTTTTCGCAATCCTTGGGTCTTCCTGCGACGACGAGACGATATTCACCTTGCTTAAGCGCGACCTTTCGAAATGCGGCAACGAGATATTCCAATCCCTTGTACGGGGCGATGTGGCCGAAAAACAAAATCACCTTTTCATTTTCACGGATGCCCAGCCGCGCGCGCGCCTCCCGCGAGCTTAGATCCGTGTTGGGCACTGCATTGTTAATCCCAAATGGAATAACGGTAGTGCGGTCCCTGGCTACCCCAAAACCTTCGATGAGTTCGTCCCTCATTTTCTCTGTGTGAAGGAAAAGATGGTCGGAGAGCTGGTATTGCAGACGAAGTGTTAGCCGGTTCCACCACGAGTCGCGAGAATCCCTCGTCTCGGCATTCACGTTGTGGACCGTGAGAACCACTTTTTTCCCGAGCCAACGGTAGTAGAGCATCAGGATGGTGCGATCAAAGTGTTTGAACTTGTTATTCCAAAGAATGTGAAAAATCCTGGGTTGGGCGCCAGCCGCGTATCGGATGAGTTTGAGATAGTAGTTTAGGACTCTGAGCGCTTTCCTAAACCCGCTTACATTTGGGTTTTGGTCGCCACGCAGATTCAGGAAGTTCAGCTTTGGCGAACCGTGAAATTCGGGGCAATCAAGCTCATCATTGCCAATCACATCAAGCACAACTTCTTCTGCGGCTAACTCTGTCGCCAAACCAAATGCATAAGGTTTATCAGCCGCGCCGGTGAGCAGGGACACTTCTATCTCAAGCGCTTGTTGCGGGTGCTCCGCGGGGTTGGTGCTCTTTGCACCTGATTTCATTGGAACATCCATTCGGTCTGACGGCAGGTCGGGCGTGCTTCGTATTCGAAGACTGCTTTGTCCCGACGCATCATTCCAGATCGGAGTGTGCACGGGATCGAGCTTTCAACCGTGGAGACGGGAATTTGCATCACGGGAAAGGGTTTCATCCGAGCTCACAGGTCGGCCACGCAAATCTTCTCATTGATAAACCTACAACACTTCCCGCAAGGTTGGCTCGTTACGCATCCATTCTTACCTAGAACCGCAAGAATTCAATGGGTAGTCGGTTTGGCTAGGCTTGCCCAGACGGCTTGAATGTGCTCAACAAATCTCTAAATGAAGCAACCTCATTACGAACTGCGGGAATAAATGCTGCAAACAAATATGCGCTGGCGAACCCCAAGGCGAGAACAAAGGATTCCTTCAGCATCCCGACCGGTTTGAAAAAGTGTTGAGCAAGCATTGCAAGAGAAATGCCAAACAAACTCAGCAAAACAGGGTGCAGCAGGGCACGCCCAAGACTTTGCAAAGTCAAACTGGTGCCGCGAAAGCTGAAGCTCATTATCCATGGGAGCATCCCGATGAGCATCAGAGAGCTGGATAGGGCCACCCCCTTGATGCCGAAAGGCAAACCGATCGCAAAGCTGCATATATTTAAAGGAGTAATGATTATCAGGAGTTTGAGGAGGCGTCTCGATTGGCCCCGGCTAATAAACAACCACACGGCTGACTCAAAGAGGAGATGACCCAGAGCGGAGATTACCAGCAACTGGAAAACCGGTGCTGCCTCTTCCCACTTGGCGCCCAGAACCAGGGTGATTACTGGCTCGGCAGCCACGAAGAGAAATCCAAAAATCGGAGCGCCGAGCCAGGCGATGAGACCAATAGCGCGCAGATAGTGTCTCGCTAATCGCTCCGGACTGTCCTGTAATCGGCTGAAGGCGGGAACCACTACAGCACCGGCCGGAGCGCTCAGCTGCCGTACGGGCAGCATCAGCAGGTTGTAGGCTCGCGAGTAGAGCCCCAGCGGCCCGGCTCCGCTGTACCAGCCAACCAAGGTATTGCCCGCGCTGCGATTCACATTGATGAGTAGGTAGCTCGCGGCAACGTTACCGCCAAAGGTGATCATTGAGCGCACTTTGGCGTCGCGGCGCGGTAAACTCGGGATCCACTTCACCATCGTCCAGGATAAGACGAGTTGCGCGAAATTCGTGGTCAAGGGCTGTGCCACCAAGGCCCAATACCCGGCGCCTTTCAGTGCCATCAAGATGGAAACCAATACGCCTAGAGCAAGGGACACGATGTCTCGAAAGGCCAGCGCGGAAAAGCGCATTTGCCGCCGTAGAATTGCCTCGTGTTGAACCCGTAGGCCACAAATGAGAAACGTCAGAGAAAAGACAAGCGTGATTGCCTCGACGCTCGGCTGTTTATAAAACCAAGCCAATACTGGAGCCAAGCAGATCGTGATACTGGTGAGGACGACTCCAATTCCCACGTTGATCCAAAAAAGCGCGCTGACCTGGTTGTGATTGATCTCCTGGCTTTGAATGGTCGCTTCCGAGAGACCGAGATCGGCGAAGGCCTGGCCTAACCCCGTAACAGCAACTACCATTGCTACCAGCCCAAAATCCGTGGGAGTCAGAATTCTGGCCAAAACCACGGTGGAAAGGAATGCGAAAACGTACTGTGTCCCTTGCGAACTGATTGTCAACAAACCGCCGCGCACAGATCGACCCTTCAGGTCCGCCTGGAGGTGATCGGTGCTAAGAACGTCCGCAGATTGTTCTTGCGTTGGCAAAATAGAATCCTGCAATAAGATTGAACTTAATCGACTTTGCGATCCTCAGAAACGGCAGAACTGACCCGTTCAAGAAGGTGTGTTCACGTCGAAACAGGCTTTCGACGTTATTTCATCGTGTTGCTCGGTCGTAATTGGCCTGGCCGGATGGAGCCTTGCGATTCTCCCATAGTCCGTCGGGGGGCGAGATCGTTATACAATCGGTGACGTTCTCGATGTCTAAGAGCAGATTCTGACTCCAGAATGTTAGCGCGGAGAGCACAATGGCAAACGCACATCAAACAATTCTCAACAGACTGAAGACTAATTTGCACAGGTCCTTCGCTTTAGTCGGATTTGACATCGTCCGCAAGCGCCAGGAAGAGCCGGAATTGCCCATCATGGGTACCTTCCCTCCCCACGACGAGTGGCTCTCCGTCGGCGTGGCCGAGCATTACTTCATCCACGACGGTTACCGTCATCGAACCGAGGCCAGCTACTATGACGACACTGAAAATACGGATATGTGGCAAAAGGAAGTATACCGATTCGCGCGGGAGGTATTTGACCAGAAGCGTCTGGCAATCGTATGTGACATCGGCTGTGGCTCAGCCTACAAATTGACTGCGTATTTTAAAGGGACTAATTTCATCGGACTAGACGTTGCGACGACCTGCGAATGGTTAAAGACAAAATATCCGCATCTGACTTGGATGGAACTAGATTTCAGGACTACTCCTCGAATGTCGGCAGATCTAGTTATCTGTGCTGACGTCATTGAGCACGTTCTCGGTCCTAACGAACTTCTGTCATACATCGCCTCGCTCGACCCGAAATATGTAGTTCTTTCAACTCCCGATCGAAACTTACTCCGGACCGGTACCCACAACGGTCCTCCCCACAATCCGGCTCATATCCGCGAATGGAGCTTTGCTGAACTTGAGGCATATATAGGTAGCCGGTTCCACGTCCTTGAACACTTCATCTCAAATAGCGCGCAGGCGACACAGTGTCTACTTTGTACCACGCGTCAACAGAATTGACGTGACCGGGGGTTAAGCCAGGCCGCAAATGATGCCTGCCAGGCATCCGGCACGTGGGCACTAACCTTTATGGTTGTTCCATAACGCTGCGTGCTCCCGTGGGGCGGCCGGATACGGCCTTGCGACTCTCCCATTCGTACATCGCTTTGTCCCAAGTCCTGATCAGGGATGCTCTCTTATTTTGAAATGCTATTAGCGTCCGTTGCGTGGCTCGCCGGCCGAAAAATAGCTCCATCCAAGCGATTTTCCAGGTAAGACGCGGCGGCTCCAGCTGGCCTCCAAGCTGGCTTGCCAAAGCCTGGAGTTCGGTAAAAATGTCCGGCGCTTCGGGATAGAAAGCGATGGACCATGATTGTAGATATTTCAGACATGCCTGCCGAACACGGTCGCTATTTTCCAGTGATTGCAGGTACTGAATGTGTAGTTTGATTGAGCGTAGAAGCGATTCCTTCTTCTTATCCGAGTTCCCGATATAGCTTACGCTATTCGAGCCGCTGGCTCTGTAATACGCCCTGCCTTCTGGCACGAAACGAGTGCCCTGTGACGCCAGAAGGACGCGGCAAAAATACTCGCCATCCTGATCGTATTGAAGGCTCTCGTCCCAAGGCCCTGCCGCCTCGGCAATCTCTCGGCTCACCAGCCAAGTGAAGTTTCCCATGTGGAGACTTTCGCCCATTTTCCGCAGAAGCCATTCAAGTGGCGAAAGATCTTGCCACAAGGAGTTTGGAACGAACTGCGCTCGATTCGCTCGAAAGTAAAAGGGAGCCCACGGTGAGGATGCAAGTATTCGCCGGTTGCCAGTTTCCTGCAGAGCGACAACTTGCCTCTCGATTTTGTCTGGCGACAGAAGGTCGTCCGCATCGAGCAGCTGCACGAAGTCTCCCTGGCATAGCTTGAACGCGTTGTTTTGCGCGCCCGATAGACCGTGGTTCTCCGTCGAAACTACCTTTACATCCTTAGTAGCAAATCCGCGAGCCACCTCGGAGGTGCGGTCCCGGGAGCCATCGTCCACGACGATAATCTCCTTGCGCGGCCAAGTCTGATTCACTGCAGACTCGAGCGTATACCCGATCCATCTCTCGGCGTTGTACGCGGGAATTAGGATAGACACAAGCGGTTTCATGTACTGTCACTGGCTCCCAAGTTGAAAACTGGGCTCGAGACGGCAACTCGGTTCCATCGAGTGGATCGCCCGTACGGCGGCATTTGCACTTTGACCGTTAGTCGGCAAGAGGTGAGGGATCTGGCGGTGGCGCGTTCGACTGAGCTGCAACCGTCCCACAGGGACCGAGGCACGCGCTACCGCCATTAGCCCCACAGGGGGCAATGGCTAAATCCGCAATCGGTCTGCAAGAGCCTCTCACAAAGATGTGAATATTGAGCTTGCAACGCATATGTTGAATTGAAAATGCAAGACTTAGCGTTCTGTGTTGAAAAGCGCATTAGGTTGAGTAGGCCATGGCCCGGCAAAAGCGGTCGAGATGGATCTCAATTTTCATTTGCCTTTTTGCCTGGGAATGACTGAATGCAATGCCTGTACCAGGACTGCCCAAGAGTACAGTAGATTTCATTGTTGGTTCCGCACATTATAGATTCTCGTGGCAAAGTTTACGTGATTACAGGGAATACTGACAAAATGAATAGACTCCAATACGTCTTCGTTTCCTTCGCTTTACTGCTTTTTCTTGCGCCTATTGCAAAGGCACAGGAAGCCTATACCGCCAAATCCTGTAGCTACGCCGACGTGAACGCTGTCATCAATGGGCCAACACATACGGCAGTGAACGGGGACACTATTAATATCCCGGCAGGATCGTGCACTTGGACAACTGGCATAACTGCTCCAAGCGGTGTGGGGATCGCCATCCTCGGCAACGGCACGCCTAACTCTACTCCAGGAACACAAACGCCAAGCTCGTCCTGCGCCTCTAATACCGTAATAACGTGGGCGATCAGTCCGCTGGCAATGCTTAGAATAAGCCCAAGTGCTACGTCCCCTACCACGCGCATCTCCTGCATAAAGTTTCCCACTTCTGGAACCAACAACCCCAGCGCGTATCCCATACAAGTCATGGGAACGTGCAATTCAAGCGGGTGCCCTAATCTTCGAGTGGACAATCTGACGATTCCAACCGGGGCCATGTGCGACGTGGCAGATTCCTCGTTCGTGGGTGTCGCTGGCGTGTTCGGGGTTGCAGACCATAACAATGTGGGAGACACCTTTCCCGATTGCAATGGTGTTGACCTGATAAATATCGCTTATCCTTCCTGGCAAGGCGTAGGCAGTTACGGAGACCAATCTTGGTCGGCGGCCGACTCGTTTGGAAGGGCGCAACAGTTTTATCTGGAGAACAACACCTTCAATTACGCATTCGGTACCGACACCGACACGAGTCTAGGAACTGGCGGCGGGGGCCGGTTTACCTGTCGCTTTAACACCTTTAACGGTGTGTCGACCGCGTCGGCATGCACAAATCATGGCTCTGAAACAACCGGCAGACCTCGGGGTGGCCGGCAGATGGAAGCCTATCAAAACACACTGAACTGCACGAACAGCTCTCAAGGCTGCAACGGTTTCGGGATGCGAAGTGGAGTCGGAATCATCTGGGGAAATACGTTCACTGGCCGCGGAGGAGGGTGGTTCAGCTATTACGCTGCCGTTGCGACGCAAAGGCGGTACCGTCCCACGTCTTGGGGGCTGTGCGATGGCACCAATCCTTACGATGTAAACGATGGTGGAACAATCGTCGGCACATACAAGATTGCCTCGCTTGGCTCAGGGTTGATTGCACTGATAGGAACGCCTTTGACGGCCGGAGTTTTCAACCACTCTTCCAGCAGCCCCGGGAGTCGGTATTACGTCGCCTTTGACCAGACGACCGGAGCACTCGCCGGCATCGGGAGCAACACTTCCTCCACACTGGCGCTCACTTGGCAATTGTCGAAGATAGCTTCTGCTGGAACTTTTAAGGCCGGTGACACCATCGCGATTCTCGGGAGCACGCTCTACGCCGCAGGCACCATGACCGGCAGCACCGGGTCACCCTCGCTCACCGACG
>Ga0210398_10004596_pt1 | contig 12932 bp, 9 predicted proteins | sample IncBWC4OmetaG_FD_161047 | JGI IMG/M metagenome (GOLD analysis project Ga0210398, IMG submission 161047) | Forest soil microbial communities from Barre Woods Harvard Forest LTER site, Petersham, Massachusetts, United States - Inc-BW-C-4-O | ecosystem: Environmental > Terrestrial > Soil >... | reverse complement strand
ACGGCGGCACACCATACAATAATCGATATGGCAACTGCAACCCACGCCGCTCCGCGCTACACCGACGAACACGCCAAGGCTGGCCTCGACTTCAAATTTCCTGAGATCGAAACCTGGCAGAACCAGTTCCCGGCCTACGAGATCCTCATCGACGATCCCGAATTCACCTCGGTATGTCCCAAGACCGGCCTGCCTGACTTCGGCGTCATCCAGCTCCGCTACATGCCTCGCGAGCGCTGCCTCGAACTGAAGTCTTGGAAGGAATATCTTTTCTCCTATCGCAACCTGGGCATTTTTCAGGAAAACATCGTCAATCAGATCCTCGAAGACGTCGTGAAGGCCTGCGACCCCGTCTGGGCTCACGTTCACGGCGATTTCCGCCCGCGCGGCGGCATATCCACCACCGTCGACGCCCGCTGGCCCCGCCCCTCCGTCGACTCCAAGTAAGTCTCTGGGTGCTGGGGGCCCCATCCTGAGCGCAGCGAAGGGTGGGAAGCGATACACCTGACCGATGTCATCCTGAGCGGAGTGCGCCGCGGCGCACGTAGTCGAAGGACCTGCGTTTCGCAAAACGAAGCACAACCCCGGGTGCCCCACATCCGGATTTTCGGATGTGGGTTAGTCGCGCCCTGATCCCTGACCCCTGCCTTTACGCTATCCTCAAACCACCCATGGCGGCGCCATCCCAGAGCATTCAGCGGCTAGTCCCTCAACGCACCGCAGGCATGGCGCTCTTTCTTCTCACGTCCCTTAATCTCTTCAACTTCATCGACCGCTACATCCTTCCCGGCGTCCAGCCTCTCGTCCAGAAGGAGTTCGCCGTTAACGACGCCCAGATCGGCCTGCTCACGACCGTCTTTTTCTTCGTTTACATGATCGTTGCGCCGCTCACCGGCTGGCTCGGCGACCATTTCCCGCGCAAGCCGCTCATTATCGCCGGAGCACTCCTCTGGAGCGTCGCCACCCTCTACACCGCGCGCGTCCACAGCTACGAGACGCTGCTCATCCGCCACGCCATCGTCGGCATAGGCGAGGCCACCTTCAGCATTTTCGCGCCCGCCCTCCTCGCCGACTTCTACCCCGAGGCCGACCGCAACCGCATCCTCAGCATCTTCTACATCACCATCCCCGTTGGCGGAGCCCTTGGCTACCTCACCGGAGGCATCCTCGGCCAGCACTACGGCTGGCGCGTACCGTTCTTCATCGCCGCGCTGCCCGGAGCGCTGATAGCCCTCGCCTTCTTCTTCGTGCGCGAGCCGCAACGAGGCAGCGCCGACCAGCTCGCCCCCAGTCTCAAACGCGCTACGCTGTTCGGACTCACCCGAAACCCTGCCTTCTGGTGCGCCACCCTCGGGCTTGCCATGTGGACCTTCGCCGTCGGTGGCATCTCCACCTGGCTGCCGACCTATCTTGTCCGCTTCGCCTCCATGTCGGTCGCCAAGGCCGGAACCGTCGCCGGCGCGCTCACCGTCCTCTGCGGCCTGCTCGGCACCATCGCCGGAGGTTGGCTCGGCCAGCGCTGGCAGCGCCGCGACCATCGCGCTCTCTACCTGCTCTCCGCCTGGGGATCCATCCTGGCCATCCCGTTCGCCGCCGCCGTCTTCTTCGGACCGCCCTCCTTTTTCATCCCCGGAGCCTTCCTCGCCGAATTCTTCCTCTTCCTGGGAACCGGCCCGCTCAACGCCGCCATCGTCAATTCCATCGGCGCGCCCATCCGTGCCACGGCCATCTCCGTCAACCTCTTCGTCATCCACGCCCTCGGAGACGCCTTCTCGCCGCACCTCATCGGCCGCGTATCCGACGCCACCAACCTGCGTTACGGCCTGAGCATTACGCTCATTGCTCTCGTTGCCTCAGGGATCATCCTCTTCGCAGGCTCGCGCTTCGCTCCGGTCCTTACCCCCAGTACCAGTTCGACGAACGCAGCATGATTCTTGTCCTGCTTATCTTCGAGTGGCTGATTGTTCTCTTCTGGACTCTGCTGATTCTCTCCACTCTGCGCAACCTCCCCCGCGTTCCCAATCTTCTCAACCCTCGCTATCTCCGCCCCCTCGAAGCCTTGCCGCTTCCGTTGATTTCGGTCATCGTTCCCGCGCGCAACGAAGAAGCCAGCATCGAGGCCACCGTGCGCGCTTTGCTTGCAACCGTCTCCGTTCCCGTCCACGTCATCGCGATCGACGATCGCTCGTCCGACTCGACCGGCGCCGTCATGGACCGCATTGCGGCCGAAGCGCCATCCCGCCTGACCGTCATCCACATCACCGACCTTCCGCCCGGATGGCTCGGCAAGCCGCATGCCATGGCCCTCGCTGCCCGTCAAGCCACCACGCCCTGGCTGCTCTTCACCGATGCGGACGTCCTCTTTGCCCCCGACACGCTGCTTCGTGCCCTCAACCTCGCACAGGACGAAAACGCCGATCACCTCGTCCTCTTTCCCACCATGATCCTCAAGGGCTTCGGCGAACGCATGATGCTCGCTGTCTTCCATCTCCTCGGAACTGTGTTCTCACCTCCATGGCGCGTGCCGAATCCGCGAAGTCGCGCCTCGCTCGGCATCGGCGCCTTCAATCTCGTGCGCGCCGATGTCTACCGCGCTTTTGGAGGCTTCGAATCCCTTCGTATGCAGGTCACCGAAGACATCCGCTTCGGGGTGGAAATTAAGCGCGCCGGCTACCGCCAACGTGTCGCCGTCGGCCCCGGCCTCATCCGTGTTCGCTGGGCCGAGGGAGCACATCACTTCATCCTCAATGTCACGAAGAACTTTTTCGCGCTTTTTCAATTCCGCGCCAGACCCGCCCTCACCGCCTGCGCAGTGCTGACCATCCTTTGCGTGGCACCCTTCGCCGGACTCGCCGGCTCGTTAGCATTCCGCATCCCCGCCGCATTTCTCTTCTTCATGCTCTTTTTGCTCTACCGCTGCCTCAGCCACGTCAGCAAAATTTCCGCCGCATTCTTCCTCACATTTCCTGTCGCTGCCGCGCTGCTCATCTACGCGCTCCTTCGCTCAGTGGTCGTCACCCTTGCCAACGGCGGCGTTCACTGGCGCGACACCTTCTACCCGCTCGCTGAGCTTCGAAAGACCGCCGGCCCGACGTTCTGAGAAGAGGAACGCTTCTCGAGCAACCAGCGGGAGCGTGCCCGCGTGCTGCGTGCAGCTGGGTGCCCCATAGCCTGCCCTGAGCGAAGTCGAAGGGTCCGGATTCTCGGACATGGGAACGGACATGCAGTCCCGTAAGATTTAGACATGAAGAAGTTGCAAGACAAAATCGCGCTCGTCACCGGAGGCGCGAAACGCATCGGAAAGGGAATTGCCTTTGCTCTGGCCAATGAGGGAGCGCACGTCGCCATTACCTACCGTGACTCAGCCGATGAAGCCCGCGAAACCGTCCGTGAGCTCGAAGACTACGGAATCCGCGCTTCCGCCGTTCATGCCAACCTGCGACAGCCAAAGAGCATTCAGGACGCCGTCGCCAAAATTGCCGCTGACTTCGGACGTCTCGACATCCTCATCAGCAACGCTGGCCTCTTCGAAACCGCCGCTCTCGACAAAATCTCCGTCGAGCAGTGGGACGCCATGTTCGACACCAACACCCGCGCGCCCTTCCTCGTCGCCCAGGCCGCGCACGCGCACCTCAAGGCTACCCACGGACGCATCATCAACATCGGCTCACTTGGCGGCACGCACCCGTGGCCGACACACGGACACTACTGCACCTCGAAGGCCGCCCTGCACATGCTCACTGAAGTTATGTCCAAGGCTTTCGCGCCTGAGATCAGCGTCAACTGCGTCGCCCCGGGCATGATCGCCATCGGCGACCCCTCCGCCGAATACGAGCACTTCGCCCGTAAGACGCCGATGAAGCGCAACGGAACCGTCGAAGAGGTTGCCGCTGCCGTCCTCTTCTTCGCCACCGGCCCGCACTTCATCACCGGCCAGATCCTCGGCGTCGACGGCGGCCTCGGCCTCTGAAGAAATGATCCAGTTTCAAATTGTCAATTTGAATTAAAACGAGATGTCATCCTGAGCGAAGTTTGGCGCGGCTACGCGCCAAACGAAGTCGAAGGACCTGCTTTTCGATTTACAGCCCCAACACCGGGTGGCCCATGTCCGGATTCTCGGACATGGGAAAGCCACATCCCACGGACGTCATCCTGAGCGGAGTGCGCGCAGCACCGCACTTAGGAGAACAATCTCCCCAGCAACCCCTTCCGCTTTCTTCCCTGCGGCGACTTGCTTTCCTCATCGATGTCCCTGGGTTGAGGCTGTTCTGGCAGCTCCTCGCCGTAAAACGCGGCCTTCGGATTCGCCACGCACAGGCGTTCCGCCTTCTCTGTTCCGAAACGCTTCGACACAACGTCGTAGGCTTCGCGGAGATTGGGTGGGCGCGACTGCAGATTATGCGCATCCGTTGCCAGGAAATGCACCCAATCCTTCTCCATGAACTCCATTGCCAGTGATTGTGCAGTGCGCCCGAAGCGCCCGGAAAGCGATGCCGCTGTCACCTGCACCAGGCACCCCTCCCGCAGCCACTCCTTCATTCGCTCCGGATGCCGCTGAATCGTGATGTTGCGCTCCGGATGGGTGATGATCGGATACATGCCGGCTACAATCATTTCGTAGAAGGCGTCATTCATGCTGGGAGGAATCATGAGATCGGCAAACTCCACCAGCAGATATTGCTTTCCATTGATCGTGTACTTGGAACGATTCTTCAGCGCGTCTTCGATGTTGTCGTAAGAGAGGTGAAAATCGCACCCCAGCCCCAGCGTGACCTTGCCACTCACGCGCGCCTCAATCTCGCTCAACTTCTGCCGGTTAACCTCGGGGTCAAAAGTCCAGCGGGTGTTCGCGTGCGGCGTGCAGACGATGTGTGTGATGCCGTTCTGCGCAGCCATCTCGACCATGGCAACTGATGTGTCAATTTCCGAGGGCCCGTCATCGAGGCCGAACAGCAGGTGGTGATGAATATCAATCATGTCTGCACGACAAATCCCTTGATTCTGGCCTCTGAACCTTGAAGCTTTTTCTATGCCCTATGCCCTATGCCCTATGCCCTATGCCCTATGCCCTATGCCCTGTGCCCTATTGGCTAATGGCTAGTCTTCCAACCATCGACTCAAAGATCTTAAAACCATCCGCCGATCCCAGCATCCGTTCGCTCGACCGGTCCGGGTGCGGCATCATCCCCAGCACGTTGCGGCCGTCGTTTAAGATGCCCGCAATATTATCCAGCGATCCGTTGGGATTCGCCTCCCCCGTGATCTCGCCTTCCGGCGTCGCATAGCGAAACACGATACGGTCCTCGCGCTGCAGCGTCTTCAACGTCGCCTCATTACAGAAGTAGTTGCCCTCCATGTGTCCGATGGGAATCTTCAGCACCTCACCCTTTTTGAGCGTTTCCGTGAATGGCGAATCGACCGTCTCCGTGCGAAGATACACCTGCTTGCAGATATATTTCAGCCCTGCATTGCGCATCAGCGCGCCGGGCAATAATCCTGCCTCGCAAAGAATCTGGAAGCCGTTGCAGATGCCCAGCACCGGGCCGCCGTCCGCGGCAAACTTCTTCACCGACTGCATCACCGGAGAAAAGCGGGCAATTGCGCCCGTGCGCAGATAATCGCCGTATGCAAATCCGCCCGGAACCAGAATGGCGTCGCAGTTCTCAAGACTGGGTGAATCGTGCCACAGGAGGGTTACAGGTTGGTGCGCCAGCTCTGCAATCACGTGGTACGTATCGTGATCGCAATTCGAACCGGGGAAGACCAGCACGCCGAATTTCATAGTTCTAGGCTAGCAGAATTCCCGCGGCTTCCATTCCTCGAGTGGTTAACCGAAAGGTAAGCAGCCACTCTGCGTAAGTACCGCTTCGCGAACGATAAATCCTCCGCATGCCAGCCGCCCGAGCATAGAATCGCGTCCAACCGGATTATGCCCGCTTTCGATCTCCGCACTCACACCCGCACCGCCCGCGACAACGCCCGGATTGCCGGAACTGCCTTAGTCAACTGGTGGCGCGCCGTCTCCATCGAGGCTCTCTGTGTCGCTGTCCTATGGTGGATCGGCCTCGCGCTCCTCGGCATACCACTCGCGCCACTCTGGGCGCTCATTGGAGGCCTGATGACCTTCGTCCCCAACTTTGGGGGCGTCATTACCGTGATCTTTCCAGTAATGATGGTGCTCTTCAGCGGTCGCGACCTTTATCGGCTGGGTTTTGTCCTCGGCCTGTATGCGATCATCGTCGTCATCGACCAGCTTGTCCTGCAGCCCTGGCTGCTGAAGCGCGTCACGCGGGTGCCCATCTGGGCCTCGATCCTCGTGCCCATCCTGCTGGGTATCGTCATACCTTTCTGGGGAGTCCTCCTCGCACCGCCCCTTCTCGCCATTGTCTACGCCTTCCGCAAGCCCAAGCCTCAGTTCGCTCCGGTCGCGCCGCCACCATCGACGAGGCCGTCCGGACCGCTCGCCGGCGCCATTAGCTCACAATTGCCCGCCGCTTCGGCAAACGAACCCCCTTCGACCGAACCACCGCCGCCTGCCCCGTCTACGAATCCAGACTGATTGCCGATATTAATTCACTGCTCTGTCATGTTCATCTGCGCACGCTTGAATGGTGTGTTCGCGACATGTACCGATCCCTGATACGGCCGGTCGATATCCTCGATCGCCACCAGAGCCAGAGCAAGCAGCAGCGAAAAGGCAAACACCTGCAGCCCATGCAGCCATGGGCTCTCCGACCCGAACATGCAACTCGACATGATCGTCAGTGCGCCCCCGCAGATCAGCACAAACCACAACACTCCCGGCAATCTCGATACACTCTGAAGCTGCCGCAGGCGGCGATGCTCCGCCACCGAGCTCAGCTCGTAAAGTGCGTGATCTTCAGCAGTGATTTCCGTCGGCGACGCGGCCTTCACCGACATGAGGATCTGCCACATTCGGCGATCGTAATCATGGCTCGCCAGTGTTCCTTGGTCTCCCCGCGCCATCTGCGGCCAATCCTGATCGAGCACCACCTCTGCGTATCCCCGGGCCGTTTGTTTGATTTCGTCGCGCTCGCTTGCCGGGAGACCGTCTGCCAGCCGGTACACGTTCACCAGTGCGTTGGCCTCTGAGTCGGCATTGACCTCCGCCAGTCCGAAATTGGTCCAGACCGTATACAGCATGAACCCGACAATCACCGCGTAGGTCGTGCCCAGAATGCTCAATTGCCAGCCGATCAGGTCATTGTGGGTCTTCCTGTGCTCCCTGGTCCAAAAGCGGTCAACTACCGTCTTGAACAGGAGTGAGCAAGCGACAACGAGAATAACGAGTAGCACATCCTCCCACGTAGTCAGCATCTGCCCGGCCTTTTGCCTCTCGTTAAAGCGATATTCATTACCGCCATCACTCTGCCAGAATCCCACTCCATTTTCTACAGCTATCTGACCGGCGGCCCGCTGCCGTTGCCATGCAAATCCGCTCCGGTGGAATCGAAATTGTTCTTCCCGGACCCGGCATCCCGCCGCAACTAAATTTTCGAATTGCCGTCTAAATGGACGCAAGGCCGCCCTGCCCTCTATGCGCTTCGCCACGTCGCAACGTAATTTGATCGCGAAGATCCCCCCGCTAAAGCCGCTCCGCTACCCCGCGTTCTGTCGCGCGCAAACATCATTGGCTGCTCTCTTGACACGGTTCGTTCGATCGCTTACAACCATCGCATTCACTGGTTGGCGATTTTTTGACTCACTGCCGTTTTTAGTTCTCGATCCGTGGTTTTCTCCAATTCACCTCTGGCCCGTTTCCCACGCAATCTGCGGGCCGACTTCGAAGGAACGCATCCACAGAATGCGGTTTATGCCAGATCACACTTCGAGCACCGCAATCTTCTCCACCCAAATAGGACGGCCATGCTTCCAAAGATTCTCCGCTCCCTGAGCCCGATCGCCCTTGTCGCGGCAGCTTTCAACTTCGTAGCGCCCGCCCCGCTCGTTGCGCAGGCCACTTCCTCGCTCGTAACTACCCGCCTCACCCAGCCCATCGATGAGAATGCCCGGGTCACCCTGAAGGGGACCGTGCACCCGCTGGCCAGCGCCGCCAACTTCCACGGAGTCGCGCCCGACAGCATGCCCCTCGACCGCGTCCAGGTAGTGCTCAAGCGCAGCGACGCGCAGGAGTCCGCCCTCAAGCAGCTCATCAGCGACCTGCACACGCCCGGCTCCGCCAGCTACCACAAGTGGCTCACTCCCGACGCGTTCGGCAAGCAGTTCGGTCCCTCCGATCAGGACGTCGCCACCCTCGAGGCTTGGCTTCAGTCCAAGGGATTTAGCATCACCAAACTTAATCCGGGGAAGCAGACCCTCGAAATCTCCGGCAACGTCTCTCAGTTCCGCGAAGCCTTCCATACTCAAATCAACAAGTACCTTGTGAACGGCGAGACCCATTACGCGAACTCCACCGACCCGCAGATTCCCGCCGCTCTCGCGCCTGTTTTCGGCGGCTTCACCTCACTCAGCAATTTCCGGGGAAAGAACTTTGTCAAAGTTCTTGGCAAGGCCACCTACGATCCCAAGACAGGGAGAGCCACCCCACTATGGACTACCGGCCCCGGCACTCCCGCCTATGCCAACAACTATGTCGTTGCGCCCGGCGACTTTGGCGTCCAATACGACCTGCCTAACGCGGCCCTGAATTCCAAGTACACCGGTACAACCTATGACGGAACCGGCCAGACCATCGCCATCGTCAACGACTCCAACATCAACATGTATCTTGTTCAGCAGTTCCGCTCGCTCTTCAAACTGGACGCCAATCCGGCAGCTCCGAATTTGCCGCAGGTCATCATCGACGGAAATGATCCGGGAGTTGACGGCATCAACGATCCGGATGGCCCCAACGGTGACTCCGTCGAGGCGTACATTGACGTTGAAGAAGCGGGAGCCGTCGCCCCCAAAGCCACGGTCGATCTGGTCATTGCTTCCGACACGGCTCTACAGTATGGTCTCTTCCTCGCCGCCGAGCACGCCGTGTATGGCAACATCGCGCCGGTCATCAGCATGAGCTTTGGTTTGTGCGAGGCGCAGGCACCAAGCCTGACGACGGCCTTTGGCGTCTTGTGGGAACAGGCGGCCGCACAGGGCATCACTGTTATGGTTTCCTCGGGAGATGCTGGCTCGGCCCAGTGCGATTCGGACGCAGCCTATGCCGTTAACGGACAAGCAGTGACCGGCTGGGGCGAGTCGCCGTATAACGTGTCCGTTGGCGGCACCGACTTCTACTACAGCTCCTGGAATTCGGGGTCTACCACTGCCATCAACACCCAGCTCGGCACCTACTGGAATACCACCCCGAGCAACAACTCCGCCGCCGTCTCAATTCAGGGCTACATTCCCGAGCAGCCATGGAACAATAGCCAATACGGCCTCAATATTTTCAGCTACTACGACAGCACCGGGACCACTATCGTCGCAGGCGGGGCTGGCGGAGCCAGCAACTGCGCTACCTTCACCTCAGCAGGCGCCTGCGCAGCCGGTTACCCCAAGCCCACCTGGCAAAAGGGAACTGGTGTTCCCGCGGATTCGGTTCGCGACATACCGGACGTGTCCCTCTTCGCTGCGAATGGACTGAACGCCAGCTTTTATCCCGAGTGTTATCAGGACGGCGACTGCCAGCCGGTATCGAGCGGCGGTACGGTGCAGATCACGGGGCTCGGCGGGACCTCGATTTCCTCGCCTGCCTTCGCCGGCATCATGGCGCTGGTCAACCAAGCGACTGGGAGCCGTCAGGGACAAGCTGACTTCGTTCTTTACCCGCTGGCCACGCAATTCCCCGCAGCCTTCCATGACGTAACCAACGGCACCAACTCCGAACCGTGTTCCTTTTCACCTCTATCTACGGATTGCATCTCGGTCACCAACCCCATCACGATCGCCGATCCGAACTCCGGTGCATCCATCCTTGAAGGCCAGATCGGAACGGGCACCACAGCCGAGTACAACGCGGGTGTAGGTTATGACCTTGCCTCCGGTCTCGGCTCTGTCGATGCTAGCGTGCTTGTTAGCGACTGGAACAAGGTCACCTTCATCTCCAGCACCGTCACCCTCACACCCTCTGAGACCTCCTTCGCCCACGGCACGGCGATTACCGTCAGCGGCTCTGTCACTCCGACCAGCGGCACTGCGACCGGCAATGTGGCCTTGATGACCGACAGCACTGAGCCAGTGCAGCAGGGCCAGACCCTGTTCACCCTCAGTGGCAGCGGCAATTTCGGTCCGACCAGCGTGAGTAACTTGCCTGGTGGAACCTACAACATCTGGGGCCAGTACAGCGGCGATGGAACCAACGCCGCCAGCACCTCACAGAAGACGTCAATCACCGTCAACCCCGAAAACAGCGGCATCTACTTCAACCTGTTGTCACCTGCCGGCAACGTTTCAGGCGTGACCAACGTTGATTACGGCACCCAGATACTTCTGAGCGCGCAGGTCACTCCCAGTTCCCAACTGTCTAACGTTGAAAAATGCCAAACGACCTCCGGCGTCACCTGCCCCGTCTACGGTTTCCCCACCGGGACGGTCGCCTTCGTGGACAGCGGCACGACCATCAACACGGCAGTTCTAAATACCGAGGGCGACGCCGAATATAACGCGCCGTTCTCCGTCGGCACGCACTCTGTTGCCGCCACCTACGCTGGAGACAACAGCTACAACAAGTCAACCGCCTCCGCTGTCAATTTCACCGTCCAGAAAGATACGCCTCAAATCTTCATCAGCGCGGCGAACCAGGATGGGAACGGTGACTATATCACCGGCCAGGCCACCGTCTTCAATATCGAGGTCCTGAATGGTGCGGCATCCAACTCTGCCACTAACACTAGCGTTTTCCCTGTTCCCATAGCTCCACCCACCGGAACCATTACCGTTTCTGGACTCCCGGGAGGTTCGCAAACCGCCACTCTCAGCGCGCTCGTAGATCCCGCAGTCCAAGGCGCAGCGGCCATCGCCACCGTTACGATTCCGGCAAGCACATCGTCCGGAACCCCCACCATCACCATCAAGTATCCCGGAGATAGCAACTACAACAGCACTTCCGTCAACGGACAGATTTCGATCGTGTCGACCAGCGGATTAGCTTCGACTACTACCGCGAACGTAACGGGAAGCATCTCGCCGTCCACCTCAATTACCATCGCCGGGACGGTAACTGGGCAAAGCGGTCATCCGGCGCCGACTGGCACCGTCTTTGTTTATTCGTCGGGAAATCTCTCCGCGTCTTCCGGTGCCCCACTCCCGGCAGCCACGCTTATCGCGGGCTCAAGTGACGTCTCAACCTTCTCTCTGACGCTGAACAGCCAGTCGCTCGTGCAGGGTACGAACTTCGTTACGCTGCAATACACCGGTGACAACAACTACAAGCCGTCAGCCTACCAACTCAGCACCGCGGTATCCAGTCCGCTCTCCGACTTCTCCATGGTTCCGGAGACAACCATCGTTCCCGTCGCGGCGGGAAACTCTTCTACGGACACCATTAATCTTTCTTCGGTAAACAGCTTTGTCGGAGCGGTCAGCTTTACCTGCAGCCCCGCCTCAGGCATCAGCTGCACGATAACCCCCTCGGCCACCCTCACCTCTGGAAGCACCTCGCCGCTGACGCTGACCATTAACGCGAGCGCCTCCGCCACCAACACGAACTACAACGTCTTGGTCACGGGCAAGGATTCCACCGGACTCTACGTGCACACGCTGGCAATTGAAGCAGTCGTCACCGGTGGCTCGACTACACCCGGATTCTCGCTCGGAGCAGCCCCCTCGAGCCTGAATCTCATTGCCGGTGCTTCGACAGGAAATACTTCGGTGGTCACCGCAACGCCGGCAAACGGCTTCACCGGGACGATTAACCTCTCCTGCTCCGTCGCCGGCCCAAGTGGTGCAACCAGCCACACAACCAGCAGCCTCAGCTCAAGCTCGGTGGATGTGAGCAGCGGCGCTGCAACCTCCACGCTTACTGTGGCCAGTACCAGCACGACCACCGCAGGAGCTTACACAGTCACCATCACAGGTACTGGCACTAGCACCAGTGCGTCTACCCCTATCAGTGAAACGACCACCGTAACTGTTGCGATAACCGCCCCCACCTTCGCTCTCAGCGCCAATCCGAATTCCGGCACCATAACGGCTGGCAGCTCAGCCACTACCTCGATCTCTGTGGCTCCGTCAGGGTTTACAGGAAACGTAGCCCTGACCTGCGCCGTGGCTGGTTCTGGGACCGGAGTTGCCTGCAGCCTTTCGCCAACTTCAGTCAGCATCAGCGGGACAACTGCTGGAACCTCCACACTCACCGTCACCACCAGCTCCAACAGCGCAGCCTTGAGCCATCCGTTGAATAAATTCTTCGCGGTCGGCGGAGGGATTGCGGTCGCCGGTCTGCTCTTCTTCGGGATTCCCGCACGCCGCCGTAGCTGGCGCGCCATCCTGGGCATGCTGCTCTTTGGCGCAATTGTTGGAATCGGCATCGGCTGCGGAGGAAACGGCAACGGAGGCGGCGGAGGCGGCAGCAGTGCCAATTACACCGTCACCGTGACCGGCACCGCTGGCTCGATCACTCAAACGGCAACCGTCGCCATAACCGTTAATAGCCAATAGGCCCGTAAGATCCAACCGGCCGCATTCCACTTAAGGGTGCGGCCGTGGTATTTCTGTTTGTCAGAAAGAGTTTGGCGGATTATTTCCGACCTCTAGCTATAATGAAGATAGAGATAGAAAAGCCCGGTTGCCGACGCAGCCGGGCTTTTCCATCTCAGGAACAAAGCAGGTCGGCTGGCCGCCTACCTGCCCAGTAAGCCGTTTATTATCAAATCTATGCAATAAAGATCCTGTTTTCAGATCTTTACAGCGGGCAGTTCCCATAACTGGCACGGAATCAAATCTTTACACGGGGCACGCAACAGGGGCCGGGG
>Ga0210398_10004595_pt1 | contig 12932 bp, 12 predicted proteins | sample IncBWC4OmetaG_FD_161047 | JGI IMG/M metagenome (GOLD analysis project Ga0210398, IMG submission 161047) | Forest soil microbial communities from Barre Woods Harvard Forest LTER site, Petersham, Massachusetts, United States - Inc-BW-C-4-O | ecosystem: Environmental > Terrestrial > Soil >... | reverse complement strand
CGACGGCGCACCGATACTGTGCTATTCAACATGTTCGATCCTCCCTGATGATGTTGTTTTTTGATTTTGGGGTTTTGGCCACGAAGGTGTCGTGGCCTGGCGGCTTTTTTTGTTGCGAGCCCCGTGCGGGCTGCCATCAGTGCGCCGATGCGGCCAAACCCAAAGAGCCGCTCCGCGCCCGAACCCTCAATATCTTCTACTGCGGTTGCGGCACGGTCAAGGCGATGCAGCGCCGGACGCGTTGACTGCACCTTTGCATCGGTGGCGACATTTGGACGCGTCGCAATGGGCAACGCCGTTCGGGAGGCGGGCGACGCTTAGGCCGGGTTCTGCCGCGCCTTGTTCCGCGCTTTGGCCTGATCGGCGAGGAAATGCGACAGGCGCTTGCGGACGGCGTCGGCTTGTTCGGGCGTCCATTTGCGCAAGCCCTCGCCTGTCTTCATGCCGAGTTTGCCGGCGGCCACGATGTCGCGCAAATACGGATGCGGTCCCGGCGTCCGATCGAGATCGGCGTACAGCACCTCGGCGATGTCGAGAGTCAGATTGGTTCCGACGAGATCGGATTGCTCCATCGGGCCGAGCACGGCGGTGCGCGCGCCAAAGCCTTCGCGCACCACGACGTCGACGGTGTCGGCGTCGCAGACGCCGGCGGCGACGAGCGCGATCGCCTCGCGTTTCATTGCATGCTGCAAGCGGTTGCCGACGAAGCCCGGCACGTCGCGCCGGACATGGACCGGCGTTTTCCCGGCGCCGCGCAGAAGCGCGGCGGTCCGCTCCACGACGTCGGGGCTGGTCTTTTCGTTTTGCACGACCTCGACCAGTGGCACCAAGTGCGGCGGATTCCAGAAATGGGTGCCGAGGATCCGTTCGCGATGCGCCAAGTGACGGCCGATCTCGGTCGACGGGATTGCTGAGCTGTTGCTGGCCAGGATCGTATCCGGGGTGGTGAGCTTTTCGAGGTCGGCGAAGATGTGCTGCTTGAGCGGCAGCTTTTCCGGCGCCGCCTCGAACACGAATGCCGCGCCTTGGACGGCAGGCGCGAGTGCGTCATGCGCCGTGATTCGTTGCAGGAGCGCCGGATCGTCCGCGAGCAGATCGACGATCGCCCGCAACCGCGCCGCCAACGACGCGCGGATTTCGGCCGACGGTTCGAACACGGCAACCTGATGCCCCGCCGCAGCGAGCAAATAGGCGATGCCGTGACCCATCAAGCCGCCGCCGACCACCCCGATTTTTTGGTTTCGATCTGGTTCCTGCCGATCACGCATGTGTGTCTCCCCCGAGCCTTGGAACTGCGATGTTGGCCGAACGTTGTTCGCGTGAAAAGACGTTCGTTCAATGACCGATCCATAGAGGAGAACTGGTCATGCCGACACTTCTGTGGGTTGCCTTCTGGTCGTCGATGATGGGCGCTGCCGCTTGCTGGGGCGAACCGCGCCAGTCGGTTCGCAAAACCCAAATTAGCGAAGACACGGTCAAGAAATCCAACCTGTCTAGTGGTGACTAGATTGCCGATTGGACATGATTCCTGCCTTCCCTATTTGGAGATGATGTTCAGCCCACCGCCGCCACGGACACGCATGCCGAATCCGCCGCGTGCCAGATCCGGGGTCGCCGGCTGCTTGCGGAATTAAGCAAAAAAGCGCACGCTAACCATCCAATCACCCGAATAGTATGCAGCCGCTGCTAAGGCGCGCGCGGTGTGATGGGGGATAGGGGAGGACCGTCATGCGCAATCGTGCGCGCGTAACTCTTTGCGTCGGCCTCGTCGGCGCCGCAGCTGTCGCGGCAATCGTCATGTCCGGCGGGCGGGTGCAAGCCGACGATCCCAACAGTGCACCCAATCCGTACCACGTCGTCGACAATTGGGCGAAGCTTCCGGAAGGCCGACGCTGGGGCATGGCGATCGGCGTCGACATCGACCGCGATGGAACGAGCGTGTGGGTGTTCGACCGTTGCGGCGGCAAGACCTGCGCCGGCTCAAACATCGCGCCGATCCAGAAATTCGATGCCAGCGGCCGGCTTGTCGTGAGCTTCGGCTCCGGCTTGTTCAGCTGGCCCCACGGCCTGTTTGCTGCACCCGACGGCACGCTCTGGGTTACCGACGGCCAGAAGCAGGTCGTCATGCAATTAACTTCGGATGGCCGTGTGCTGCGGACGCTCGGCAAGCCCGGCGTCACCGGCGACGGTCCCGACACGTTCAATTCGCCGTCCGACGTCGTGGTCGCGCCCAACGGCGATATTTTTGTCGCCGACGGCCACGGGGATTATCCGGTGGAGCATACCAACGACCGCATGGTGAAATTCTCCAAGGATGGAAAGTTCATCAAGGCATGGGGCCATCACGGCTCGGCGCAGGGCGAGTTCGACGTGCCGCACGGCTTGGCGATGGATTCCGCCGGCCGCCTGTTCGTTGCCGACCGGGCTAACAACCGCATCCAGATTTTCGATCAGGACGGTAAATTCCTCGCCGAGTGGAAGCAGTTTGGGCGGCCTAGCGGCATCTACATCCGCGACGACATCATTTATGTGGGCGACTCGCAGTCGGACGAAAAGACCAACCCGCCGTTTCGGCAAGGCATCCGCATCGGCAGCGTCAAGGACGGCAAAGTCACAACATTCATTCCGTCCATAGATGCGAATATCTCGATGCCGGAAGGGGTGGCGGCCGACAAGGACGGCAACGTTTTCGGCGGCTTTGCCACCGGCATGGATTTCAAGAAGTTCGCCAGAAATTAGCCGCCGCGAAGCGGCTCGAGAACCGCTCCGGTTGCAGCTATCCGGCCGCGCCGGTATGACACGCGCCATGGCCCGTCTCGTCATGAAATTCGGCGGCACTTCGGTCGCCGATATCGACCGCATCCGCAACGTCGCGCGTCACGTCAAGCGCGAGGTTGACGCCGGTCATGAAGTCGCCGTCGTGGTCTCGGCGATGGCGGGCACGACCAACCAGCTCGTTTCCTGGTGCGAAGCGGCGCTGCAAAAGCGGCGTATCTTCGACGCGCGCGAATACGACGCCGTGGTGGCCACTGGCGAAGAGGTCACCGCCGGCCTTCTCGCCATCACCTTGCAGGACCTCGATATCAACGCGCGCTCATGGCAGGGCTGGCAGCTGCCGATTCTGACCTCGGACGCGCACGGCTCGGCGCGCATTCTCGAGGTCAAGGGCGACGAACTGGTCACGCGCTTCAAGGACCGCAAAGAGGTCGCGGTCATCGCCGGCTTCCAGGGCGTGCACAAGGAAACCAACCGCGTCACCACGCTCGGCCGTGGCGGCTCGGACACTTCCGCGGTGGCGATTGCCGCCGCGATACGCGCCGACCGCTGTGACATCTATACCGACGTCGACGGCGTCTATACCACCGATCCGCGCGTGGTGCCGCGCGCCCGCCGCCTCGAGAAGGTCGCCTTCGAGGAAATGCTGGAGCTCGCCTCGCTCGGCGCCAAGGTTCTGCAGGTGCGCTCGGTGGAGCTCGGCATGGTGCACAATGTGCGCATTTTCGTGCGTTCGAGTTTTGACCCGCCGGAGAAAATCGATCCGCACGGCCATCCGCCCGGCACACTCATCTGCGACGAGGGGGAGATCATGGAACAGCAAACCGTCACCGGCATCGCCTTCTCCAGGGACGAGGCGCAAATCTCGATCCGCCAGGTTCAGGATAAGCCCGGGGTGGCGGCGGCTATTTTCGGGCCGCTCGCAGAAGCCAATATCAATGTCGACATGATCGTGCAGAACGTCTCGGCCGACGGCAAAACCACCGATCTCACTTTCACGGTGCCGGCGGCGGACTACCAGCGCTCGCTTGACGTCATCGCCAAGGCCAAGGGCGCGATTGGCTACAGTCGACTCGACGGCGCCACCGACGTCGCCAAGATCTCCGTCATCGGCATCGGCATGCGCAGCCATGCCGGCGTCGCGGCGCAGGCGTTCGGCGCGCTGGCCGAGCGCTCCATCAATATCCGCGCTATTACGACCTCTGAAATCAAGTTTTCGCTTCTAATTGACGCTGCCTTTACTGAACTTGCGGTGCGCACATTGCATTCGCTGTACAATCTCGATAACGCCACGGGATGAGCGGCGCGTTTAGTTGCACTGCACCATGATTCCTTAGCGTTGTCATATCGTTGTCTCTGGCTTGCGGTTTGCATGCCGCATTCGATATAGCCTGGAGGACATTCGCTGCGGGACGGGACCCGGGCGGGTTTCTCTTTGATTGCGGCCGGTGCGTCACGGGCTCCGCTCCGGCCAAAACCACGCCCGAGGGACCTCACGCCATGCGTGGCGCGCTCGGCGGTCCGCGCGTACTGTTGCGCCGGCTTCGCGAAGTGATGGCGGAGCCGGTCAGCGCGCAGGAACGCCTCGACAAGATCGTGGTGCTGATCGCCGCCAACATGGTTGCGGAGGTCTGCTCCGTCTATGTGTTGCGCGTCGACGCCACTCTCGAACTCTACGCCACCGAAGGCCTCAACCGCGAAGCCGTGCACCACACGGTGATGGGCTCCGACGAGGGCCTGGTCGGCCTGGTGGCGAGCCAGGCGAGCGCGATCAATCTGTCAAACGCACAGGCGCATCCGGCCTTTTCGTTCCGGCCGGAAACCGGCGAGGAGATCTACCATTCCTTCCTCGGCGTGCCGATTTTGCGCGCCGGTAATACGCTCGGCGTGCTGGTGGTGCAGAACCGCGCCCGGCGCACCTATTCCGAAGAGGAAGTCGAGGCGCTGCAGACCACCGCCATGGTGCTCGCCGAGATGATCGCCTCGGGCGAGCTCTCCGCGCTGGCGCTGCCCGGCGCCGAACCGGCCGCCCGGCATTCGGTCCACCTCAAGGGCTCGGCCCTAAGCGAAGGCATCGCGCTCGGCCATGTCGTGCTGCACGAGCCGCGCGTCGTCGTCACCAATTTCATCGCCGACAATGTGCCGAAGGAACTGGAGCACCTCAAAGCCGCCATCGAGACGTTGCAATCCAATCTCGACGAGATGCTGGAACATGGCGATGTTGTCGAGGGCGGCGAGCATCGCGAGGTGCTCGAAGCCTACCGCATGTTCGCCTATGACCGCGGTTGGGTGCACAAGCTCGAAGAAGCGGTGATGACTGGTTTGACCGCGGAAGCCGCGGTCGAGCGCGTCCAGTCCGACACCCGTGCCCGCATGTTGCGGCAGACCGATCCGTTCCTGCGCGAACGCCTCCACGACCTCGACGATCTCGCCAATCGCCTGATGCGCCAGCTCACCGGCCGGGACCATGCGCCGTCCCGCGACAGCCTGCCGGAGAACGCAATCCTGATCGCCCGCTCGATGGGCCCGGCCGCGCTGCTCGACTACGATCGCAAACGCCTACGCGGCCTAGTGCTGGAAGAAGGCGGCCCGCATTCGCATGTCGCGATCGTGGCGCGCGCGCTCGGCATTCCCGCAGTCGGCGACATCGACAACGCCACCGGCATCGCCGACCCGGGTGACGCCATCATCATCGACGGCACCGCCGGCGATCTGCATATCCGGCCGCTGCCGGACATGGAGGCGGCTTACGTCGAGCGCGTGCGGCTGCGGGCGCGGCGGCAGCAGCAATATCAGTCGCTGCGCGACAAACCCTGCGTCACCAAGGACGGCGCAGAAATAAAATTGCTTCTCAACGCCGGCTTGAGCGTCGATCTGCCCCATATCGAGGATACCGGCGCCGGTGGCATCGGTCTGTTCCGCACCGAGCTGCAATTCATGGTGGCGCCGAATTTTCCGCGCACCAGCGAGCAATATGCACTGTACCGCGCCGTGCTCGACGCCGCCGGCGACAAGCCGGTGACCTTTCGCACACTCGACATCGGCGGCGACAAGGTGCTGCCTTATATGCGCAACGTCGAGGAGGAGAACCCCGCGCTCGGCTGGCGCGCGATCCGTCTCGGTCTCGACCGCCCCGGCTTGCTGCGCACGCAATTGCGCGCCTTGTTGCGGGCGGCCGGCAGCCGCGCGCTCAAAATCATGTTTCCCATGATCTCGACGGTCGAAGAATTCGACCAGGCCAAGGAATTGGTCGAACGCGAGCTTACCCATCTGCGCCGCCATGGCCACAAGCTACCCGCCGAAGTCGAGGTTGGCAGCATGGTGGAAGTGCCAGCGTTGCTCTATCAGCTCGACGAGCTCTTGGAGCGCGCCGACTTCCTCTCGGTCGGGTCCAACGACCTCGTGCAGTTCCTCTATGCGATCGACCGCGGCAATCCGCGGGTCTCCGGCCGTTTCGATGCGCTCTCCGCGCCGGTGTTGCGGGCGCTCAAGGACATCGCCGACAAATCGCGCGCCCATAATAAGCCGGTCACCGTGTGTGGGGAGCTGGCGTCGCAGCCGATCGGAGCGCTGGCTTTGGCCGCGCTGGGCTACCGCTCGCTCTCCCTCACCCCCTCGGCGGTCGGGCCGGTCAAGGCGATGCTGCTCGATCTCGATTGCCGCAAGGCCGCTGCATTTCTATGTCCGTTGATCGACCAGGGCAGCCGTGGCGCGCCGATCCGCGCGCAGCTCGAGAAATTTGCCACCGATTACGGCCTGCAGCTGTAACGCAACAAATAACCGCCAGAGCCGGGCTTGTCCCGGCCGGCTCCGTCTTTTACTTAATCTGACATGCTGCCCGACCAAAAACTCAACGCGCTCCTTGTCCGGCATGCGGCGCTGGAGCACGATCTCGCCGCTACGCTGCCGGCCGAGACCTATGTGAAGCTGTCGCGCGAATTCGCCGAGATCGCGCCGGTGGTCGAGGCGGTCAAATCGTACCGTGCTGCGAAGAATGAGCTTGATGGTCTGACAAGCCTGATCGCCGATCCGGCGACCGACTCCGAGATGCGCTCGATCGCGGAAGCGGAAAAGCCCGGGGTTGAAGCGCGCCGCGCGGCGTTGGAGCAGCAATTGCGGCTGGCGCTCTTGCCCAAGGACGCGATGGACGAACGCAATGTCATCCTCGAAATCCGCGCCGGCACCGGTGGTGACGAAGCGGCATTGTTCGCCGGCAATCTGTTTCGCATGTACGAGCGTTACGCCGCCAAGCAGGGCTGGAAGGTGGAGATGGTCACCGCGAGCGAAGGCGCGATGGGTGGCTATAAAGAAATTATCGCCGAAATCCGCGGCCGCGGCGCCTTCGCCAAGCTGAAATTCGAATCCGGCGTGCACCGGGTCCAGCGCGTGCCCGATACCGAAGCGTCAGGGCGGATCCACACCTCGACTGCGACCGTCGCCGTGCTGCCGGAGGCGCAGGACGTCGATGTGCCGATCGTCGAAAGCGATCTGCGTATCGACACCCTGCGTTCCGGCGGCGCCGGCGGCCAGCACGTCAACAAGACCGAATCGGCGGTGCGTGTGACGCATATTCCTTCAGGCATCGTGGTCATGATGCAGGAAGACCGCTCCCAGCACCGTAATCGCGCCAAGGCGATGGCCGTGCTGCGGACACGGCTCTATGATTTCGAGCGGCAGAAACTGGACGCCGCGCGCGCCGCCGAGCGGCGCGGCCAGGTCGGCACCGGCGACCGCTCCGAGCGCATTCGCACCTATAATTATCCGCAGGGCCGGGTGTCGGACCATCGCATCAACCTCACGCTCTACAAGCTGCCGCAGATTCTGGAAGGTGAGGCGCTCGGCGAGATCATCGACGCGCTGGTCGCCGAAAATCAGGCGGCGCTGCTCGCGGCCGAGGAGACAAACTGATGGCGCCGGTTGCAAATGCCGGTGTTGCCGTGGCGCCGCTCGGTGGTGCGAATCCGATGATTGTCGACCAAGTCCGACGGTTCTGGGCGGCGGAATTTCACGCCGCCGGCCTCGATTCTCCCGAGCTTGATGCCCGGATTTTGGTCGGGCATGCGCTGTCACTCGATCACGCTGGCCTGGTGGCGGCCGGCGCCCGCAAACTGGCTCCCGGCGAAGCAAGCGCGGTCGCAGCTCTCGCGCGACGCCGACTAGCTCACGAGCCGATCGCTCGTATTGTCGGCAGCAAGGAATTTTGGGGTCTTGAACTCGCTGTCGACGCCGCGACTTTGGTGCCGCGGCCGGAGACCGAAACGGTCGTCGAGGCCGCATTTGCCGCCGTCGACCGGGGACGTGCGCGCCCGTTGCGCATCGCCGATCTGGGTACCGGCAGCGGCGCCATTCTGCTTGCGCTTTTGAGCGAGTTGCCGACTGCCTTTGGCGTCGGCACCGATACGAACCCCGGCGCGCTGACCGTTGCGCGCGACAATGCTCGCCGCCTGGGCTTGACGCGCGCGTCCTACATCGCTTGTGACTTGGCGGTGGCGTTGCGTGGCACATTCGACCTGATCGTCTCTAATCCGCCCTATGTCGCGTCGGCGGATATCGCGGCCCTGCCGCCGGAGGTGCGGCTGTTCGATCCGCTCCGCGCGCTCGACGGCGGCCCCGACGGTCTCCATTTTTATCGAGCGCTTGCCGGCGCGGCGCCCGCGCTCCTGGCGGCGGACGGCGCGCTTGTCGTCGAGCTTGGCGCCGGCCAGGCGGAATTGGTCGCCGCTTTATTTGCCGCGGCGGGGCTTGTGCCCTCGGCGCCGCGACCCGATCTTAACGGCATGCCGCGCGCTCTCGTTGCAAGAAAGTAACAAGTCCACCGGCATGTGCCATGGGCATTGGACCCCGGCAAAAAAGCACTTGGAATGTCAGCCGGAACCGACTAGCTTGCGGCCACGGAATCGGCCCGAGATGAGGGTGCCGCGTTGCCCTGAACGCCCAAGAGCCTAACTGAAAGAGTTGGCTCCAAAAGGCCGGCAGCGCAGGCCAGGCAGACAAGCGAAAGCTGGCAAGCGATAACTGGATAGCGGACGCCGGATTGGACGGCATACAGGATCGCCAGATTCAGAGCGCGAAAGTTCAAACCGTGAAGGTTAAGCCGAGACGTTGTCACCGGTTCGGCGCGCATTGATGCGGATCGGACGCGCGCATGACAAACTTAGTAACGCTGCGGGTAGTGCCGCGGACGAGGGCTGCACTTGGCTGGGGCTTATGACCTGCACTGGGGAGCGAGCCAGGCGGCAGTATTTGAGTGACGTTCGGTAACTATGGACAGATGCGGCGGCGCCGTTGCCGTCGTGCAAAACGGGGTTGGCGGAACAGCAAACCATGAGAAACGGTCAGAATAATAAACGCATGCGCGGTCGTAGCCGTAAGGGTGGCCATCATCACCAGAATCCATTGTCGCGAATGTACGAGTCCAATGGGCCGGACGTAAAAATCCGGGGAACGGCCTCGCACATTGCTGAAAAATATCTCCAGCTCGCCCGCGACGCGCAGAGCTCTGGAGATCCGATCGCCGCCGAAAATTATTATCAACATGCCGAGCATTATTTCCGTTTGATCGCCGCCGCGCAGGAACAGCTTCGCCAGAATCAGCCCTATTTTCAGCAGCAACAACCGGGCGGTGGAGTGGGTGGGACTATGGCCGACGACGGCTATGATGACGGCGATGATCAGCCGCAAGTCGGCGAGCCCTACGCGCCACAATCACAGCCATTCTACCAGCGTGAGCCGCAGCACAATCAGCACCAGCCGCAGCACAATCAAAACCAGCCGCAGCATTATCAGTCGCATCAACCGCAACAGCACCAGCCGCAACAGCCGCAGCATCAGCCGCCGCAATTTCAACCGCGTCCGCAGCCTCAAATGCCGGACAATGACGGCGATGTTGAACGGCTGCCGTCATTCATTACCGGCGGTCAGCCTCAGCAGAGCGCACCGCAACACAGCCAAGGCGCGAATGGCCAAGGCGGCAGCAATGGGCCGAACGGCTATGACGGGTCGCCGGACCGGTTTCCCTTGCACCGGCGGCGGCGGCGGCATCGCGGCGGCGGTCCGCGCGACTATGGGTCGGATCAGTCCGGCGCGGCCGAAAATGATGGCGCGCCGCAGGCCGGCGCGGATTCGGTCGAGGAATAACCGCCGAGCTAATTCGAGGCTTTTCGCGTTTTCATTAATTTCGGGGCGCCGACGCGCCGCCCCGAGGGACGCAGAGCTATAGGCCGCGCGGCGTCTTGGCCAACCGCACCAGGAGCCAGATCGGCACGACGATCACCGCTCCGAGCAGGAAATAGCGCCACAGCCATCGTACGGCGTCAAAGCCCATATTCCAGACGTGCTCGATGAGCCTACGCACCGATTCGAGGATGTTCCAAGGATCGAGGCCGATCGCGGCGAGAATGACGCCGACCAGGATCGACAGCAGGACAAGCCGACCAGCGACTGCGAGCGGCGGCCCGCCGAAGAAACGCTGGACGTAATCTGGTTTTGGGGATTCCAGGGATTCTTGGCTCATCGCGCTCTCCCGCATGCGTCAATTAGGAGCTTGCAAGCCCGCGCGCAAGCGGCCTGCCAACTGCCGGCGGGGGTCGCCCACCCAATGCCGCGCCGTTCCCCTGCCGCATCGCGACAGCGTTGCCTCGGCTTGACAACTGGCGCTAAGTTGCGCCGCCCAATGCTCAGTATGGGGCATCCTGAGGACTTTTCATGGCCAAGGTAGAAGAACTCGCGCCCGCAGCGCATGCGAGCCTGAATGACGATATCGGCGAGCAAACCCGGCTTCGCATGTATCGCATGCAGGTCGAGATTCGCGAGGCCGAGCAACGCGCATTCGATCTGTTTCTGCAGAACCTGGTGAAAGGCACGAGCCATCTCTCGCTCGGCCAGGAGGCGGTTGCCGCCGGCTGCGCCGCCGCCATGCAGCCCGGCGATCTTTCGTTCTGCACCTATCGCGGCCACGCCCACACGCTGGCGCGCGGCGTTGAATTCGAGAAAGTGCTGGGCGAATTGATGCAGCGCGACAACGGCCTGATGCGCGGCAAAGGCGGCTCGATGCATCTGACCTCCGTGGAGCACGGGGTGATGGGCTCCTATGCGATTATCGGCGCGCATCTGCCGATCGCATGCGGCGCAGCCTGGCGCGCGCAGTACAAGGGCCAAAATGACGTCTCGGTCTGTTTCTTCGGCGACGGCACAACCAATATCGGCGCCTTTCACGAGGCGCTGAATTTCGCCGCGGTTTGGAAGCTGCCGGTGATCTTTATCTGCGAGAACAATCTCTACATGGAATATACGCCGATCGGCGACGTGACCGCCGTGCCGCATCCCGCCGCCGACCGCGCCGCGGCCTATGGACTGCCGCGCATCGTCGTCGACGGTAACGATGCCGACGCCGTCTATCGCACCGCGCGCGAGGCTTACGGCAAGGCGCGCGCCGGCGGCGGCCCGTCATTGATCGAATGCATGACTTATCGCTACAGCGGGCATTCGCGCGCCGATCCGGCCAAATACCGTCCCGAGGGCGAGCTGGAAAAATGGAAAGAGCGCGATCCGATCAAGATCTATCGCGAGCGGCTTAAGCAATTCGGCGTCGGCGAGGACATCATCGTCGGCATCGAGACCGACGTGAAGCGCCGCGTCGACGAAGCGACTGAAAAGTGCAAGGCCGCGCCGATGCCGCCGGCCGATATTCTCACCACCGACGTTTATGCCGACGGGGGCTTCGCATGGCGGAATTGACCTATCGCGACGCTGTCATCCGCGGCATTGCGCAGGAAATGTCGCGCGATCTGGACGTGGTGTTCCTCGGCGAGGACGTGGCAAAGGCCGGTGGCGTGTTCAAAGCGACGGTCGGCCTTTACGAACAGTTCGGTCCGCTGCGCGTGCGCGACACGCCGATTTCCGAACAGGCGATCCTCGGCGCCGCAATGGGCGCGGCGATGACCGGCTTGAAGCCGATCGCCGAGATCATGTTCTCCGACTTCTTCGCGGTCTGCTTCGATTACATTGCGAACGAGTTTCCGAAAAGCCACTACATGTCGAACGGCCAAATCAAATGCCCGCTGGTGGTGCGCACGGGCAATGGCGGCGGCGCACGCTTCGGCGCGCAGCATTCGCAGAGCGTCGAAAACTGGTGCATGATGATTCCCGGTCTGAAAGTCGTGGCGCCGTCGTCGCCACGCGACGTCATCGGGCTGCTCGCCGCGGCGGTGCGCGATCCCAATCCGGTGATCTTTCTCGAGCACAAATCGCTCTATCCGACGAAGGGCGAAGTGCCCGACGGCGAGATCGTCGACAGACTGGGCACCGCCAGCATCGTGCGGCCCGGCAAGGACGCCACCATTATCGCGTTGGCGATGATGGTGCCGCGCGCGGTGGCCGCGGCCGACAAGCTCAAAGACGAGCATGGCATCGACTGCGAAGTCGTCGACGTGCGCTCGCTGGTGCCGCTCGACACGCAAACCATCCTCGGCTCGGTGGCGCGCACGCACCGGCTGTTCACGGTCGAGGAGAATCCGCGGCTGTGCGGCTGGGGCGCGGAAATCGTCTCCATCGTCGCCGATGAGGCGTTCTACGATCTCGACGGTCCGCCGGTGCGGATCACGACGCCGCATATACCGCTGCCGGCCGCCGATGTTCTGGAAGACATGGCGTTGCCGTCAGTCGACCGGATCGCCGAACGCGTGCGGCGCGGTCTTAACTCGTAAGAGGGACAGGCGAGACCATGGCCAACGAACCCAGCCGCGAAAATCCGGGCGGACCGATCGGCACCGAAATCATCTTCGAAAATGACCAAGTGCGGGTGTGGGACATGCGCGTTCCCGCGCGCGGCAAGAAAGCCTGGCACCATCACACCATGGACTACGTCATCATCAACATTACCGGCGGCAAGGCCGAGATTGAGAACGTGCAGGGCCAGTCATACATCGCCAATGACAAGGCCGGCGGCGTCATCTGGAAGGATGCCGGGGAGAAGCACGAGTTGCGCAATCTCACCGACGAGCCCTATCGCAACATCCTTGTCGAGCTGAAGAGCGGAAAATAACGCCGCCCGGCGCATAGGATCAGTAGGATTAGCACCATGGCTATGTATGACAATCTGCTCGCCAATGTTCCGACCGATCTGTGGATCGGCGGTCAATGGCGCAAATCTTCCGATG
>Ga0210398_10004593_pt1 | contig 12937 bp, 10 predicted proteins | sample IncBWC4OmetaG_FD_161047 | JGI IMG/M metagenome (GOLD analysis project Ga0210398, IMG submission 161047) | Forest soil microbial communities from Barre Woods Harvard Forest LTER site, Petersham, Massachusetts, United States - Inc-BW-C-4-O | ecosystem: Environmental > Terrestrial > Soil >... | reverse complement strand
GTCCGCCTGCAGACCATGCTGCTTTGGCGGCAGCTAAGTCACTGAGCGTCAACGACAAGCGATCAGATTCGTTCCCCGGCAAGTTTGGAAGGCCCTGTGCACTTGCAAAAGAGGTTCTAGGTGGGCAGATTCTCGCGGTTTCCGCTGGAACGAATGGCGAGGAGTGGCAAAGAAATGGACGACAATAGCAGCGAACTTCAGGGTGCGACCTCCGTCTGGAAGCCGGGACAAACTTATGCAATGGCCATTGTCTGCCTGTTGATTGGATTGGCGATTGGATACTTCCTGCGCGGCTCAGCCGCTACTACGCCTGTAGCGCTGGCGACGGCGGCGCGACCCACAGGAGATCCACACGCCGGCATGGGCCAGCGGCCGATGCCTACCCTGGAAGACATGAAGAAGATGGCCGACAAACAGGCCGAGCCGCTGTTGACCACGCTGAAGACTGATCCTAAGAATGCCGCTTTGCTGAATAAGACTGCCCTCACCTACAAAGCCGCCCATCAGTTCAAAGAAGCTATCACGTATTTTCAGAAAGCCCTGGATATCGATCCCAAGAATGTGGCGATCCGAGACGACATGGCCTCGTGCATGTACTTCACCGGCGACGTGGACGGCGCTCTCGACCAGTTGAACAAGTCGCTGACCTACGATCCAAAATTTGCGGGAACACTCATGAATATCGGAGTCATCAAGTGGCAAGGGAAAAATGACGCCAAGGGCGCGATTGCGTCTTGGGAGACGCTTCTGAAGTTGAATCCCGATTTCCCGCAGAAGGAAATGGTCGAGCGCTTGATCGCGCAGGCGCAGCAGCAGCCAAACACGGCGCCATCTTCGGACCAGCCGAAGGGCTAGCCGAATACCGAGTCATTCGCGCCTTTGAAGATGCCCACGAGTGTATTCGTATAACCGGCGTCGCTTGTGGCTGTCTCCAGAATCACTAATGTTCCGACGCGTTACTCGCATAGCACGCACACCTGTTTGGTGCCAGGAAATGTCGACGAGTTCCGAAGATGGAGTTCATTCCTTGCTCCGGTGCTCGCTGAACCATAACCGGACCACGCAGAATAGCGACGCTGATCCACATGAAGAGGAACAAGTCCCATGTACCGCAAACGGCAACTTTCCAACTTATTCTTCCAACGAAGTTTGTGTTGCGTGGCGGCAATGCTGATTGTGCTTGTGCTGACTCTAGCTCAATCGGCGCGGTCCCAAACCTATCAGGTTCTCTACAACTTCACGGGCGGCCAGGATGGCGCATCCCCGGAGGCTGGCTTAACAATGGATAGGGCAGGAAACCTTTATGGCACGGCCTATCAAGGTGGAACTTTGAACCGCGGCACGGTCTATAAGCTGGCAGCGCACGGCGCAGAATGGGTTCTTAGTCCGCTCTACAACTTCAGGGGACAAGAAGACGGAGGTGCTCCCATAGCCCGAGTCGTGTTTGGCCCCAACGGCACTCTATACGGCACTACTGAATTCGGCGGTCAACTTTGCGGCGAAGGATGCGGCACAGTCTTCAACTTAAGACCACCGGCGACGCTTTGCAAAACTGTACTCTGCCCCTGGACGGAGACCGTGATTTACAGCTTTAGCGGATCTGGTGATGGCGCTAATCCGGGATACGGCGATCTGACTTTCGACCAGGCAGGCCACATTTACCGCACCACGTACTTTGGCGGCAACGATGCTCTGGGAGTTGTCTACAAGCTCACTTCGTCCAACGGTAACTGGACGGAGAGTGCCATCCACACCTTCTCCGGGGTAAGCGATGGCGCAAACCCGTACAGCAATGTCATCTTCGATGCCCTTGGCAATCTCTACGGCACGACTTTTGCCGGTGGCCCCCACGGCTTCGGTACTGTCTTCGAATTGATGCCTTCCGGGTCCGGGTGGACGGAGAACACGCTGTACGCGTTTCAAAGCTCAACCGACGGAGGAAAACCATTTGGCGGTGTGGTCTTTGACAATGCCGGTAATTTATACGGAGCAACCAGCAGCGGCGGAACAGGGAGCGGAGGCACGGCCTACGAACTTATGCCCTCCGACGGCAGTTGGATATTTAGTCTGCTCTACAGTTTCACGGGGTCTGCCTATCTGCCAGGTACTTACGGCAGTCTGACGATGGATGCAGAAGGCAATCTTTATGGCACTACCGCTAAGGACGGTGCCCATGGATTGGGCTCGGTTTTCAAGTTGACGCGCTCGGAGGGCGGCTGGACGGAAACCGATCTTTATGACTTCACCAGTGGCAGCGGGGGCGAAATTCCCTATGGCAGTGTGCTCATTGACGCCAGTGGCAATCTCTACGGCACCGCGTCAGCAGGCGGCACGAACAGTTACGGTGTCGTCTGGATGATCACGCAATAAGTCCGCTTGTGCGTCCACTGTGGGGTGGGAAACGGAAGCTTATAAATGAATCAGAACGGCGAGTTGGTGGTCGCCGTCCTGAAATTGATTACTAACCGCACTTCAAGTCAGCATTAACCCTGCTTGCGCTGGCCCTGATCCTGTTTTTCGTAGTCGGACTGAGGTTTCTTGGACTGGTTGTGCATGTCCTGCTGCTTGTTCATGTCCTGCTGCCCGGATTTCTGGCCTTTGCCCTGCTGGTTCTTCTGATTGTGCTGCTGCTCCTGACCTGGCTTCTGCTGCTGGCCGGACTGCCAATCATTGCCCTGTCCCTGCTGTTTATTCTGCTGATCTGACATTGTTGACTCCTTGGGGTCGTTAGGCTCGCGAGATCCGTGGAACCTCGCAAGCTGCGATGATCTAAGCGGTACGATTTCAATGCACCACGGCCGCATCCTACCGGCGGCACAGCCGCTCACGCGTGGTTAAAACCGTCCTACCCGACTTTTCGTTCGGTGTACGGAATGGGGCGGTCTGACTTCTCAAAATCCGCGTGCGCCTCGCCGGCCGAAGCCACATCCTGAGCACCCGTGCGCTCCAGGATGTCCTTGGCTTTCTTCGTCCATTCCGAACTGTCACAGTGGACAGACAGCAAAATCCCGCCTTCCTTAATCCGGCCTTCATATCGCTTGGCTTCATATTCGGGAATGCCGGCGCCAATCAGAGCCCCAGTCAAGCCTCCCAATGCGCCGACCGCGCCCGCTCCCGCCAGCGCCGCCACGATTGGCCCTGCGGCAATAAACGGACCGACTCCAGGGATCGCTAGGGCGCCGATTCCCACCAACCAGCCCAAGCCCCCGCCAACCAAGGCGCCTGTGGTCGCGCCGGTGGTGGCGCCTTCCGGAGCTTTGGTATTCTTTTCGTGAGCGAACTCCTTCGACCCCTCGTTGTCGGGGAAGAGAACAGAAATGTCCTCGTTGCGGAAGTCTGCGAGTCTCAACTCGTCGACGCCACGTTCGAGTTCGACGCGATTGCGGTAAATTCCGTATGCGGATGTGTTCTTACCTGCCATTTTGAAAGTTTCCTTTTCTTAGTTAGTGTTTGGGTACAACGGTCATTTCGTCGTTAACATTCGCCTCACCCGCAACTTGCGTGGCTTTAGCGAGAATGGCGGCGCGTTCATCGTCTGATCGAACCGGGCCTTTCAGCGTTACTTTGCCGTTTTGCGCGATGACCTTAACGTTGTGTGCATAAGTTGAGAGCGACTTGTCCTTAACCAGGGATTGCCGCACCTCTCGACTTAGTTGTAGATCGGAAGAGTCGTTCTTCTGCTGATCCGCAGTGGGTTCTGTGCTCTGCCGGTCCTGTTGATTGACTTTGGAATTGTCCCCGGCCGCTTGGGAGGCCGCTGGCGCCTCTTGTGCCCAAGCCGAAACAAACACCAATAGGAACACCAGCACACCCAGGTATCGATGAAAAGCCTTGCAATCACTCAAATTCATTCAGTCTCCATTGACCTTGAGGGCGAGTTCGCCTTTCAAACTCGATAGGGTAGATGCCCGGCTCCTCGGCGGGTTTGCATCAAGCGTTTTATTGTTTGCCGACTAAGTACTTTTGCGCCGATGTCGATCGGCAGCACCAGGTTGTAAGGTTTCCTGAACCGCCGTTGAGTAGAATGTGGGAGCAGAGAATTAAGGAGACCATATGGCCGTGGATTATCTGCTGAAGACCGAACCTTCGGTGTACTCTTTCGCTGACCTTCAGCGCGACAAAGTTACGATCTGGGATGGAGTCACAAATCCTACCGCAGTGAAACATTTGCGCGAGATGAAGTCTGGCGACAGACTGATCATCTACCACACGGGGGACAACAAGAGCGCGATCGGCACCGCATCCGTCGTTTCCGTCAATGCGACTGACCCCAAAACGCCCTTGGTGAAAATCAAGGCAGGCAAGCCGCTTCCCGAGGAAGTTTCCCTGGCCACGATCAAAGCCAATCCGCGGTTCGCGGATTCCCCTCTGGTGCATCAAGGAAGGCTTTCCGTAGTGCCTTTGACCGCGGCACAGTACAAAGCCTTGACCGGAGAGTAGACGGCTGTTCTTGTACTTAATCCCGTGATGACGGCATGGCCACTCGCAATCCAGGCAATCAGGAGGCCAGCTTATTTTCTACGATAATTACTCGATCCAAATCGGAGAAGGAGCTTTGAGGCTAGCGACTGACCCGTCCCGAAAGGGGGGCAGCAATATCTAAGCCCAGCGTATCGACGCTGGGAGGCTGGAAAAAGGACTCCGAGTCCCCGCCAGTGATGGCATAGGCACGCTGCGATGTTCGTTGGATCACCGAGGCAGGCGCAGGGGTCAAGGTCTCTTCGTGGAGCACGCCTAAGATCCCCTTCCTGATTCAGTGTTTCGTCGGATTCAGCGCGGTTATGTGTTCTCCAATTCCCCCGGCCGAGCATTCTCTCTTTTCATGACATCTTGTGTGAACGTCCCAGCCGCTCAATTACTTAGCCACTGACCTCGAACTTACCCACAAATCACCGACGAAGCATTAATTGCACTCACGAAGCGGTGCATTCTGCCCTCACGAAAGCCGAAAAAGAGGCCCAACGGGCCGACCGCTTTTCGTAAGGGGAGCCTGGGGGCGGGACAAACAATCCCGCTCCCGGGAAGCGATAACAGGCGAGTTTAGGCCAGCGAAATCGGCAGTTCTGGCCAACAGATCATAACTAAGGAGGTCACCATGAAAACGCAAGTGACTCACCCGAAAGCAAACACCTTGGGACCATTCCTGACACTGATCTTGCTGTCGTCGCCAGAGCGAGGTAGAGCTGCCAGCGAAGAGCTCCGGTCCTCGACCGGTGAAGTTCCGGTTTTCGGCTATACGCACCTCACCACGCGAGAAGGGGCATTCAATGAGAGCATGCCGGCTCCGCGCCCTCCGTTGATCCTAGGACCGATGTTGACGTTGATTTTGACTGTGCGGAGCCAGCCACAAGGGTCCGAAGATAGAAGCACCCAAAGTGACCTCAACAGTTAGTTATAGGACACTGGTTGGGACAGCGGTTTAGGCAGGCGAACTGCCTATCAAGGGTTTTAAGGGACACTCATTCATCGTGATTCTTGGGCAGAGCACCTCGTGAAACGGAGAAGAGGGCTGAGCAGGGAAGAGCGCAGGAAGAAGAACAGCGAGCCCAAACTCAGGCACAAAATGGGCAGAAGGAAGCGATTGCAGAACAGCCTACGCATCCCAGACGGCTAACTAGCGCCAGCTAGTGCAATGTTTGGAAGGGCTTAGGTTGGTGCCGGGAGGGGGGGTCGAACCCCCATGACCCGAAGGTCGGCGGATTTTGAGTCCGCTGCGTCTGCCAGTTCCGCCATCCCGGCTTTCATCGAAAAGGGATGATGTAGCTTAGTTTAGCAGCTCCGTGTTTGCAACCCGTGCCGGCGCTTCCGTTGATCTCACGACTGATTCGTGACGGAATTTCGACGGCGGCGATTTGTCGCTGTTTGCGATCAGCGTCTAACTTCCGAACTGCCTGCACGAAGTCATTGTCAGTGACAATCGCCGGGAAATCGACCTACGGGTCGCCAGATGATGGTTCGGCCATTTCTTGATGGATTTAGATTTGTTGGCCAACGAACCCAAAAACACGACTCCCGCAAAGGACACACTAACGACGAGTGCAGACAGCCCGCTCGACTAACCGATCATTTTGCGTTGATCGCCGATGCGGCGCTCGCGTTCGGTTGCGAATCGCTGCACCCCTGCGAAAATCGAATCAGGATCGAGATGGGCTTCCGCGATCACTTCCGCTTCGAGGCCTCCGGTTCTCCAGGAATTGTCGAAGTCGGATGTGAGGGAATACTCATCTGTCAACGGACCGAGGTTGCGCAGCGGCCACATGCGTCGCGTGCCCGTTGATACCACCATCAAATCATAGCGGGCCGCGGGCGGCAGCACGGAATCGCGATACACTTGCGGCTGGCGATCGAACAAATCCTCGCTGATTGCCGCGATCACCTTCACATTCACACCGGACGCTTCGAGTTTCGGCAGCACTTTCACAAGATTCACGGTAGAACTCGAACCTTGCGCGATCACGTAACCGTGACGCGGCTTGTCCGGCGCGAAATCGCGGATCACGTACAGGCCTTTTGCCGCAGCGCGCAGATCGGAGTCGGCGAAATGGCTGCGGTCCGCGGCCGGGAAGTCGGGACGCGCCACCTCGATTGTGATAATGCCCACGTGCGGATCCCGCGCCGCGATTTCCGCAGCCGCGAAATATCCGGGCGCGACATCGTTGTAATCCCAAAAGCTTAAATTGATCACGTGGCCGCGCGGGAACAGCCTCCACACTTGCGGCGCGAAGATGCCGAAGTGGGTGCGCGCGTCGGCCGCGGTTTCAGGACCAGAGTGGGCGGCAAGAATATGCAGCACGCCGACCCGGAATTTGCTGTCCTGACTTTGTTGACTCCAGACCCGCGCCGGGGTGTACATCAGCGGCGTAAACGCTCCGTACGTGCCGCTCAAAGCCCAAACGCCTGAGAATTTCTTGGGATCGACGGAAGCGCTTTGACTCACCAGTCCGATGGCGGTGGAAACATTGCCCGCTTCTTGAATGGGCGCTTTCAAGCGCGTGCCCAGCGGATTGTCCTTAGGACTGTAGTGTCCCCACAAACTGCCGTGCTCCACGTTGATCGACTCCGAAAGATCGGCGGCCACCGTGAAGAATCGTCCTTCCGTGACGTAATTCATCCACTTGATGATTTCAGAAATCGCGCGCCGCGCTCCGGCCACCTCACCCGGTTTCTTGAACAGCGAAATGCTAACTTGCTTTTCTGCACCGGAAATCGAATTGCCAATCGAAACCTTCTGCGGATCTTCAGGTAGCGCCGCGACGCGCAGGCGATCGTCGAGGAACGGATCACTCGTGGCTGAGATGCGCAACTTCACGTCGTCGCGCACGGTGTCGCCGATTTCCACGAGACGATCGGCGAGGCGATCGCCCAATCCGTTGCGGTCGAGCAGCGACATCACCACGTCGACGTTCGTCTTGAACTGGATCAATCGCTCGCGATTATCACTGACCGGGCCCTTGCGAATTCCTTCGAACTCCACGCCGTAATGCTTCTCGAACGTTGAGGCTAGCGCGAGAAAATATTCTGAGTTCATCTTCAGCGCGTAGGGATGGCTTGGGTAACTCACCAGTTGATCGCCATAGCCGGTGATTTTTCCGTCGGCCGCCGCGGGCCAATAGCCTTTGATGGTTTTGCCGATCGCGACGACGGGACGGCGGTCCTGCGGGTCCACTTCGTCCATTGCCTTCAGCGCCGCAGTTACTTCGCCGTAATCGTTACCGTTCGACAGCGTGAAGACGTTCCAGCCATACGACGTCCACTGACCCACCAGATCGTAGACCTCGCAGAACCGTGCGGAGATCACGCCGCCAATCTTGCCGCCGATCAGGCAATCGTCGATGCCCGCATTGTTGTCGGAAACCATCACACGCAAACGCTTTCCCACTTGCAACGCGAGCGCCTGCGTCTTCAACTCCTGCGCGTGACCTTCGGTGAGAGCGAATTCGCCTTCCAGCGCGATCACCTTGGGCGACTCCGGCGCTCCCGCCCAATCCCAGAACGCAGCCTTGCCCGCGGCTGTCGCGATGCCGATGCCCGAGGGTCCGCCGTTCACGTCGTTGGTTAGGTCGGTGCTTTCGGCATGTCCCATGAGCGCACGAATGCCGCGGCCTTTTGCTTGCGCGAACAGCGGATGGTCTTCCAAATCCGTTTCGCGCAGCAGCGTCTTCAGCGCGCCCGCGCCGCGGCGGAACCCCAACGCGTCGATCGGCAACATCGCGACGTGCGGGTCGACGTGATAACGCGGATCGCCGGTCTGCTGATACTTGCGATACAGCGCCTGGCCCATGATCATCCATAGCGCGTAGCAGGTGGGGACCGAGTGGCCCGCCGCCATCATGAATTTGTCGGAGTAAGGATGTTTTGGCCGGCGGTAATCGTAACGGAGTCCGCCGTTTTCAGGACCGGCCAAATGCGCCGCAACATTGTACGGAGTGTATGCCAGCGGTCCGCCGAGATGCCCGGTCTGCGCGTAATTTCCCAGCAGCACCAGGGTCATGCAAGTCATGTATCCAACGTCGTCGAGCAGCGGATCATACGCCAAAGGTTGTTGCTGGGAGGGAGAAGGAACTACGTGAATGCACGAGGTCATAGATGGTCTCAAAAAGAGCTACATCATAATATCTGATAATGATCTGGAGAAATCGAGACCGGGGAGCGGGCCCAGGGCAATCGCATTTGGATTTGGAATCGGCGACATTTTGCCAAGAGCCCTCAAATCATGAATATTCGGTGAAGAACGGCCGAAATCCTGGCACTGGCCAACCGGTCTTAGTATTCAAGCGCACCCCGCGGCATTACAATAAACGCTGCCTTCCGTGGCGATACATTCTATGAGCACTCCCGCCAAATCTGCCCCTACCTCTGCCAAATCCTCGCCCGCCAAGGCGAAACGCGCGTCGGCGCATGTGCCGACAGCTTCCGAGAGGCGCAATCATACTGGCGCTCAGACGCCTCAGCTCGACGATCCCTCTCTGTTTGTGAATCGCGAGTTGAGCCTGCTCGATTTTCAGCGGCGCGTGTTGGAAGAGGCGCAGGACAAGCGCAATCCTCTGCTCGATCGGTTGATGTTCCTGTCGTTCGTGGGTTCCAACCTCGACGAATTCTTCATGGTGCGGGTGGCCGGCCTGAAGCGGCAAATCGAGAAGAACGTTACCGAAACCGGCCCCGACGGCATGACGCCCGTCGAACAGATGCGGGCCATTCGCGCTTCGGTGATACGCCTGTTTCGCAACGCCCACGATTGCTGGACCAAAGAGCTGGTGCCGGCCCTGGAGGGCGAAGGCATTCACATTTTGAACTATGCGGATCTGACGGACGAACAGCGTGCCGTCGCCAACTCCTATTTCCAGGAAGCAGTTTTTCCCACGCTGACGCCGCTGGCGTTCGATCCCGGCCGTCCCTTCCCGCACATCTCAAACTTGAGCCTGAATCTGGCCATCCTGTTGCGCGCCGGAGAAGGCGAGCAGCATTTTGCCCGGGTGAAGATTCCCGATACGCTGCCGCAGCTGGTCCCGTTAAGTGCTCCTTCCAAGGCACGGAGCCGCAGCAAGACGATAAGCAAAGAGCACTCTTTTGTCTGGCTGGAGCAACTGGTCACCGCCAACCTCGAGGCGCTTTTCCCCGGCATGCAGATCGTGGAAGCGCATCCCTTTCACGTAACCCGCGATGCGGAAAGTGAGATTCAGGACCTGGAGGCCGGCGACTTGCTGGAGTCGGTCGAGGAAGGCGTGTGGCAACGCCGTTTCGCCGATGTGGTGCGCGTCGAAATCGATGAAGCCATGCCGGCGCAGGTGCTGGATATTCTGACGGAAAACCTCGAACTGGATCGCGAAGACATTTACAAGATCAGCGGTGGGCCGCTGTCGCTGGTTCGCGTGCGCAACCTTACTAAGATCGACCGTCCCGACTTGAAGTTTCCCCCGTTTGTTCCGGCCCTGCCTGCGGCGCTGCTAAAGAAGGATGACGAGGAAGATATTTTTGCTGTCATCCGCCGGGGCGATTTTCTGCTGCAACATCCTTTCGACTCTTTTCAACCGGTTGTCGGTCTGTTGCAGAAGGCCGCGCGCGATCCCAACGTCCTGGCCATCAAAATCACGCTCTATCGAGTGGGCCACAACGCCCCGGTAGTCGACGCCTTGCTGGATGCGGTGGAGAACGGCAAGCAGGTCGCGGTGCTGCTCGAACTGAAGGCGCGCTTCGACGAAGAGAGCAACATCGAGTGGGCGCGCAAGCTGGAAGAATACGGCGTCCATGTAGTGTATGGACTGCTCGGACTCAAAGTGCATTGCAAGGCGCTGCTGATCGTGCGCAAGGAAGGCGATGTGATTCGCCGCTACGCGCATCTTTCCACGGGCAACTACAACAGCGTTACGGCGCAGCTGTATACCGATATCGGTATGATGACCTGCGATCCCGACATCGGCGCCGACTGTACCGACCTGTTTAACTTCCTCACCGGATATTCGGCCAAAAGTTCGTACCGCAAGTTGCTGGTCGCCCCGGTCACCATGCGCGACCGTTTCGCCAAGTTGATCGAGCGCGAGATCGATCACCAGAAGAGCGGCCGCGGCGGTCATCTCATCCTGAAGATGAATGCTCTGGTAGACAAGAAGATGATTCAGTTGCTGTATCAGGCGTCTCAGGCCGGAGTGAAGGTGCAGCTACTGGTGCGTGGCATTTGTTGTCTGCTGCCGGGCGTTCGCGGAGTGAGCGAGAACATCACCGTCACCAGCATTGTCGGACGCTTCCTGGAGCACAGCCGGATTTTCTACTTCCGCAATGGCGGCAATGAAGAGGTCTACCTGGGCAGTGCTGACCTGATGCCGCGCAATCTGAATCGCCGGGTGGAAGTTGATTTCCCGGTGCAGGACAAGAACCTGATTCGTGTGATCCGCGATGAGATTCTGGGCACTTACCTGAAGGAGCAAGCCAAGGCCCGGCACATGACCTCGGATGGAAAGTATGTGCGCGATCCGGACTTCGACAAGAAGAATGCCTTGAACAGCCAGGAAACTTTTCTGGCCCGCGCCGCCAAGCGCCAACTCCCTGCACCGCTGGCGGTCCGCAAATCATAACCTCCCGATGTTTCGGTCCAGTGGACAGCCCGGCATCGAATCGCATCCAACTACAGGTCGATCTATCTGCAGCAAGAGATGACGTGAGGGTGGAATGCCGCTGAATTCCCACGAACTTGACCGAACACTGCAGAAGCTGCGCAAGAGCCTGAAGGGATTTTCCAACAATCCTACTGCCGACGAGGTACACGATCTCCGTACGCGCACCCGCCGGGTCGAAGCCATTCTGCAAGCCCTGGAAATGAATTCTGCCAGAAATGAGAAGAAGCTTCTGGCCGGGCTGCAATCCATTCGCAGCCACGCGGGTAAAGTTCGCGACCTAGATGTGCTGACCGGTTACGTCGTGGGACTCGGAATGAAGGACGATACGAACTGTGTCCTTCGGCTGGTACATCATCTCGGGGCGCAGCGTCATGGTAAGACGCGCAAACTCTGCTCAGTGGTAAAAGAAAATGGTTCCGAACTTCGGCGGCGGTTGAAACAGGCGCGGCGGAAATTAGATTCCGTCGTCGATCGCTTTGCCAAGGCGAAGTTCGATCTGGAGAGCAAGAGCCATGACGAATCCGAGCAGGCGCCGCTGCACGCCATGAGCGTGGCGTTACGGCTGTATGAAGAGCTGGCCGCGGTATCAAACCTCGGACCAAGGAATCTCCACACTTATCGGCTGGAGGTGAAACGGCTTCGCTATGTATTGGAAATGGCCGACACCGACAGCGGCAAACAGAAACCTTTTATTCAGGAGCTGAAGTTGGTGCAGGGCGCAATCGGGCAGTGGCATGATTGGGTTGAGCTAAGTGAAATCGCACATCACGTATTGCGCCACGATCGGGGTTGCACGATGCTGCATAAGATTGAGGAGACGGCGCAGACAAAATATCGCGAAGCCCTGAAGATTACTCAGCAGATGCGGCATCGCTACCTGCTACCTTCCCCTGCTAAGGAAAAACAGAAATCGAAGAGATCCAAGCCCAATGCGATACCAGCTCCCGCATTGGCGGCAGCTTCCGAAATTGCTGCCTGAATCTCCCGAGTCCTCCGCCTAAAAACTTTGCTACAGCTTAGCCGTCTATACCTTTGCCAGGCGCGAGTTAACATAAGTGGATTCGGGTTTGACCAAGGACGGTCCGGCTCTTCGGATACGCATGAACTCTCGGCAACTTATCGTGGATCGAAAGCTGCAGGCTGCCGCGCAACTCCCGGCGCAATTGAGAGTCGACTCGCTCCGCCGAGCCTGGCGTTGCAGACTGTTGACATGTCTCCTGACTGCGCTTCTGGCCGGACTCGCCACCGCCCAGACCGCTCCGGCATCGCCGGCCAAGGGCGACGAGACTTTTATGGTCAGCGGCACGGTTGTGAACTCTGTAACAGGAGAACCAATCAGTCGCGCTCTCGTCCGCATCAATCGATTTCCGCAACGAACCTCGTTCAGCGACAGCGAAGGCCACTTCGAGATCGATGGGCTGGCCGCTGGTCGCGTCAACATGAGTGCCCAGAAGCCCGGGTTCGTAAACGAACATGAAGCGTCTATCCAGCCGGCGACTTGGGTAGACATTGGCGCGAACACTGGGGCAGTGGTTCTCAAACTGATTCCGCAAGGCGCCATCTACGGTCGCGCAACGGATGCCACCGGGCAGCCGATCGAACATGTACCCGTGCGTTTGTCTAACCGCACTGTGCGCGAAGGCCGGAAGCATTGGGAGCAACGAGGCATGACGGAGACCGATGAAGACGGCCGGTTTCGCTTCCCCAATTTACTGCCCGGCGCCTACTACCTTGCCGCAGGGCCGAGTAATGTGGGAACCCAGCTTTTGGCTGCCGACGAGAAGCCGAAGACTGGATTTGCTCTCGTATATTATCCCGGCGTACCC
>Ga0210398_10004592_pt1 | contig 12940 bp, 12 predicted proteins | sample IncBWC4OmetaG_FD_161047 | JGI IMG/M metagenome (GOLD analysis project Ga0210398, IMG submission 161047) | Forest soil microbial communities from Barre Woods Harvard Forest LTER site, Petersham, Massachusetts, United States - Inc-BW-C-4-O | ecosystem: Environmental > Terrestrial > Soil >... | reverse complement strand
AAGCGGATCTTGTTCGGGAATGATGAAAGCAAGATTCTCGACGCGATCCGCCGGATGCTGCACGCGGATCGGCAAATGGGGAGATGGAGTTCGCAGAAGGTGGTGAAGCCGCGCTGCGGAAATGTGAAGTGGCCGCCTTCGATGTGGTCATCTCCGACATGCTGTCACGGCTGTGCGCGTTATCTCGCGTCGCCGGCTTCTACGGCGTGAGCTTTCCCGATTCCTTAGGCTCCATCACCGCCGGCAAAACCCTCGATGAAGCGGCGAGGATGGCGTGCAGCCGCTGGTTCCCACATCTAGGGCATGATCGAGGAGGGGGAAACAGGGCCCAAGTTGACATATATCGCTGCGGACCCGGCCAAACGCGGGGCCATCGCCTTGCCGGTGAGCGTCGGCCCTCCAACGCAACGGTGCGCCTGAGTATCACCGGGCGCGAAAGTCACATGGTAAATCGATGCCTTGGCCGCAGCGGCCGGCCTGACTCGCTCCGGCTACAAGGTCCGCGCGGCCCTCGGCGCGCATATTGACGAAAACAAGCAGGCCGCCGCGCGCCAGTCTCGCGGCGCGCGCGCAGACTGAGATAACCGCGTCGCAGCATACCCATTACTACGAGGTGGTTCACTGCTTCGAGTCCTCTTGCTGGTGCTGCCTCGGGAAGCGGTGTACCACCCCCAGGTTCGATACAATTGGCAATCCACCCGGGAGGCTCCTTCGTGATCGCTCGTCTTCTTGCTCTCGCGCTATTGGCCGGCTCACTCAGCGCGCAAAATGCCGTCCACTACACCGCCACCAACTCCAATGTAAAGTACCTCTTTGCGACCGCCGAGCCCGTCGCTCGCCTGAAGTCCGGCGACATTCTCGATACCAACACGCTCGATTGCTTCGGCAACGTTCTCCGGAAGCCTGGCGACACCCTCAGCATGGTGAAGGGCGACAATCCTTTGACCGGACCATTTTTCGTCGAAGGCGCCGAGCCCGGCGACACCCTCGCCGTCAAGATTCTCGACCTCCAAGTCGATGGCGATATCGGCGTAGGCGCCTTCGCTCCCGGATTCGGCGCCCTCAACGAAACCAACTACACGCCCATGCTGCATCCCCCTCTGCCCGAGCGCATCTGGTACTACCACATCGACCATGCTGCCAATACGGCCACCTTCAAGGCGCTCGATACCGATTTCTCCGTGAAGATTCCCCTGCATCCTTTCTTCGGCTGCATCGGCGTCGCGCCCGCCGAGGGTGAGGCGCGCAGTTCGGTCGTCCCCGCCGAATTCGGCGGCAACATGGATTCCCCCGAAGCCAGCGTCGGCAACACAGTTTATTTTCCGGTGAACGTGAAGGGAGGTCTGTTCTACATCGGAGACGGCCACGCCGCCATGGGCGATGGCGAAATTGCCGGCACCGCCATCGAAGTTCCGCTGAAGGCTCGCGTGCAATTAAGCGTGATCAAAGGCCGCACCATCGCCTGGCCGCAGTTCGAGAACGACGACGCCATCATGACCGTCGGCGCCTACCGCCCGCTCGACGACGCTCTCCGCATCGCCTTCACCGAACTCGTCCACTGGATCCACAAGGACTACGGCTTGTCTGAGCTCGACGCCTACGAGCTCTTGTCCAAGGTCGCGAAAATACACCTTAACGAGATGGTGGACCCGAACTACGTGGTGGTCGCCTCCATTGACAAGAAATACTTACCGCCCAAAAAGACGCAGTAAAGAAAACACAAGAGAGGCAAAGCCCTCCCCATTCAATGAACTGGTTCGAACTCGGAGGCCCCATCCTGCCAAAGCAGAAGCGCCCGGCGCTTGCGGTAATCGTTAAGAATCGTTAAGACGCCGAGCCCTAAAAGGATTTGTGCTTGCAATGTTCTTGCGGGCAACATAACTTCCTTAGGAAGGCGGGTGCGATTCTCGGCGGGGGATCATAACCGACTCGTAGAATCGCTCGGCCGGGGTCAGCTGGAAAAACCAACCCACCGGGCATCAGCCGGCACTGATGGTGTGGTTTCGGTTGAGCCGGATGGCTTTGCACCTCATCGCGTCGAATGGCAGCGATCGCTCTAAAAAAACGAGAGCTCTTCATGACTGCAGACATGCACAGTTCCAACCCGCGCCCCTGGCCCGAACTACCTCTCGAAGCCTGGCAGGATAGTTTCGCCACTCTCCACATGTGGACGCAGATCGTCGGCAAAGTGCGCCTCGCCCTGAGCCCTCGCGTCAATCATTGGTGGGAAGTTCCGCTCTACCTCAACGCCCGCGGCCTTACCACTTCAGCCATTCCCTACGGCGACGGAATCTTCGAAGTGCAATTCGACTTCATCGATCACACGCTGACTATTCAGACGAGCTGGAATTCTTCGAAGAGCATCGCGCTCAAGCCGCAATCGGTCGCCGTCTTCTATTCCGCATTCATGGCCGCACTGAAGTCCTTGGGCATCGAAGTGAAAGTCTGGCCCATACCGGTCGAAGTCCCGAATCCTGTGCCGTTTGAGACCGACACCCAGCACGCCTCCTACGACCCGGAATATGCCCACCGCTTCTGGCAGATCCTGATTCTGTGCGACATCGTCTTCAAGGAATTCCGCGCCGGCTTCGTCGGAAAAAATAGTCCGGTGCATTTTTTCTGGGGGAGCTTCGACCTTGCGGTCACACGCTTCTCCGGCCACCGCGCTCCTCCCAGGCCGGAGGCCGATTCCATCACCCGCGAAGCCTACTCCCATGAAGAGATCAGCGCGGGATTCTGGCCCGGAGGCGGCGAAATCAAGGGACCAGCCTTTTATGCCTATGCCGCCCCGGAGCCGCCTGGTTTTTCGCAGCAGCCGGTGCAGCCTCCGGCCTCGTTTTATCATCCACAACTACACGAGTTTCTGCTCATGTACGACGAGGTTCGTCTGTCCGCCTCTCCGCGCGAGACTCTGCTCAGCTTCCTAGAGAGCACCTACGAAGCGGCCGCGAACCTCGCGCACTGGGACCGCAAGGAATTGGAAAGAGTTTGAACCGAGTTTGAACGAAGACCTGCGGGGAGAAACTGGGAGAGAAGAAATGTCAGCCAAATGCAAGCATCTCGATCAAATTAAAATCACCACGACCGACACCCACGTCTGCGAAGAATGCGTAAAACTCGGCGACACCTGGGTTCACCTCCGCATGTGCATGTCCTGCGGCAACGTCGGTTGCTGCGATTCTTCCAAAAACAAACACGCCACCAAACATTATCGCCACGTCCACCATCCCGTGATGCGCTCCATTGAACCGGGAGAAAACTGGATCTGGTGCTACATCGATGAAATGATCGCCGGTGAGGTCAACGCTTAAGGAGTGTGCCCGAAACGGTCCGGGAAGAGAGAACGACGCCCGTCAGGGACGGCATTGCTTAGCCTCGGACCTAAGTCGGGCTACCAATTGAACCAGCATCGCGTCCAGGAGGGACGGCACACACATCCCGCCGAGCGAAGTGGATGGCAATTTTGGGATTTTGGGATTTTGGGATTTTGGGATTTTGCTGACAAAACGGCGGGAAAAAATTGAAAGGGCCGTGACATTGGTTATGCTCTAGCTGCTGCCTCCTGCGAGGGAGCCAGCCGCGTGGACGCATGTACCGTCACAGCCCCTTGATGCGATCACTGTTTTCACAGTCCCAAACCCCAACTGCCCCTCGCAGAGCCGTCGGTTTTTTCAGGTTTGGCTGCCCCGCGGGTTGCCCCACTTGGCTGATCACCCAGTCTAGTTCGGGTCAGCAAGTTTTATTTCGCTGTCCCTTTCGACCGTCGACGAAAGCAACCTTAACAGACCATTCATAAATGTCAACGCAAACAATTGGTGCAGTCGCGGAGCGCGACCCTGTGAATATCGGAAGGTGCAACTCCTTCCATCCTCGTCGTTTATTAATGTACGTTTTCAATTTGGCCCGATTTTTCACAGAAACTTGCACAACTCCCGGACAGCTAGAAAATTGCACAGAGCGAACCAAAGATTCGTCTTGACGTCACCGCCTTCTCGGCGCATCTTGCTGACAGTGGATCAGCGGTGATGGCAGAACTCGTAGCCTATGTGGACGGCGGTTCCCAGGGAAACCCGGGGCCGTCCGGCATTGGAGTAGTCATCGACGGCTGCGCGAGCGGCCCCATTCGCATCGCCAAATGGATCGGCCACCAGGATAACAACGTCGCCGAATACGTCGCGCTCATGGAAGCCCTGCAGTGCGCCGTTTCTTTGAAAGCCAAAGCGCTGCACGTTTATTCCGATTCTGAAGTCGTGGTCCGCCAGATGCGCGGCGAGTACATCTGCCGCAGCTCCCGTCTCTATTCCTTGCATTGGACGTGCCGCAAGCTGGCTCGCGATCTCAGGTTCTCGATCTCCCACGTTCCCCGCGAGAGCAATGCCGAAGCCAATCGCCTGGCCAACTCAGCCGTGCGCGAGCGGCCGGTTTAGCCCGCTTGTGCAACCGCATCCGCATTTCACTAGGTACTTTCGTGTTACCCCTATTCTTGACACCGCCCTGTTTGCGAGCGAGACTCCAATTATTGCTTCCTGAAATTTGAAATGAGATGGGCCAGGCGGGTCGTCCCTCCGGTGGCCTCGACTCATCGGTATTGGGCACGCGGCATGGATCATTACTCGATTCTCGACCACAATTCCCCCTCGCTTGCGATGGAGGGAGACGTGCCCGTCACCCCAAGCGGACCCGCGAGCATTTCGGCCGGCATCGCCGCGGCTAACGCGCTCCTGCCAAAGCTTTCGGTAAACGGGCCACGCTTCCCGGGAGAGGATGGTGGTCGCTCCCTGGCCGAGATGGCTCACTCCGATCTCGACGCCGCGCTGCAACTGCTCGCCGAGCGCGCCCAGTACATCACCGGGGCCAGTGGTGTCGCGATCGCCCTGCGCCGAGGTGACCACAATGACATGCTGTGCCGGGCCAGCTCCGGCATCAACGCTCCCGAACTCGGCGCGCTGCTTTCCACCGAATATGGGCTCTCGGGCGAAAGCGTTCGCACCCGCCAGCTTCTGCGCTGCGATGACGCCGAACGCGATCCCCGGGTGAACCGCGACGTCTGCCGCGACTTGGGAATCGCTTCCGTGGTCGTGATGCCCATCGTCGGCGAAGACCGGGTGTTGGGAATCTTCGAGCTTCTTTCCGGCAAGCCTCGTGCCTTTGATGAGCGCGATCTGTCCGCCCTCTCGCGACTGGCTGAAATGGTGGAAACCGCTGTGCTGCATGCTCAATTCATGCCCGCGATTCCCGAACTCGTTGTTCCGGAAAGCGCCGTTCCCCAAAGCCAAAGCAAGATAGGGGTGAACGTTGTTGCGGTCACGCCTGTACCTTCGGAAGCGGAATCCAGACCCGCGGAATCCAGACCCATGGAGATCAAGGCCGCCCCGGTATCTCCATTACCCTCCCAACACACTCTGCCTCCCAAAGAACTCGAGGCCGCGTCCGCTGCCCCCGCTGCGAAGAAGCCGCTGTTCTGGACGACCGCCATGCGGGCTCGGATCAACGAAGAGCCGAAACCGGAGATTCGAACCGTCGCCGTGCCGGCAGGTTTGAGAAATCTGCAGAAGTGCCAGACCTGCGGCTTTCCCGTATCCCAGGGCCGCGCCTTCTGCGTGGAGTGCGAAGAGAAACAATGGCGGGGCCAGCGCCTTCCGCATCCCGAAGTAAAATCGCAGAAGGACGAACCAAGTTCGCCGAAGGATAATGGTAAGGATGATAATGGTAAGGACAGGGATAATGTTCAGGACCGGGTTCCATCGCTAACTCCGAACCTCCCAGTCCGAATCGCCGAGAAGCAGGACAGTTTGGTTCAGGATGTTCTTCCCGATCAAGTTCCGTTGCCGAGCCCGCCGCCAGCCGGCGCCAGTCTCGCCATCTCAGCACCTTTACCTCAGGTCGCCAGCCCTTCTCAGGATTCGATCCCCCCGGCAATCGGGCCGTTAGACTTCGAGCCAGCCCTCGTACCGCAGCCTCCGGCCGCATCGTCTCCGGATACGCCATCAGACGTACCTTTTTCCGGTTCCTCCACTTTGTTTCAAGGCTCAGCGCAATCCGAATCCTGGTTCGTCTCGAACAAGTACATCCTGGGGACTCTCCTGGTCGTCGCCATCATCATCGCCGCCATCTGGCTCCGCTGATTCATTTGCAACTGTGGGAGAACCGATACCCCGGTCGGTTGAGTCTTCAAGTTGCTGCTGTCTCTGATCTTGTCATGGTTTTTGATTTTTGCCGTAGTTCCTGCGCTTACGATTGCCTCCTGCTTTTGCCGTCAAGCGTGATCTAGGCGCCCAACACAAAACGCCGGTGCGACCCCGGAAGAGCGACGCTTCAGCTCCGCATAAGCTCTTCGAGATCAAACTGGGCTTCAGCCCCTGAACCCTAATACACTTCTTTTCCCCGCTTCACCCGCCCCCACCGTTTACAATTCCTTTCCTGACATCGAACGTTCCGCCCCGGAGGATTGATGCCGCTCCCCGCCACGCGTACCGTGATGCGCCACTGCCTGCTGCTCCTGTTTCTGGCCTCGTTCGCGGCTGCCCAGAACCCCGAGCAGCGCACCGCCCATTACCTCGACTCCGCTCGCAAGCAGCCGGGACTGCTTCTGGCCTTCCTGCGCGATCTGCCCAAGGGCGGAGATCTGCACAACCATCTTGAGGGTGCAACTTACGCCGAAGATCTCGTCGATTTCGCCGCCTCCGGCAACTTGTGCGTCGACCGCACATCTTCTCACTTGCTCGCTCCACCCTGTGACCCCTGTGAAACCTACACCGCCAAACCCGCCGCCCGTTGCAGCTACATCGATCACGTCCTCTACGGCCAGATGATTGACGCCTGGTCCATGCGCAATTGGCGCCCTGGCGACGAATCTGGTCACGATCATTTCTTCGCCACCTTCGACAAGTTCGGTCTGGCCTGCCTTACGCATTTCGCCGAAGCCATCGCCGCCGCCACCAATCGCGCCGGCATGGACCATTTGCAGTATGTCGAGTTCATGCATACGGCCGATGCCGGTGGCGCGGCGCAACTCGCAGGAAAAATCGACTGGAATCCCGATTACGCCAAAATGCGCGACGCCCTGCTCGCCGGCGGCATGAAACAGGTTGCCGCTGAAACCAGCAAGCGGGTCGCCGCCGACGATGCCCGCGCCAAAGAAATTCTGAAATGCGGCACCGCCGATCGAGCACCCGGATGCAGCGTGGCCGTCCGCTATCTTTATCAGGTCCTGCGCGGACTACGCCCCGAAATCGTCTTCGCCCAGATTCTGTTGGGCTTCGAGCTCGCCTCCTCCGATCCCCGCTTCGTCGGACTGAATCTCGTCATGCCCGAGGACTGGTACGTCCCCATCCACGACTTCAACCAGCACATGGACATGATCGACTATCTACATGGCGTCTATCCCAAAGTGCACATCACTCTGCATGCCGGCGAACTCGCCATGGGCCTCGTTCCTCCGGAAGATCTCACCTTCCACATCCGCGCCTCGATTGATCGTGGCCACGCCGAGCGCATCGGCCACGGCGTTTCCGTGATGAACGAAAACGATCCCATCGGTCTGCTCCACGAAATGGCCGAGCGCAACGTGCTCGTCGAAGTCGCGCTTACCTCAAACGACATGATCCTCGGTGTCAGCGGCGACGATCATCCGCTCCCGATCTACATGAAGTACGGCGTCCCCGTAGCGCTCGCCACCGACGACGAAGGCGTCTCCCGCTCCGACATGACCCACGAATACCTACGCGCGGTTGAGAGTTATCGGCTCTCCTACCTCGACCTGAAACGCATGGCCCGCCAAAGTCTGGAGCACAGCTTCCTGCCCGGCCAAAGCCTAGCGACCGACACCAAGCTGGTGTTCCGTCTGACCCCAGCCTGCGCCGGAAATGCAGAAGGTTCCGAGAAGCCGTCGGCCGCCTGCGAAGACTTCCTCAGCAAGAACGAGCGTGCCCGCGAACAGTGGAACCTGGAAACAGAATTCGCGAAGTTCGAGAAAAAATATTGAGGTCTGCGGTGTGGAAGCTTCTGATGAGAAACGCTGGAGACTTTGGAAAGCTTATGAATTGGGCTGGCGCAGGGCTTTCAGCGCTGCTCTAAACGCGCCCAAAATGAACCGGCTCTAGCCTGCGCCTGGCCGAAGACACCTTGATATGCAAGACCAATTCGCTCTAGCCGAAACCGCCGCCCAATCCATCCTCGAACGCACCCCCCTGCGCCCCCGTATCGGTCTCGTCCTCGGCTCCGGCCTCGGCGGCTTCGCCGATTCCCTTACCGACGCCGCGCGAATCCCATACTCAGAAATCCCCGCCTTCCCCCGTTCCACCGCCATCGGGCACGCCGGACAAATGGTCATTGGCAACTCCGGCGCCGTCCCCGTGTCCGCGATGCAAGGTCGCGTGCATCTCTACGAGGGCTACTCCCCACACCAAGTCGCCTTCCCCTTGCGCGTCTTCGGACGCATGGGCATCCGCGCCGTCATCCTCACCAACGCCGCCGGCGGAATCAATCTGAATTATCAGCAAGGCGCGCTGGTCCTGATCCGCGACCACATCAACCTGCAGGGAACCAATCCCCTGGCCGGCTCCAACGACGACCGCTTCGGCGTCCGCTTCCCCGACATGACCCACGCCTACGCCAAAGACTATCGCGCAATCGCCCGCGAAGAAGCCGCCAAACTCGGGATGACCCTGCACGAAGGCATCTACGCCGCCTTGCTCGGCCCCAGCTACGAAACTCCCGCCGAGATCAACTATCTCCGTATTATCGGTTGCGACCTCGTCGGCATGTCGACCGCCTTCGAGGTGATCGCCGCCCGCCACATGCAGATTAAAGTGCTAGCGATCTCCTGCGTCACCAATATGGCCGCCGGAATCCTCGACCAGCCGCTGTCTCACCAGGAAGTCATGGAAACCGGCGAGCGCGTCAAGTCGAGCTTCGAAGCCCTGCTTCGCGCCGTCCTCCCCCGCATCGCAAGCGATCCCGGCATCACGCACAACACAACTCACAAGAAATGACTTTGGCGCCAAGAATGGCTTTGTCGTTCCGAGCGCCGCGAGCGACCTGCTGTTCGCCTGCGGCGCACCGCATCGACGGTTCTGCGCGTTCTCCTTACTTGCGCGGAAAACACGAGGTTCGAGGGGTAGCGACGCAGTTTGGGATTGCCAAATGTCGCCGCACGACGGTCTATCACTCCGTTATTGACGGAGTTTCCCTTAACGTGGCACTGGGCAACGCCAATCTGTCTCCAGACTGTGGCCGTGCCTTTTTTAAGGTGTTCGACGCTTACATCGATTGTCCGAACCCGACAGCATTGAACCGGGACCAGGTCGGAGTAACCCGCGACCACTACTTTTGCGGGTCCTATTTTGCCGCCCGCGGAATCCACAACTCCAGCGGCGGCTTCACCGCATACACCGCGGCAAAACTTCCTTGATTCACCGCCAGCGCAAAATGTCCCCGCGAGTCGATATATAAAAGAGGTTGCCCCAGCGGCACATCGCTAAACGTCCGCACGAATTTGATTTTCATCTCCTGGTCGCCAATCTTTACCGGAACCTCCTGCCCGCGCTGGTAGCCGAGTTTCAGAAAATCCTCCGCATCCATATTCGTCACCAGATTGCCAAACGGACCATCGGTCGCAATCACCTCCGCCGAAATTCCGCGATCATCAACTCGCGCCGCCTTCAACTCCAACCGCACCAGCGACCCCACTGCCATCTCCGGCCCCACCTTAGTCCAATCCTCCCCGCGGGCCACGTGCGCGCCCACCGGAGAAAAAATGTCGCGCCCGTGAAATGTCGAGGACATCTTTGTCCCAATCATCCATTCCGGATTCGTTACCTCGTGCACGCCCTCGATCCCATCCCGCTGCTCCACCAGCGTCAGCAGCCCGTTATCCGGCAGCACAAAATATTGTCCGCGCTTTGACTTGGCCACAATCGCCTTTCGCGTGCTCCCCACCGTCGGATCAATCACCACCACAAAAACCGTGCCCGCCGGAAAGTAAGGCGTCGCTCCATACAAGAACCGCGCCCCATCCAGAATCGAAAACGGAGTCACCTGATGGGTAAGATCGACGATCCGCACTTCTGGCATGATCGAGTACATCACCCCGCGGCAGATCGCCACCGAATCATCCACCACCCCGAAGTCGGTCATAAAAACAATCGTCTGCGGGTATTTCCCCGTCTGTGCGCCCGCCGTCAACGAAAGCCCAACCATCAGCGCTAGCCCGATGATCAGAGTCAGGCCGGGGCGCTGTGTGGGGAAAGCCGGGGCGGGCGCAGCGCCATGAGGACACCCACGAGCCGGGGCGCCCGCAGCCCCGTAGACGAGCGGCGCTTCAGCGCCGCGAAAAGCATCCACCGTCGGTCCGGGCTTTAGCCGGTGAGGGACTTTTCTTCCAACCCTGCGCTCGATCGCCATGTCCCGAGATAAAACATTCATGAGATTCCGTTCCTCCTGTTTTAGCAATCATGGTCAGCCAGAATACCGGGGGCGGTCGCTGTCCCGCAAATTCATCCGCGCTTCGATCTATAATGTCCTGACTATTGGACCGCACCACCGCAAGGAGATCTCATGCCGCAATCTATCCCAGAAAAATACCGTGATCTTTTCCAGAAGCGCGCCTTCGCCAGTCTGGGGACGCTCATGCCCGATGGCCGTCCGCAGGTCACACCCGTCTGGTGCGACTTCGACGGCGAGCACGTCATCTTCAACTCCGCCAAGGGTCGTCAAAAAGACAAGAATGTCCGCCGCGATCCGCGCGTCTCTCTCGCCATCATCGATCCCGAAAATCCTTACCGCTATATCGAGATTCGCGGCCGCGTCGTCGAGATCACCGAAGAGGGCGCCAGCGCCCACATCGACAAGATGGCCAAGAAATATCTCGGGGTCGACAAATATCCCTACGGCCAGCCCGGCGAGGTTCGGGTGATCTATAAAATCAAACCCGAGCACACCCAGGTGATGGGCTAGCGCGCCCCTGCCATCCCGAGCAAGCGTCCTTTGCGCGGCGCAGGATCGGTGCGAGCCGCGCGAAGCGTCGTGTTTTTTTGGTGACGCGTAAATCGCGCTTTTGGCTCGCATCCTGATTCGTATCCATCACCAAAAACATGCCCGCCCCCACCTACAACCTCTGCTTCCTCGGCTTCGGCAACGTCAACCGCACACTGGTCGAACTCTTGCGCGACCGTGAACCCGAACTCCTTCGGCGTCACGGGGTTTCTTTCCGCATCACCGGCATCGCGTCGCGCCGTCTGGGCTGGCTTGCCGACCCGAACGGTCTGGATCCAGCCCGTGTGGGTGGGGTACTGCTGTCCGACAAAAGCCAGGAATCCGATCGCAGGCCGACCGATGTCCGCACCTGGCTCTCCGCCGCCCGCGCCAACGTCCTGTTCGAAGCCACCTCCCTTAACGTCCGAACCGGCCAGCCCGCCGTCGATCACATCCGTGCCGCTCTCACTCACGGAGCCCACGCCATCACCGCCAATAAAGGACCAATCGTCCACGCCTACCGCGAACTCCGCGATCTCGCCGCCGCCCACGGCAAGCGCTTTTTGTTCGAATCCACCGTCATGGACGGCGTCCCCATCTTCTCTTTTTTCGACCAACTTCCCGTCATCCACCTCGAAGGATTCCACGGCGTCCTCAACTCCACCACCAACCTGATTCTTAGTGAAATGGGAAACGGCCTCACCTTCGACGAATCCTTGAGGAAAGCCCAGTCCCTCGGCATCGCTGAAACCGACGCCGCCCACGACATCGACGGCTGGGACGCCGCCGTGAAAACCGCCGCCCTCATCACCGTCCTGATGGATGTTCCAATAAAGTTGGAAGAGATTGAGCGCGAGGGAATTCGCAACCTGAGGGCCGAAGCCGTACGGGCCGCCAAAAAAGCCGGCCGCCCCTACAAACTGATCTGCCGCGCCAAGAAAGAAGAGAAGGGAATCACCGCCAGCGTCCGCCCCGAACCAATCCCGCTCACAGACCCCATGTCGCAAATCGCCGGCACCTCGTCCTACATTTATTTCGAAACCGACATCTTCCCCGGCCTCGCCCTGACCGAAGAAAATCCCGGCCTCTACGCCACCGCCTACGGCATGCTCGCGGATTTTGTGAGGGTAGCAAGGAATGGTCAGCGCGAGAGCAGCCCAGAATTCTAGAAACGCTGGGGGCGTTATCCGGAAACAGGGTGCATTCCAGCCAGCTATGGGTCTCGCGAGGGAGGACAAAGACGCACAGGCAGTGCCCAAATCTTTCAGGGGGTCGAACTCCGACGAGCCGGGTGACCCAACTGCGCGGCGGAAGTGGAAGTCTATATAAACGTTATAGACGTTCCATCCATTACAGACCAAACCGTCGCCCGGCTGCTCGCCAATCTTCTCGGAAATGTCCCCGTTTCCAGAGGTTCAGTACGCGATGGCTGGGGAATCGAAGTCATGCTTGATTCCTGACCGCAGAATCCCGATCGGCACTTTGTTTGTGACCCGCGTCAGAGCTTCCTCGTAAGCAGCGTCCGGTTTGGGCTGTGCGGCCTTGATCTTCGCTCGTTCCTCCTGCCTGGCCCAAACCTGCCACACGAGGATCAGAATTCTGCTATGGCGCCCGCTGCAATCGCTCTTTTCACCAACCACATCGCTTCGCATGATGCCCTCTGAAATACCGCGAGTGAAGGCCCTTCACTGCCATGGCGTGATAAAACTAATTCACCACCATGCCGAGCACTGAAACCCTCGCTCCCACCCTGGACCTCACCTACGTCCGGGCCCAATTCCCCTCCCTTGCCCAAACCGTCAACGGACATCCCGCCGTCTTCCTCGACGGTCCCGGGGGGACGCAGACCCCGCAGCGCGTTATCGACGCCATCTCCAATTACCTTCGCCGCGATAACGCCAACACCTGCGGCGCCTATGCCACCAGCCGCCACACCGACGCCATGCTCGCCGATGCCCGCGCCGCC
>Ga0210398_10004589_pt1 | contig 12947 bp, 12 predicted proteins | sample IncBWC4OmetaG_FD_161047 | JGI IMG/M metagenome (GOLD analysis project Ga0210398, IMG submission 161047) | Forest soil microbial communities from Barre Woods Harvard Forest LTER site, Petersham, Massachusetts, United States - Inc-BW-C-4-O | ecosystem: Environmental > Terrestrial > Soil >... | reverse complement strand
GAAGTCGTAAGCGTCGCCGTTGATTTTGCTGAAGGCGTTTTCCTTGCTGGTTTCGAGGCCGATGGCGTAGTCGTATCCATAGCTCTGGCGCCAGGCGCCGTTGTGGAAGAAGTCGTCGCCGATCCAGACGTCGGTCATAGGGGCCTGCGGGGAGATGGCGCGGATGGCGGGGTGGGGGTCGATGCCGGCTTCGGCGGCGAGAAAGCCGGGATAGGAGACGCCGAGGACGCCGACGCGGGCGTTGTTATGGGGCACGTGTTTGAGCAGCCAGGCGACGGTGTCGTAGCTGTCGGTGCTTTCGTCAATCGCTTGGGGATCGTGGTGATCGGCGAGGGGACGCATCATGACGAAGCTGCCCTGGGATTTGTAACGGCCACGGATATCTTCCATCACGAAGATGTAGCCGCTCTGGGCGAGCTCGGTGTAGCGGCCGTTGATGGCATCGGAGTCGTAGGTGTCGACGCCGTAGGGAGTGCGCTGCATGAGGAAGGGCAGAGGTTCTTTCGTGTCGGTGGGACGGAGGATGACGGCGTGCAGCTTGACACCGTCGCGCATGGGGATCATGACTTCCTGGCGCGCGTAGGGTCGGAAGTGGTTGGGGATGGGCTGGGACGAGATTCTGTCGAAATTCATTTCGGGGGATCCTGGCGCAGAGAAGCGCAGGGCGGTGACGGCGCCGTTGGCGGCGGTGAGGAAGGTGTAGTGGGAATTCGACTCCGGGGTGAACGTGGTATTGGATTCAGCGGTGAGGTTGAGGCGGGCGGAACGGGCTCCTTCCATATAGAGACGGTCGCTATCGCGAAAGATGGAGAGAACGATGTCGGGCTCATCCTGCTCACGGTACTGGCCCACGTAGGTGTCGAGAACGGCGGCAGGAACGTGGACGGCGGGGGCGGATTTTTGCGCGGCGAGGTGCGGCGCGGGCAGGCCGAGCGCGGTGACGAGAAGGAGCAGATGGAGAGGGCGCGAGAGCATCGGGATTCATGGTAACGCGAGGGGCAAGGGAAATCGCGAAGAGGGCTTTCGCGGAGCAGCGCCGAACGGCGAGAATGATGAAGGATTTTCCGATAAGGAAGGGAAGCGTCGAGTGGGCCTAAGGGAAGAACAGCGTTCAGCCTTCAGCCGACAGCGTTCAGGGGTCGCGCTGCGCGAGGGGGCAAATCATTTTTGGATGGCGGTGCTGGGGGGCTGCTTTTTGCTGGCTTATGCAGGAGCGGCAGGAGGGCAGGCGGCGCAGCCTGGCATGGCAACAGGGGCGCCGCAGAAGGCGGTGTTCGACGAGCAGCATCGGCCCATCACGGCCGGAGGATTTGCGAAGACGGGGCCGGTGGTGTTTGAGGACATTGCGAAAGCAGCGGGGCTGACCAGCTGGCACCACACGTCGGGCACGCCGGACAAGCCGTACATCGTGGAGGCCAAGGGGCCGGGGGTGTGTCTGCTGGACTACGACAACGATGGATGGCTGGACATCTATCTGGTGAACGGATCGACGCTGGATGCGATGAACGGGAAGGCGGCGGCTCCGCACGCGGCGCTGTTCCGCAACAATCACGATGGAACGTTTACCGATGTGACGGAGAAGGCGGGCGTCGGGAACGAGCGGTGGGGGTATGGCTGCGCGGTTGCGGATTACGACAACGATGGCTGGCCGGATTTGTATGTAACGAATTACGGGAAGAACCGGCTGTACCACAACAATCACGACGGGACGTTTACGGATGTGGCGGAGAAGGCGGGCGTGGATCTGGGGACGTGGTCGACGGGCGCGACGTTTGGCGATTACGACGGCGACGGGCGGCTGGATTTATTTGTGGCGGGGTACATCCACTTCGATTTTGTGCATCCGCCGGTGTCGGGGTCGCGGGCGGTGAATTACGCGAACTGCCAGTATCGGGGCGTGGAGACGATGTGCGGGCCGCGGGGGTTGCCAGGGGAAAAGGATCACTTGTTCCATAACAATGGGAATGGGACGTTCACCGATGTTAGTGAGAAGTTAGGCGTCGATAACAAGAACGGCTATTACGGGCTGGGCGCGCTGTTTGTGGATGTGAATAATGACGGGAAAATGGACTTAGTGGTGGCGAATGATTCGACGCCGAATTATCTATACATCAACAAGGGGAATGGGACATTTGAGGATGACAGCTATCTGAGCGGGTTTGCGCTCAATGCGGATGGTCGTGAGGCGGCGAACATGGGGCTGGCGGCGGGCGATTACGAGAACAATGGGCATGAGGACATCGTGAGCACGACATTCTCCGACGATTACGACATCGTGTTTCAGAACGATGGCAGGGGAAACTTTACCGATGTGAGTTATCAATCGGGCGAGGCGGCGCCGACGATTCCGTTTGTCGGGTTCGGGGATGGGTTTCTGGATTATGACAACGATGGATGGAAGGATCTGTTCATCGCGAACGGGCATGTGTATCCGCAGGTCGATGCGCATCCGGAGTGGGGGACGACGTATGCGGAGCGGCCGCTGCTGTTTCACAACCTGAAGAATGGGAAGTTCGAGCAGGTTCCTGCGGTAGAGGGGACGGGGCTGGCGGTGGTGGTGGTGGGACGCGGCGTGGCGTTTGGGGATTTATTCAATGACGGCAAGATCGACGCGGTGATGAACAACATGGATGGCGTGCCGGTGCTGCTGCGAAATGTGAATCCGGACCATCATCACTGGGTGGAGCTGAAGCTGGTCGGCGGGGCGAAGAGTCCGCGGGATGCGGTGGGCGCGACGGTGTATCTGACGGCGGGCGGGATGCGGCAGCGCGGCGATGTGCTGAGCGGAGGGAGTTATCTGTCGTCGAATGACATGCGCGTGCATTTTGGGCTGGGGGACGCGGATCACGTCGATGGAATGGAGATTCACTGGCCGGATGGGGTGGTGGAGAAGGGAAGACTGCCGGCGGTGGATCGCATTTTCACGGTGGAAGAGGGGAAAGGAATCACGGGAACGTTGGGCGGTGCCGGGAAGTGAAAGTCCGCTCCGCAACGCCGTACGCTGAGGGAAGTGGCGGAATGGAGACCATTCTTTCCAAACTGGTGCAGGGCACTTTCGGGCATGCCGAGATTGAATTGTGGTTCCGCTCGTGTGGCCAAAGGAGCTAGCTTCTTGCCTGCCGTGGGGTGAACCTGGCCTGGGCATCGCCGGGGGTGGGTGATGTCGGCGGCGGCCGTTAATGTAGGTGCGGTTGATTTGGCTGCGGTTGGTGTAGTTGCGGTCAGGAAGGCTAAAGCGCGGTTGATGTGGTTTCGATCCATGTGGTTGCGTTCCTGAGGATTCGCAGGACTGGAGAAAATGCAGATCCATTCGACTCGCTTCTGCATGGATTGTTGCGCCCACAAAAGCGGCGCAATGCATGCGGATGCTTCGCTCAGAATGACAGAGTTCTCTTCATGGATAGAACCGTGGCGATGCGGGCAACCGCCCCGAGCGAGGTCAGGAGACCTGGGCTTTTGCGGTGAAGAGTGGAGCGAAGTAGCTGCGGTAGGCGTAGATGAGGAAGAGCTCGAGGATCGCGACGACGATGCCGGAGGCCGCGGCTGCCGGGGCGAAAAGAAAACTGAAGAGCAGGATATTGACGCAGACCGGAGCGACGAGGGTGAGTCCGAGAGGGACGAATCGACCGGAGATCAGCAAGAGGCCACCGACGGTTTCGAAGACGCCGACGACGGTCAGCCAGTGATGGTTGACCATCAGCAGGGACCAGGTGCCCGCGTCGCCGGACGGCATGGTGGCGTGCATAAAAGGGACGATCTTGTTGAACCCAAAGACGACGAAGACGAGGCCCAGAAGAATACGGCAGATCAGAGCTGCGATTTTCATGGATTCTCCCAGCTTTGTTGATCACTCTGGCGGAACATCACGCATCCGCAGGACACTCCAATGATTTCTTCCTTTTATTTATCGCGCGCCTCGCGATTTTGGCAAGTGAGGCGACTGCGTAAACAAAGCCACCACGGGAGAGCCTTTTTCGGCCGCTGGCGCGAACGATTCCGGTTCGGAGGTGCCGTTCGGCTTCGCTCAGGCCAGGCTCTTCGACTGCGCCGTTTGTATTCTTGCACCGCCTGGGAAGGTTTGTGGCGACGCTCCGCTCAGGAGGGCAGAGTTTTCTCTTCCCCAGGATTTCATTGCGAGGACGGCGCGGCTTTGGCTGGGCCGTTGGCTGCGGTGGTTAAGGCGCGGATGATGTCGATTTCGCGCTGACGGTACGGCTTGCCGTCGGGATAGAAGATGTCATGGTGCCAGACGGCGGGTTGCTCGAGGACATAGGGACGGGTCCAGGAGTCCCAGGGCAGCCAGGTTTGCGATTTGCCCTGAACGAAGCCCCAGTTGATGGCGGCGACGCGATATTTTGCGGCGATGGGGAGAATGGTATCGAAGGTGCTGCCCGCGCCGCGGGCCATATATTCGGTGCAGAAGATCGGGCGGTGGTATTGCTCGAGGAGAAGGACGTGCTGCTCGAAATCCTCAGGCCAGCCGTAGTTGTGGAAGGAGAGGACGTCGGAGTTCTCGACCTGAATGCGCTGGATGGGGGTGAGGGTTTTCAGCGAGGACCAGTCGCCCTGCCAGAGGCCGCTGGTGAGGGGCTGCGTGGGATTCGCCTCGCGCGCCCAGGCGAAGACCCTGGGCAGAAGCTCTTCGACGAGGGCTTGTTTGTTGGGCGGGTCAAGGACCTGGTAGGAGGGGATGTTGAGATTGTCGGGCTCGTTCCAGAGGTCCCACGCGAGGATGCGGGGATCGGCAGCGAAGACGCCGATGACGCCTTCGACATAGGCTTCGAGGCGCGGGTACTGGGCGGGATCGGCGAGCGCGGCGCGGCCGGGGCTCTGCACCCATCCTGAATTATGAATGCCGGGAGTGGGAGGGTGCTGGGGGCCGAGCTTCGGATTGGGATCCCAGACCGAATCAAAAAGGACGAAGACCGGGCGGATGTGGTGCTTTGCGCAGAGGTCGAGGAAAGTGTTGATGCGCTCGCGGAAGCGGGCGGGGTCCTGCTGCCAAACGAGATCGTGGAGGAAAACGCGCATGGTGTTCATGCCGATGTTTTCGGCCCAGCCGAGCTCGAGGTCGATGCGCTGCGGGTCGAAGGTCTCGGGCTGCCACATCTCGAGCTGATTGATGGCGTCGGAGGGAAGGTAGTCGCTGCCGACGAGCCAGGGCTGGCGGGCGTACCAGGTATTGGCCTGGTCCTCGGTCCAGCGCTGGGGAGATTTTGCGGAGGCGGACAGAGCGATGGTGAACAGGAGAGCGGCAACGATGCGGGGAAGGAGACGCGTTTTCATCGGGGCCATCGTACAGGAAAGAAACGTGCGGCTGATGGAGGGATTTCACGTAAACGCTTACCGGCGATCGTCTTTCTTAGTTGAGGCAGATCGAATATAACGGGGTGCACGGCTTTCTATGAACATCAGAGAAGTGGCGCGCCTCGCGAAGGTTTCGACGGCAACGGTGTCGCGAACGATCAATGGATCGGACAAGGTGACGCCGGAGACGAAGGAACGCGTGCAGCGCGCGATCGAAGAACTCGGATTCTATCCGAACACCTGGGCGCGAGCGCTGGGGTCGGGCCGCAGCAGCTTGTACGGACTGATTATTTCCGACATTACAAATCCGTTTTTCCCGGAGCTGGTGAAGAGCTTCGAAGATATTGCGGTGGAGAACGGTCAGGAAGTACTGGTTGCCAATACGAACTACGATCCGGCGCGCATGGAGCTGTGCGTGAGGCGCATGTTGCAGCGCAAGGTGGATGGCGTGGCGATCATGACGTCGGAGATGGACGGGCGGCTGATCACGGAATTTCAGAACCGGGAGATTCCGCTGGTGTTTCTGGATACGGGGTCGGCGCAGAAGCTGACGAGCAACATCGTGGTCGATTATGCGGCAGGTGTGGATGCGGCGGTGGAGCACATTGTGGGTTTGGGGCACACGGAGATTGCGTTCATCTCGGGGCCGAGCATGCTGCGGTCGGCAAGGGTGCGGAGAGAAGCCTTTGCCAGCTGCCTGCAGCGCAGGGGGATCGGCGCAGGACTGATGGAGGAGGGCAATCATCAGGTGGATGGCGGGCACGAGGCGATGGCGCGGCTGCTGAGCCGCAAGACGCAGCCGACGGCGGTGCTGGCTTCAAACGACATGACGGCGATCGGGGCGCTGGGAGCGATTCATGAGGGGGGATTGCGGGTTCCCGAGGACATTTCGATCGTGGGCTTCGACGATATTCAGATCAGCGCGTTCACGCAGCCGGCACTGACCACGGTGCGACTGTCGCGCGATGAGATAGCGCGGGTAGCGTTTCGGGCGCTGTACAGCATGCGGCAGGATGGCGGGAAGGGCGCGGAGTATCTGGTAGCGACATCGCTGGTGCTGCGGAGGTCAACGGGAACCGCGCCGCGGATGCGGACCAAAGCGGGACGGCTCCACGTAGTGGGCGCGGTCTGAGGTTTACTGCACTTTTCCGCTGGGGCGGAGTCGCTTGAGTTCGAGCGCGCAGGCGAGCGCGTTGAGGACGGCAAAGCGCAGATTGTCGAAGCCGGCCCAGATCCAGAATCGGTTGGTTTCCAGCTCTTTGGTATTGTGCGGGCGCACGCGCACGAGAATGTTGGCCTGGCCCGCGACGGTGAGGTTGGTGGGCGGGTCGGATTCCGCGGTGACGATCTCGACGTGTTCGCCGGCGAGCGAGGCTTCCATCTGATCGAGAGAGGTGGGCGTGGCGAGCTCCATGGCGAGGGAGATGCCGTAACCGTGGAAGACAGGAGTGTGGAGGAGCTGGACGCCGACGTCGGGCAGACGTCCACCGGAGAGAAGGGCAAAGTGCCGGCGGATGCGGGACTCGCTGGTGGCGAGGCTGAATTTGGCTGAGTCGCCGAAGGAGGGCGTGGTATTGAACGCGACCTGAGTGTCGTAAACCTGACGAGGGAGTTCCTGAAAGCTGAGCAGCTTGACGGTCTGCTGATGGAGCTCGTCGAGGGCGGCGCGGCCGTATTCGGAGGCGGGCTCGAGGACGGTAGCCGAGGCGATGCGGATCGCGGAGGATTGAGCGGCGCGGCTGAGCAGGAGCGCGAGGGCGACGGCAATGGGATGGGCTGGGACGATGGCCGGCGTTTCGAGTCCGGGGGCGCCAGGGTCCGGTTGAGCGGGGATGGGCGGGAGTTCGCTGTCGATCCAGGGAGCGCGGACCAGAACGCCGGGCTTGCCTTCGAGTGCGAAGGAGAGGTCGACGATGCTGGCGCCGGCTTTGTGGGCGGATTCCCAGTGCTTGAGGGTGAGTGGCTGGTCGCCGGCGAAGAAGGCGAAGTCCACGCGATGGAAGGATCCGGGATCGATGCGCTGGATGAAGGTGACTTCGTCGCCGACGGCTTCGAGGCTGCCGAGTTCGGCCTCGTCGTCCATGAGGATGAAGTCGGCTTCGGCGAAGGGCGAATCCGCAAGGGCATCGTTGAGTTCTTTGCCGCGGAGAGAGCCAGCGCCGACGATAGCGATTTTCTGTAGGTCTGTCATCCGATAGGGCCCTGTGAAGAGGGCAGCGGGTTCTTCACGGGTTGATGGTGACGGCGCCAGGAGTAGGCAAGGCGAGCGATGACGCCGGAAAACATGTAGACGAAGGCGAGGACCAAAAGGACTGCGCGCGAGAAGAAAACCAGGAGATAGATGCTGACGCCGAGCAGAACGATCCAGCGAAAAGGCTGGCGTCCGGTGAGGTTGATTTCTTTGCCGCTCCAGAAACGCCAGGTGCTGATCATGAGGAAGCCGATGAAACCGACGAGCAGCCCCCAGACGATGGCGAGCCACCAGGTAAAGATGGGCAGTCCGATGAAGCCATGAACGACGGCGGCGACGATGCCGGCAGCGGCGGGGATGGGCATGCCGACGAAATATTTGCGTCCGGGGCGGCCGGGATTGTTGGGGATGGGGTTGACGCTGATGTTGAAACGAGCCAGGCGGCTGGCTCCGCAGAGCAGGAACAGGAAGCAGACGAAGGCGCCGAACTGCACCAGCTTGAGGCGGAGGTCGTGGTTCATGCTCATGGGGAGAGCACGGAACCCCCAGGCGAAGGCGAGGATGCTGGGAGCAACGCCGAAGGTGATGACGTCGGCAAGGGAATCGAGTTCGCGGCCAAATTCGCTTTCCGTGCTGGTAAGGCGCGCGATGCGGCCATCCAGGGCGTCGAAGGGAATGGCAAGACCGATGGCCAGGGCGGCGTAATCGAAGTGATGCGGCTGGAGCGCGGAGCCTTCGAGGCTCTGGGTGATGGCGTAGAAGCCGGCGGCGATATTCACCGCGGTGAACATGGAAGGCAGAAGGAACATGCCGCGCGAGCGGCGACGGGGGCGGGGCGCGGGACCGCGAAATCCGGCGGGGGCGCTGGGGCGGAGGAAAGGCTGGGATTCGCTCACACCAGCATCTCCGCGCCGATGGAGGCGAGCATGGAGTCGGCATCGGGGATGGCGATGCGCGCCACGATACTGGCTCCGCCGCGGACGCGATCGCCGGGTTGGACGAGCGGCTCTGCATGGCCGGGCAACAGGAGGTCGGTGCGCGAGCCGAATTTGATGAGGCCGACGCGCTCGCCGCGCTCGAGGTATTCGCCGGGCTTCTTGTTGAAGACGATGCGGCGCGCGAGCAGCCCGGCGATCTGGACGAAGGAGACCTGGTAGCCTTCGATGCAGTCGACGACAGCCAGGTTCTGCTCGTTGATCTCGGAGCAGGCGGGGTTCATGGCATTCAGGTATTTGCCCTCGCGATAGCGGACCTCGCGGAGGATGCCTTCGACAGGCGAACGGTTGACGTGGACGTCGAACACGCTGAGAAAGATGCTGAGGCGGAGCCGCTCGCCGTCCGGGGTGGAGATGCGAGCGACTTCCGTGACTTTGCCATCGGCGGGAGAGACGATGAGGCCGCGCTCCGGCGGAATGGCGCGATGGGGATCGCGGAAGAACCAGAGGAAGAAGGCGGCGAAGAGCAACGCGGGAATGGCCCAGACCCAGTTGCGGGTCACGAGCCAGAGAATGGCGGCCACTGCAGCGAGGGCCAGTCCGTAGAAGTATCCGTCACGCACCATGATTGAAAGCAGGACAACGAGACTGTCAGACGATTGCAGCCGGGGTAAGTCTGTGGTGCTGTGCGGTCGAACGGGCGAACAACCAGGGAATGACAAGGGCGGGAAACCGGCCGCGCAGCAGGGCTGACTTTCGCCGGAAAGTCTTTTTCATTCTATGGCTGAAGGAGGGAAACAGAAAGCCTTGGTCAGGGAAAGATTGATTACGGGAGAGACGCAGACGCCCGCTGAGGCGCGGGCGCTGCGTCGCGAAGGGAGAACCGATGTAGGGGTGCGAACGGGTCAGGCGGCCGTAAAGGCGCGGGTCTGACTCCGGACCAGGGTCAGCTGATCCTTGATATGCAATTTGAGCTTTTTGAGGCGGACTTCCTCGAGTTGCTCGTCTTCAGAAAGCCAGGTTTTTTGGAGCAGCGTTTCGAGCTTCTCCGAATAGTGACGATGCTCTTCTTCCAGGCGCCGTATTGCTTCACTATCCGGCTGACCGTTCGCTTCCAGATCCATAGACGACTCCTCCGGTGCGGGATCTTTCCCGGCGGAGCCGCGGCTGTCGTGGTTCGCCGGGCGAGTTGGCTCACTCTTAAAAGTGAGACGTACCAACCTAGCACCGTGGAAGCCTGACGTTCAACCGTTTTTAACGTGGAAAACCGGCCTGGGGTAAACCGGCGGTAATGGTTCTGCCCAGAAGCAGGGCATCCTCTTCCGGATGAGCGTAATAGCGGGGGCGGCGGCCTTCCGGCTGGAAGCCGAGGCGCTTGTAGAGACGGAGGGCGGCGACGTTGGAGGCACGGACTTCGAGGGAAAGGTGGCGGGCGCCGTTTTGGGTGGCCCAGGCCAGGACGGCTTCGAGGAGAGCGGAGCCGAGTCCCTGGCGGCGGGCGTCGGGACGGACCGCCATGGAGTCGAGTTGGGCGAGGTTTTGTGTGCCGTCGAGAAGGAGCGTGGCGGCGGCGAAGGCGTGGATTTTTTCCTTTGGGGAGACGGCGACGAGGGCAGAACGCAGGAGAGGTGGTTCAGGGCTGGGGCTGAGGTACGGGCGGTAGTCGCCTGGTTGCCATTGGGGGGCTTCTGGACAAATGGCGGCGAGGTCGAGAACCGGGTCCAGATCGGCGGGTTGCATGGGGCGGATCGCGATCGTCATGACTGTACGGCGGAGCGAGGGCGGGGTGGGGAACCGGGTTGGGAGAAGATTTCGGCGTCAGAGCGCCGGAGGTAGTTGCCGTCGAGAAGGAGGGGATCGTCGAAGTCCCGGGCGTGGAGACGAGGCAGGGCAAAGCGGATCGCATCGTCGGCCGCGGGTGGGTCGACGAGAGTGGCGTTGGGGACGATGGCGAGGAGCGCGGGTTCGCAGATGGCGAGATCGTGGCTGAGGAGGTCGGCTCGCTGGGTGAATGGATCGCGAGTGAGGAGGGATTCGTGAGCGCTGGGGCCGGAGAAATCGCGGCAGTAGAAATCGCCGCGGCTGGCGTCAAGGGCTGCCGCGTGTGTGCCGGCTTTGTGGGCGAGAACGGCGAGGCGCGAGACGGCGAGGATAGGGATGGACGTGGGTTCGGCGACGCCTTTAGCAGTGGAGAGGCCGATACGGATGCCGGTGAAGCTCCCGGGCCCGTTGGTGACGACGATGGCGGCGATGGCAGCGAGGGCAACGTTTTGGGCGGCGAGGAGGTCGCGAATGGTCGGGATGAGTTGTGCCGAGTAGGTTTTTCCGGGGATTTCGGATTGGGCGAGGAGGTCGAGTTTGCCGGCGCTGCAGCGAGCCAGAGCCACGGTGCCGAGCGAGCCACAGGTGTCGATCCCGAGAAGCATGCGGGTTACAGCGTACAGCGTTCAGCGTGCAGGGTACAGCGTTCCGCATTCGGAAGAGAGCGCGTCCGCGATCATTCTGGCTGAGAATGGGCAACGGGTTAAACGTCGCTGACTGCGTCCTGACAGATTTCGAGCAGGATGCCTCCGGCGCTGGAGGGATGGACGAAGAAGTAGAGGTGACCGCCGGCGCCGATTTGGATGTCGTCGGAGATGAGGCGCGCGCCCTGGGCTTTCAAGGTTTCGAAGGCGGCTGCAATGTCCTCGACGTGGAGCGCGATGTGGTGGAGGCCTGGCCCGCGTTTCATGAGGAAGCGGGCAATGGGAGAATCGGGACTGGTGGGTTCGAGCAGCTCGATGCGGGCGTCGCCGGCGGGGATCATGGCGGCGCGGACCTGTTCCTGCTCGACGGTTTCTTCGTGGACGACTGCGAGGCCGAGGGACTCATAGAGTTTGCGTGCTTCGGCAATGCTTTTGACGGCGATACCGACGTGGTCGATTTCAGGCATAAGAACAGGGTGCAGGGTACAGCGCACAGGGCGCAAGGCCACAGGGCAAAGCGTTTGGTTTTCTGCGCTAAGTGGGATTGCCTGGCGAAAATACCTTCTCGCTCAATTGAGCGACGAGTTGCCAGGGATCCTGCTGTCCGGACGCGATACGGGCGGCGTGGAAGTGGAGCAGTTTGGTGTCGAATCCGTTTTGGCGGGCGCGGCGCATGAGTTCAGTGCGGAGCATGGCTTCGAGGCGGCGCTGCCAGTGCTGGGTGCGGCGCCGGGCAAGGCGATTCTCGGTGTGCAGCCACTGTTCCATTTCGCGGATGGCGGCAGTGAGGGTGTCGATGCCTTCGCCGCTGGCGGCGATGGTGCGGACGATGGGTGGGGTGCGGTCGGGATGTTCCGAGGCGAGGGACTGGAGGCCGCGGATTTCCTGCTCGACGCGATCGGCGCCTTCGCGATCGGCTTTGTTGACGACGAAGATGTCGGCGATTTCCATGACGCCGGCCTTGAGGCTCTGCACATCGTCGCCCATGCCGGGCACGAGGACGACGAGGGTGATGTCGGCGAGGCGGGCGATCTCGACTTCATCCTGGCCGACGCCGACGGTTTCGATGAGGAGAACGTCTTTGCCACTGGCTTCGAGGACGAGAGCGGCGTCGGCGGTGGCGAGAGCGAGTCCGCCGAGCGAGCCGCGCGTGGCCATGCTGCGGGCGTAGAAACCTGGATCGCTGGCATGCTCGCGCAGGCGGATGCGGTCGCCGAGGAGGGCGCCGCCGGTGAAGGGGCTGGTGGGGTCGACGGCGAGCAGGCCGACGGTGCGGTCGGCATGGCGGAACTGTTGGGCGAGCCGGTCGGCGAGGGTGCTTTTGCCGGCTCCGGGGGCACCGGTAATGCCGATGCGGAGCGCTCCACCCCATCGAGGGGGCTTGACGGGCGCCCCGGTTGCGGGGCCGGTGTGCGGAAAGCAGGCGGAGAGCAGAGCCGGCGCTTCGGGAGCGTCGTTTTCGACGAGCGAGATGGCGCGAGCGAGCGCGCGTGTGTCGCCCTGGCGGAGTCGAGCGACGAGGCCGGCGATGGTGGCGGGCGAGGTCAACTGAACAGAATAGCGCTTAGCTTTTTACCGCTTAGCTTTTCGCGGTCTTCCGAGGCTTGCGCGCAACGGCCAGGGAGAGGCGGCCTGCGGTCGCGGGCGCGTCGGATGCGAGTCCAGCGGCGGCGAGCGCGTCGGAGATCCACGCGGGCGAGAGGCGGAGTTTGGGGTAACTGCTTTTTTCAAGGGTCCACTGGGAGGGACGCGTGGGGTTGCGGGAGTAGACGAGGTCGTAGATGTGGACGGTGGTGGGGCTGACGGACTCGAGGAAGCAGGTCATAATCTTGTCCGCGTCGGCATGGACGGGGATGAAGCGGTCGACGCCGGTGAGTTCGTGGGTCAGGTCGCGCCAGGTGAGGATGAGAAGGCCGCCTGGGGCGAGAGCGGCGGCGGCGGCGGAGAAGAGGTGGCGGGCGGCATCGGGCTCGGGGAGGTGGGTGAGGGTGTCGCCCATGCAGACAATGACGGTGGCCTGCGCGGGGCGGACGTAGTCGAGGAGGGAGA
>Ga0210398_10004588_pt1 | contig 12948 bp, 7 predicted proteins | sample IncBWC4OmetaG_FD_161047 | JGI IMG/M metagenome (GOLD analysis project Ga0210398, IMG submission 161047) | Forest soil microbial communities from Barre Woods Harvard Forest LTER site, Petersham, Massachusetts, United States - Inc-BW-C-4-O | ecosystem: Environmental > Terrestrial > Soil >... | reverse complement strand
AATGCCTTTGCCAGCACACTGAATCTGGATCCAGCCGCCATATTCCAGGCCTTCCTCGCCATGGAGATGCAAGGCCTCCTCATGCGAGGCAACTTCGAATACCCAGCAGCTGACGGGCCTTCAGCCACGGAAAACCCAGACCACGAAATCGAATGGTGCGAGCGCCGCATCCTCCAGCGCATCCACCGCCGTACCGTAGCGACCCTCCGTAAGCAGATCGAACCCATCACCCCTGCCGTCTACATGCGCTGGCTCCTCCAATGGCAACACGTCGCCCCCCAGACCCAACTCTCCGGCGAAGAAGGCGTCTTCGAAGCCCTCCGTCAACTCGAAGGCTTCGAGGCCCCCGCAGTTGAGTGGGAACGCACCCTCCTCCCCGCCCGTATCGCCAACTACGACCCCCGCTGGCTCGACGCCCTCTGCCTCTCAGGAGCGGTAGGCTGGGGTCGCATCTCTCCGCACCCTGCGTGGTCGAACGGAGACGGCAACGTCCCCCGCCGCGTCATCCCCACCAACGCCGCTCCCATCACCTTCTACATCCGCGAAACCGCCGACTGGCTCCCCCACACCCTCACTCAACAGTGCGTCGAAGAAGAGAAACTCGCCGCCGCCCTCAGCCCCAACGCCCTGCAGCTCCGCACCCTCCTCCAGCGGCGCGGCGCCTGCTTTGCCAATGACATCCAGCGTATCGCCAACCTCACCCGCCACCAGACCCAGCACGCACTCTGGGAGCTGGCCACAGCCGGCCTTGCCTCTGCCGATGGCTTCGACCAGCTCCGCGCCTGCATGGACCCGCGCCGCAAGTCCACCATCACGGAAACCCCAAACAAACGCCCAACCCGAAGCTCCGCCGGCCGCTGGTCGTTACTCAACGAACCCGCCACAAATCCGGGTGCCCCAGAGCCTGCCCTGAGCCTGTCGAAGGGTCTCGATTCTGAGACCTGGGTTGGACTGGCGAAAAACTCCAAAGAAGCCCAATCCGAACTCGCGAAACGGGCAATCGAGCGGGCCCGTCGTACCGACGCCGCCCTCGAATCCTTCGCACGCCAGCTCCTTACCCGTTACGGCGTCCTCTTCCGCGACCTCCTCGCCCGCGAGTCCAACGCACCCAAATGGCGCGATCTCCTCAACATTCTCCGCCGCCTCGAAGCCCGGGGCGAGGTTCGCGGCGGGCGCTTCCTCTCCGGATTCAGCGGCGAACAGTACGCCCTTCCCGAGGCCGTCGAGTCCCTTCGCGCGGCCCGCACCTGCGACTGCTCTGCAGTCATCTTCGTCTCGGCTGCCGACCCCATGAATCTGGCAGGCATCGTCGTCCCTGGCGACCGCGTCCCCGCCGTCCCAGGCAAACAACTCCTCTATCGCAACGGCTCCCTCCACCCCGTACAAGAGCCTGACACCATCTCCACAGAAGCAATTCCCGCCTTCACCCTGTCGCAGTCCTCACTCCGAACCGCCGCCCCGCCAACCTTCCGCTTGTTCTAAAAACCAATCCGCTTCTCCACCAAAACTCCTCCATAAACCCCTCATCCCATTTCGCTTATGCGATCCCCGAAAATGCTTTCTGTGTTTTCTGCCCAAAAACGCATGTCAAGTCCAAAAACCACTTAACCCACACAAACAAAACAAGATCGAGTTGGCACTTTAGTTAGCTTCCATCCGCTATACTAAATATACCGGACCATTGATACTCAAACATCTGAATCTTAGGCACTTATAACGAGATGAGGGGGAGGGGAACCCCCCGAGGCCCGTACGAGAGTCGAGAGGAGTAAAAGGAAGTAGAGGAATAGAGAGCCTTTGCTCGGGGCGCATCGATGACCAAACCAGTCAAACTCAATGAGGACCAACCGGCAAAACAAAAGGGAAACAGCGAAAGCGACAAGCTTTGTCCCGAGGATTTTTACTACGAAGGTCCGTATATGGTCTTCACCGCGGCCTACCATCTCAAGCGCGGCTACTGCTGCAACTCAGATTGCCGTCACTGCCCCTACAAATAATCAATTAGGTTGCACTGGCGGCAAAGGCGGTACCTTCTCCTGCGCGTTGTCAACCATAGCGCGCCCACTCCGCAGCGCGTTCGCGTTCTTCACCAGCAAGATCACGCGCGGATCTTTGCGATAGCGAGCCATGGTGGAGTCCGAGCGCATCTCGTCCAGAACATCGAACCCGCCCTCGCTCGCCATCGTCAGAAAGTGCAACATGCTGGCCTCGTCGCCGATCTCCGCATACAGCTTCGCCATCTCGAAGCAGTAGTGCGCATGGTCCTCCGGTGAGAGCAGATGCGCCGTCAAGCCCCCTACTCCATCGTGGTGGGCCATATCAGGATCGATCTGCAGCGCGATCTTGAACTGCTCCCGCGCTCTCTTGTAATTCTTCTCTTCGAAGTAAGCAGTCGCCAGGTTCGAGTGGTAAATCGCGGACATCTTATTCAACTTGATGGCGCGATTGTAATCGGAGATGGCGGTCGCAAACCGCTTGTCGAGATACTCAACCGCACCCAGGTTGTTCCACGCAACCGCATCTTTCTGCTTCAACTGAATCGCACGTTGGAAGTAGGCGCGCGCCGCTGCGGTATGTCGAAGGTCCAACTGAGTCACGCCGATCTTGTTCATCAGCATGACTGGATTGGCGCCCTTTTTCAGCGCGTAGATGTAGTAATCCAGCGCGTCCTCGGGGAAGCGTCGCGCTCGCAGCACATCGCCGACCACCTCCAACTGCTCGGCAGTCGCAGTCGCTGGATCGGGAAGATGCGTCTTGACCAAGTCCCATTGCGGGTCTTGGTGCCGCAATTCACGCATAGCATCTGAACTTGGCGGGGCCTGCTGCACACCATCGGGCGACTCGGCAGTCGCCGGGGACGGAGCACTCAACAGACCGAAGAGGAGGAAGAAACATGCGGGGCGAAGATGAGGACTCATGGCGGACCTCACGAGATTATCCCAAATCATCCTCTCCGGCCCACGCCACTGTCAAGGGTCGAACTGCTACGGGGTTGGCGATACAGTGGCAGCGCTCCCAGCCACCGCCGGGGCGACTTCAAGGGCCGCCCCGGGACGCACTATCATCGCCATTCGGGGAAAGCCGAAGCTTCCGCCCGCGTCGTCGATCACGTTTACTTGGCACACATACGTCCCCGGCTTCAGCTGCGTCAGAGGCACATCGAACTGGAACGCCACCGCCCCCCGCTCGGGAGTATTGATCGCTGTGGCTTCCACCAGGGGGGTCTCATAGACCTTCACTCCGCCGCTCAGGAACTCAATACTGGTCAGCACCCGCACCGGCCCCCCCGCCCGTCGGGTCAGTCCCGGAGAGCTCGCGGGCTCCGGCAAGCCCTTCTGTTTCGAGGGGTCATATACCTCGTAGAGAAAATAAAGATGTTGGTCCTGCCGAAACACATGCGGCACGTTCGGGACCCACTCCACTCCGTCCCGCACCAGCGGATTCACCGTCTTCTTCGCCGTATTCGGCACTCGCTGGCTCGAAAGTACAATGGAACTCAGCTTCAACGGGCTCTTTTTGAGGTCCGGTACCTGCAGGTCCGTCTCAAAGCTGCCCATCGCTCCTGTCTGGTTCTCCCGCACTACAAACTTCAGGTGGTACTTACCCGGAGCCAAGGTAAATCCTGTCGAGTATTGAATGTTCTTGCGCTGCACCTGCTGCGCCGCATCCAGCGCAAGCTTCACGTTATCGCGAACATTGCCGACAATGATCCCTTGCGCGTTCTTTACCTGCCCAATGATGTCGATGTTGGCCTTGTCACGCTCCCCGTTCTTCACGATATGGATCTGCGACCCAGGCACAATCAGCGACACCGGCACGAAGAACTTGTTGTCCTCCAAACGGAAGTACAACGCCTGCAAGTAGATCGCAACATCGGTCGCCGGAAGGTCGCTCCGCAACTGCTCCGTCAGGGTCTGCTCCCGGTCTTCGGTCTTCTGGTGTTTGAAGTCGGCCGGGGCATAGTATCCCGGACGGTAGTCCATCTTGGCGTCATTCCGGTTAAGCCTCACCGTCAAATGTCGATAGCTGCCGTCCCGTGCCGTATTGGTCGAATGAAACCCAATGATGTAATAAGCCTCCGTATCATGCTGGATCTGTTGAAACGCCGGAGCAAAGTCGTTCGAGTCAAAGAACGCCTTACCGCCGGTATCCGACGAAAGAGTTGCCAGCGTCTCCTGCGAGCCAAAGTTCGCGTTCAAATTGTTCTGCATCGCCCCGCCGTTATAGGCAGCCGTTCCGCGAAGACTCCCCGTTGAAGCATTGCCCACCGGCGGCATCGCCTCGAGCCCGCGCGAATCGACGCTATAGATAGCCATATTGGCCTTCACCGCTTCGTTCGTCGCTGCCCGCATGCTCGCCTGATTTTCAATGCCTTGTCGCGTTAGTCCACCGCTGAAGTACAACATGCTCTTCCGCTGGTCCACCCGCTCCAGGCTCTTGGCGACCGTTCGAATCGCATAGAGTTCCCGGTCCGTATTCAGCGCGTTGTACTCGCTGTCATCCGCTGTGAAGCTCGAAGCATCGTCCGCCGTTCCACTGGAGTTGCCGCCTTCATTACCGTTTGCAAATCCTGTTCCTTCGGTCCCGTTGTATTTGCCCAAGCCTTTCAGTAGTGCGGCCTTGTCCGAGGTAAAGTCCTGGTCCATGCTCAACCCCGTAGCCATGCTCACCAATGCGACCAGGTCCGCCGGCTGCATCTTCTTGTTGACATAGTCCTGCGCCGACTCGACGGCCCGGTCGATGTCCTCCGGCTGCATGCTGCTTAGGTCGAAGAACATCACAATCAAGCGATGGTCCTTCAGCTCAGCCGGGTTGGTCGCAAAATCGTTGTTCAACAGGTCCGCAATTGTAGCTTTACCGGTTACAGTTGACTTTTCATGCAGCATGGCGGCTTCATCGACGTTCTGGTAATCGAAGCTGGCAATCGTCTGCAGCTTTCCATTCTCCAGAACCGTGAAGTCGCTGGCTTTTAGCCCCTTCACTACCTCACCGGTCTTCTTATCCCGCACCACCACGTTGGTCAGCACAATATCGCTCTGCACTTTCAAAGTAAAAGTTCCGGCAGGACTCTCCTGCTGTTGCTGCCCCACCAAAGGGGGCCCTACCATCGCCCCAATCAACACCGCTGCGACCAAGCGTTGCATAAGCGCAGTGAGCCATTCACCTCGTCGCCCCTTCGTTCTGGTGAACCAGCTCCAGTGCCTCATCGCCAAGACTCTCTCCACATCAAAACCCGCTATCTAATCGCTATCTTTCAAAACCGATACCGCGCCAGCACCGTAAGTGTGCGCATCGGTGCTGCCCCCGTCACTTGTCCAAACGTAGGAGAGTTCAATATCGTATTAATTCCCGAGAACTGAACAATATTCAGAGCATTTGCTGCTGTCACACGCGCTTCGAACGACCGCGTTTCTCCCAGCTGCACCGTTCGCGACAACGAAACATCCACCACTTCTGTCCCTGGGCCTTCGATTGAATTCCGCGACGCCGTCCCATACTGACCGGAGGGCGGAGCACTAAACGCGGCCGTATTGAACCAGTTGCCAATCTGCTTTGCCCCGCTGATCGGTACGTTGAAGTTGCGATTCGGGCGCAACGAGCTGCTCGAGCCGGACGCCGTCTCCTGCACCGTCAACTGATAGTTTGGTGTGTAGTAGGTCCCGGTCGCAAACGTGAAGTCTCCTGAGACTGAAAATCCATCCAGCGCCTTCGACCAAAATCCACCCTTCGACAACAAAGCTCGATTGGGCCCGAACGGCAACTCGAACACCCAGTTGCCAGTCAGTTTTTGACGAACGTCGAACGTGCTGTTGCCCTCCTCCGCGTTCAGGTCGTTAGGATCCTGCGCCACCGTCTGCGCCGCCCCACCAATCGACGACGAATTGTCGATTGAGTGCCCATACTGATAGGTCCCTTGCAGCGATATCCCTTTCTGCATTCTCTTCCGTACGTTCACTCTCAGCGCTTCAAACCGGGAATATCCGACCGAGTTCTCATAAGCGAACGGCTGCGCCCCCGGGTTCAACACACCTGTGGCCGTTCGGTTTGGCGCTTCCACCAGATCCAGTGCCCCGCCTTTTGAGCCGTCGTAGCCGATGTTGGCGACAATTCCTAGTGGCAGGGTCCGCTGAATATCAAGGTCCCAGATCTGGACGTGACCCAGCCGATAGTTCAGGAACGCGCTGTAGTTACTCTGTACTGCCGCGTTGGAGCAGTTGAACGCACCAGCCAGCGTAAACTGCTCCAGCGTCCCGCACCCCTGCTGCCCCGCGAGGTTCGTCTGCGTCACGGCAAAGGGTTGCTGGTTGGCTAACTGACGCGCAATCGTCGCATACTGCCCCGTGTTGTAGTTGATGCCGTAGCCACCGCGAACGACTGTGTCCTTGAAGAACTTCGACTTTGGACGGTAGGCAAAACCCAATCGCGGCGAATACATGCTGCGATCCGGATTCACCAGCGATCGCGGAAAGGGTCCGCTGAATTCGCCCGACTGCCCAGGCTGGATCGCCTCTACGTCAGTGAAATTGGCATTGTGATCGAGGTTCACGAGCCGGTTATATTTTTCGACATAGGGTGAAAAGTACTCGTATCGCAGCCCAAAGTTCAGCGTCAGGTTTGCCTTGGCTCGCCAGTCGTCCTGGGCGTACCAGTCAAAGACATTGGCCCGCAGATACGTCTTGTTCAGGCCCGCCTGAACTGCGCCCTGTTGCGGAAACCCGAGAAGAAAGTCTGCAAACCCCGACCCGCTCGCTGGTATTACCGGGCAGGTCACCGTGCTCGAAGAAACGCAATTGGCTGCGGGATTCTGCGTCGCATATCCCGTAAAGCTGAACGTCCCAAGAGGTGTGCTCGGCGTCGCGCCAAGGAGATCGGATGGGGTACCGCCGATCGAATCCGCGTGTACCCGCCGAATATCCAGCCCGTAACGCATATTGTGCTTTTTGTGGCTATAGCTCACAAAGTCGCTAAATGAGATCGTTTGATTGATCGTATTGTTGGGTTGCCCATTGCTCAGACCGGTAAAGGCGGTCGCACCGCCAAAGGACAGCGAAGGCACTCCGTAATAAAACGGGGTCGTCTGGATCGTCTGGTTCCCCACAAGCACGCCTGCCTCCACAGCAGGATTACTCGGCCCATCCGTGAAGTAGTTCTGCGTCGTCACGTGCGAGCGGTTCCAGTTGATCGATGCATTATTGGTGATGCGCCCATAGCCCACCGTATAGCCTGCCGTCACACCGTATCCCTCGCTGGATGTCGATCCGCCAAGAGGCAAAAAGATGTTCCTGATGTCGCTGGCAGTGTGAGAGTAGCTCCCATTGAAGTTGATGTTCTGCCGCAGCGTCTTAGGTGTATTGGCAGCCTGCCGCCCACCCCCTCTGCCAAAACCAGTCGTCTGTCCGAAGTTCCGCACATAGCGCAGTGCCGCGGTTGTCGCGTTCTGCCCCGCATTAGTCACTGTCTGGTAGTTATTCAATGGTCCCGCGTTTGGAACATTTGGCGCCGGATAGTAGTTCAACAACGCTAGCGCCTGTGGTGACATCGGAGTTTGTGCGTTCTTTAGGTTATTGCCCGGGACCGGCAATCCTGTTGCTGGGTCATATAGCGTCTGCGCCAGTCCGGAGAAGTCGCCGCTCCGCTCCGCCAGCGTAGGTACCGTTCCATTGAAGACCTGCGGATTGATGTTCCTCTGTCCCGTCACATTGAAAAAGATGAACTGCTTCGTGCTCGCCTTCACCAATCCGGGAATCGAAGGTGAACCAGTAAAACTGACGCCAAAGCGATTCGACATGGACGATGGTTTCACCACCTGGGCGCCTGGCTCTCCCAAAGCTGCGGCTACTGAGAAGGGTGCCGCGTTCAGCGCTCCATTTCCTCCCTGATAAAACACAGCTCCATGGGGCTGCGTCGGATTGAACCCACGAAATCCGCCCCCACCTCCGCCACCGCCGCGACCACCACGTCCACCGCCGCCCCCACCACCCGGGCCCCCACCCCCGGGTCCGCCAAATCCCTGTCCCCCCATCATCCCGCCCAGCATCCCCACCACAGCGTTGGCCATGTCGCCAGCAGCCCCGCCCTGCCGCTGCGCCTGTGCGATCGCGTCCTGCACCCGCTGCCGTATGTCGTCCTCGCTGTAACCTGCTAACCCATTCGTCTGTCCCATCGCGCCGTTCACTGTGACCGAGTCCGTCCCCGCCGCGTCTCCGCCGAGGCCCGCCAGCGAAGGCACCTGGACTCCTGTGTTGCTGCCGCCACCCGCACTCGCGTCTGCCACATCCAACCCATCGCCCGCAACACTCAGAGCCTGCACTCCGCGCGCAACTCCAGCATTTGTCGCTGCTGTCTGCCGTTCCTCCTGCTGCTGCACACGCGAAGCGAGTTGGAGTCCGAAGTCCGCCACCTGTTCTGGCTTCCCGCCGTTCTGCCCTGCGGCGTTGATTAGGATCTCTTTCGTCTCCGGCGCAAACGCTGCCAGCTCCGCCTTCACCACATAGCGCCCGTTGCGCGGAATCGCCATGGCAAAGGAGCCATCCACATCAGTCGTTGTCGCATATTTTTTCCCGGTCAACGTATTGGTCGCCGTCACCCCGACGCCTGGAAGCGGCACCGTCCCGGCCTTCACGGTCCCCTTAATTGTCCCGCCGCTTGCCTCAACCGCAGCAGGTGTGGTCGCCGTTTGAGCTGCCGCTGGCGCAACCGTTTCTCCCGCTGGTGCAGTCTGGCCCCAGACAGTCCCGGTCATCACCAGGCCCATCGCCATCCATCGAATCGATCCCTGCACTTTTTCTTGCCTCACTCAACAGGAAAATGGTTCAAGAGGTACTTTGCGCTACTGAGTTGCCCCAGCCTGGGGAACTGTACCCGCTGTCGCCGGGCCTTTCGGGGCCACCGTGCCAGACGGAGCAGTAGTACCTGCCGGAGCTGTGCCCGTGCCACCAGTATCTCCTCGTCGCCGTCTCTGTCCCATCGCCGCTGGATCCATCACACCCAACTCAGTAGGCACAAACAAGCCGCTCTTCAGGGCCCCTCGTCCAGCCACTGAATCTCCCACCTTCACGTCCGCAAAGGTAATACTCTCTCCGCCACCAGCTCCAGCACCTGCACTGTTACTCCCCGCACCGCTTCCAACCCCCGCACCGTTCCCGCGTCCTGCCCCGGTTCCGCCACCGCCCATCTCAACCACTCCGCCGCCGCTTGCGATCGCCGCCATCCCACGCCCGCCGCGTTTGAACGACGTCTGTTCATCCACACCTATCACCTGACTCACGCCGTCGGGTCGCATCACGGTCAACTTCAGCGCATCCATATCGATCGCCGTCACCTTCCCGGTGATGTACGTCTTGCCCATGTTCTCCCGCGCCTTCTTCACCTGCTCGGCATCGATGACGCCCACAAACACCGCATGCACCGTCTTCGTAGCAGGATCTAATACTCCCATCGCCCCCACGCCATCGCCGACTTTGATATCGGTCACCTTTACCGGCTGCCGTTCCTTAGTCAGCCGGGTATTCGCGGACAACGACACTTGGTAGATCTCACCGGCATCCGTCTTGACCGTCAGTTGTTCGGCCGTAACGACCGTCACGGTCCCGCGAACCATCTGTCCCCCTGCGAACGCCGCTCCACCTCCACGCTGACCGTCCTGTCCGTACTGTGCCAAGGCGAGGCCTCGCAGCGCAACCATAACCGCCATCATGAGTAACTTTGCCGTCCAAGTTTGAATCGATTTCTGTCTCATCGTGCACCGTCCGCCATACACTTCCACGGGGAAACCCGTGCTCATACAGACGCGGCCATTTCGTGAAAGACTCCCTGCACCTATTAAAACTTGCAGTCGCCCATACCCGCTCCCCTTGATCAAGACCTGGGTCTGCGTCGCCTGCACTACACTACCGCCATGCAGGATCTAACCCACACGCCTCACACCCACGGTCCGCACATCGAAGGACATTTCGAGTCCACCGAGACCGTCCGCGACATCGTCATCGGCCTCTCCGACGGTCTAACCGTTCCCTTCGCGCTAGCGGCCGGACTCTCTGGAGCAGTCGCCTCATCACATATTGTCGTCCTCGCCGGCCTTGCAGAGATCGCCGCCGGCTCAATCGCCATGGGTCTCGGCGGCTATCTCGCTGCCCGTGGCGACGCCGAGCACTACATCTCCGAACGTCAACGCGAAGAGCGAGAGATCATCGAACGCACCCACGACGAAGAGGAAGAGATCTACGAGATCTTCGAACAGTACTCCGTCGACCGCACCAGCGCCGCCCCCGTGCTGCATGCGCTCAAACAAAATCCCAACGCCTGGGTCGACTTCATGATGCGGTTCGAACTGGGCCTCGAAGAGCCCGCCAGTAATCGCGCCCACCGCTCCGCCCTCACCATCGCGGCGTCCTACATCGCCGGCGGCCTCATCCCGCTGCTGCCCTATATGCTCGTCGAGGGCAACTTCACCGCACTCAAACTCTCCATTGTCATCACCCTGTTGGCGCTGGCCATCTTCGGAGCCTTGAAGGGGAAACTGGTGGGTACCGGCTGGCTCCGCAGCGCCCTACAGACCATCACGATTGGCGGGGCCGCCGCTGCTGCCGCCTACACACTTGCCCGGCTCCTTAACTCCCACCCGAGCTAAAAGCGGGTTCAGAGGGGTCCCCCACTCCCCTACATATTGCGCAAAGTCTTCGAACGATTATGGTTAGGTCTGGACTTAGGCTGCCACAGTGAGAGATCGGCTAGCTGGCAAGCCCAAAAGTAAGAGTCGTGAGCGTCTCTTCGCTATAGTTTTGTCAAGCGTGGAAGGTTATTTCAGGAGGCAGGAACTCCAGGAGACCGAACCTCAAGAGACGAAGAGTGCAGAGAATGCAACCACGATGCCTGCTGCTCCAAACGCCAGACCAAGAAGAAAATAAGCACGATTCCGGGTAAAAAGCGTAATCGAGCAAAGGACTACCGCGATTTGCAGAAGAGCTTCACCGAGGTCGTAGTGGGCGGCCTGGGCCTCCGCGCGGGCCACCTCTCGCTCAAAATCGTTCGCTTTTTCCTGTTCTTCAGCCAGCTCCGCTTTCCATTTCTCGATATGGGCCTGATATTCCCTGGTTTTAGCGGAGACTGCAGCGTTGTCATTGCTGGGCTGCAAAGCAAGCAGATCAACATCAACCGACAGATTGTCCATACGGATCTTCTTGGCCTGGTACTCATTCCACTGGTCGCCGGCGCGTGACTGCATCAACACGGCCTCGGTGTGGCTCCGGTGCCCAAGGACCGTTACCATCGCGACCAAAACGGCAAGGATGGAGATTCCGAGCGAGATACGTCGGAGGGACTCTCCACCGCCTTCGCCGGATTCCTTCATCTGATTGGCAAATTCCTGAACTTCATCCGCTTCCATGGTGGAGACGATTCTAACCTGTCGGATTTCCGGCGTGCTTTTGACAGGAAATAGCCAGTTATCAACAGGGCGGGGGTTGCACGGAGAGATACCCCCTGATACCCTCAGAGAGTCGCAAAGATAAGTGACTTGCACTGAAGTGGAAAGCACGATATTCTTAGTGAGTTGCAAGGAAACACTGCTTCTCACCTTGGCCTTGGCAACATGGGGCAGAAGTAAAGGGATGACGGAGCGCAGTCCAAGCGTTTGATCGCGGTTAGGGCCCTAAGGGCCGACCAGCAATCCAAACCCAAGCCACTGCAATCGATTTGAGTAGCACCCAGGAGCCAAGGCTCCGCGCTCGTCTTCGAGCGTCACGATATTTTGAGATTTCCTGCGCTGTGCGAATCCTTGCCGGTTTGAGCTTCCGTTGAGAAAAACTCAACAAGAGGCAAAAATAATTTGACAAGCGAGGTTGAAGTTGATAACCTTGAAAAGTTCGCTAAAACGTCACTCGTTGCTGAAGTGATCCTCGACAGGCCGAAGTTTGGCCGACAAGAAGTAGAACGAGAGATCTGAGTAGGCAGCAAATACAGACGACAACAGCGCATCAAGTTCGAGGACACAAATCTGGCTTATGCCGATTTCGTCCTTGATCCAAAGCTGCCCGCTTAGGTGGATGCAGTTCGGATCTTTGACAACATAGTTGAACGTGCCAGTCGTGAGATGATACGAAATTTGGTTTAGTCATTCTCACTAGTTATATCCTTCGCTCCTTTCGAGCGAGCGAGGGCGCTCGATCCATCCCGACCCCTGTCGTTGGATGGCGAGCAAACCAAGATTAAACGAGAGTTTGATCCTGGCTCAGAATCAACGCTGGCGGCGTGCCTAACACATGCAAGTCGCACGAGAAAGGGTAGCAATACCTGAGTAAAGTGGCGCACGGGTGAGTAACACGTGAATTATCTACCTCCGAGTGGGGAATAACTGAGAGAAATCTTAGCTAATACCGCATAACACTTACGAGTCAAAGCAGCAATGCGCTTGGAGAGGAGTTCGCGGCCGATTAGTTAGTTGGCGGGGTAATGGCCCACCAAGACGATGATCGGTATCCGGCCTGAGAGGGCGCACGGACACACTGGAACTGAAACACGGTCCAGACTCCTACGGGAGGCAGCAGTGGGGAATTTTGCGCAATGGGGGAAACCCTGACGCAGCAACGCCGCGTGGAGGATGAAATATCTTGGTATGTAAACTCCTTTCGATGGGGAAGATTATGACGGTACCCATAGAAGAAGCCCCGGCTAACTTCGTGCCAGCAGCCGCGGTAATACGAGGGGGGCAAGCGTTGTTCGGATTTATTGGGCGTAAAGGGTGCGTAGGCGGTTTGGCAAGTCTTATGTGAAATCTTCGGGCTCAACCCGAAGCCTGCATAAGAAACTGCCGGGCTTGAGTATGGGAGAGGTGAGTGGAATTTCCGGTGTAGCGGTGAAATGCGTAGATATCGGAAGGAACACCTGTGGCGAAAGCGGCTCACTGGACCATAACTGACGCTGATGCACGAAAGCTAGGGGAGCAAACAG